>FRDC01001385.1_pt1 | contig 27287 bp, 26 predicted proteins | sample 1106171 | NCBI WGS metagenome assembly FRDC01 (sample SAMEA3930566, study PRJEB13176) | freshwater metagenome | biome: Drinking water system; feature: drinking water; material: water | place: Singapore | collected 2014-12-20 | reverse complement strand
ATCGGCATCTCGGGCGTCTCCGGATCGGGCGGGTAGGGGCCTCGCGTCGGCATTGGCGTCTCAGACCCGTCAGGAGGCATCGGCGGGTACAGGCGTCTCAGACGCGGCGTCCGTGTCCCCGGAGCCTGCTGGGACGGCGGTGGGGGCGTGTACGGCGGTCGTGGGAATATGCCGCCGCCCTGCTGCGGGCCTCCTCCGGGCGAAGGGGGGGCCGGTGTGGGCGGAGGCGGCGGAGGTGGGGGCGGAGCAGACGGGGATGCCGGAGGGGCGGGTGGTTCGACTCCAACACCGTACCCAAGACGACCCTCTTGGATCGGATTTGGCGCGCCGCCGGGTCGCGGGACATAGAGCGGGTCAACAGCGCCCGGAGGCATGACGATCTGCTGAGCGCCGGGCATGAGCCTGCGAAACCGTTTCCTGTCGTCCGCCATCGCTGACTCCTACGGGGTGGTTCGACGCCTGCCAACCCCAACGACCCACATCTCAACTGACTCTATGGCCCATCGGCTACCCGCAGCGGTGTGGCTGATCCTTGGCTGCACAGATTGGTGCCCGACGCTGACGCGGCTGATCGTCAGGCCATCGCCAAGGGTGATGACTCCCGGAGGGCTGGCTGCGGAGACTGATTCCGCCGCCGCCATCGGGGATTCGTCGGCGTAGAACACCAGAAGGACCGAAGGCGACCCGACCGAATCGAGCGTCGCGTCAACCTCGGAGATTCGCACGCGCATGTCGCCCTCGGTGGACGCCCGGAGCGGGGTGAAGTTGATCGACGATGTGATCGCAACGCCCGTCCCGGCTGTCGGGACCGCCGCCGCCGTAACCCCGGAGTCCGTCATGTCGTCGTCGTTCGCAAGGGGCTCGAAGCGACGGATGTATCCGTCGTACCCGCCCATGAGAAGCCTGCGCTCCTTGCCCTTGTCGCCGTTGAGTTCGCACGCCGCAAAGGGTCCGAAGTGCGTCGCCGTTCCGTTGCAGGTCATCTTCTCGGGCCAGAAGCCTCCACCCGATACGTCGTAGCAGTAGTGGGTGTCTGAGGCCGGGCTGGCCTTCGTCGTCAGGAAGATATGCACCGTGTCACTCGTCGCGTCGTAGGCGAGAGACGGGCGGTAGGTCTGTGTGTCCACCCCGACGAGTTCAGGGATGATGTCCCTGCCACGGTCATCCTTGCTGACGCACTCGGGCTGCGCGATGACGGTCGTTCCAAGCCTCGGGGCGCGGTAAAGCCCGCCCTGCCCGAGCCAGTACAGGCGACCCTCCTTGTCGAACGTCCACGCCTTCTGCCCCAAGATGCCGACCTTCGTGGACATCGGCGCAAACTGCGGATTGGTCGTCGTCTCCGCGCTCATAAGCCACATCGAGGACGCGCATCCGAAGATGAACTGCGTCGCGTTCGACTGGCTGGGGATGAGGGCCACGATGGCGTCCGGCACCTGCCCGAGTTGCCCGAGCGTCCCGTCGATCGCCGCGCCGGTTGTCGTCGATGTCGAGTCCCAGTCGTTGTAGTCCGCGACGCGAGACATCCACCACTGTCGAGATGACGCCAGAACGAGCCGCCCACGGAACAGGCTGACGAGGTGCGCCCCGGTCGGGAACGATCCAGCCGTCGTCGCCGCCCTCCAGTCGGTCTCAGTGTCGGTGATCGGGTCGAGCATCTTGTATGTCGTCCCGTCGGTCGAGAAGAACTTGCGGTAGGCCGCGACGGCGCTGATCTCGCTCCCCGCGTGCCCGCTTGTGCCCGATCCCGTGACGAGCCGCATGTCTCCGGACGAGATGTACGTTCCGGTGCGGGTGTCCGTGCGCCCGTGCCACGCCTTGTTCGTCAGCCACGCCCCGACGAATCCGATCATGCGCGAGCCGTCGGAAACAGAACTCTGAACGCTCGTGCCGGTGGGGGCGTAGTAGACGTTGCGGAAATACTTGTAGAGAGGCTCGTTCGCTGAGGTCCACGGCGCGCCAAGGGAGTACCCAGTGATGCAGGCGACGCCGACACGCTGGTTGGAGGAGTAGATCGAGCCGCTGTCTGTGTACTCGACCCGCAGGCTGTTCGTGCTGCTGGCGCTCGTCGGGATCATCGGCGTGCCGCCGCTCGTCGTGTACCCAGTCAGTGTGGCGATGAACTTGAGCCCGGTGTGCTGGAGACGGATCGTGAACGTATACAGGCCGTTCGCGTAGGCCGTCATGCCGCTGACCGCCTGCCCAGTCACGCCGCCCATCGTGAACTCAGCGCTCTGCGCGAGGGTGGTTCTCGACACATCTCCGCCCGAGGCGGTGATCTGCTCGATGCGGAAACGGAACTTTGCGTCTGTGCCGCCGCCGCCGGTGTTCACCAGAAGCGCCATAACCATCTGCGTCACCGTTGCGTCGCTACGCACAAACGGGCCGATGTAGTCCGGCGTCATGTATGAGGTGTTCTTGAACGCGGTGGAATCCACCTTGTCGCCGGACACAATCGTAACAGTGATGTCCTGCTGCGCCCCGACTGAGGACACAAGCGCGGCGACTCGTATCGCCCCGGCATCGAGCGTGTATCGGTTGTTCGGCGTGGTGTCCACACTGCTGAACACGCCGTTGCGCCAGTCGTTCACATACGCGCTCTGGCAAACGACCGCCCCCTGCTCGCTGCCGAAGGTGTAGAAGTCGGTCGATGCGTAGCCGTCTGTGTTCTCGGTGGCGCACGCCTGCCAGCGCTGGTCCCAGTTCGCATCGGACGACCCGCCGATGTCCCCGCCGTCGGCGTAGATGAATCGGTCGGTCTTGAAAAGCCCCGACCCGTCGCTGAGCGACGAGGCCGGAACAGAGAACGAGGCCAACGCATTGATCTGGTTCGCGCCAGAGGATGCGGTGACTTGCGTTGTGAAATGCCGAGCCGTGCCGAACCGCTTGGCGATCCGGCGACGGCCCGACCAGTCGAACGGGAGGACGTTCAGCGCGTCAGGGCACGATCCCGGAGGCTGATCCTCGAACCCACAGCCTCGATGCACGCCAAGAACCGGCGTGTCCAGTTTGATCGGCTGACCCTCGCGCGGCACAGCGTACTCCGGGGATCAGTAGGTGCGGCTGATGCCGAGGCTCTTGACCGTGATCGCACGCGCGGCGGTCGTGGCGGTCTGCACGCCGATGAATGGCTTGAGGGTCGTGAGGGACGCGAGTTGGACGCCGGTGCCAACCCAATCGCCGTTGATGTAGTAGTGCGGGTAGCGGTTCGAGTCTACGTTGATGTCAAAGGCGTACACCGTGCTCACCGCCGGAGCCTTCGTGGTGTTCACGGACGAGTCCGTTCCGTTGTTCGAGGTGTTCATCGTCCAGTAGGTGTCGGACGCGCCGGCGAATCGGAAGAACGCCTGATCGTTGTCGGTGTCGACGGCGGAGGCTTTGGTGAGTTTCAGGCCCGCCCAGATCGTCGTCGTGGCGAGGTTGGCGGACGCCGTTTCGATCACGCAGGAGAACCTGACCTGTTTCGCCGTGCTCCACTCTGTCGTGTACCACGGGTTCGGGAGGTTCGCGTGCGACGCAGGCGAGATGATGACCTGATCCGCAGACGCGGTGGTGGTTGTCAGCGTGACGCCGCCGCTGGCCGCGTATGCGCCGCAGGTGTTGACGGCGTTCGTGCCCTCCATCATCAGGCCCGGATGGGCGATCAGCGCCGTCTCGGTCGTGGCTTCGAGGTTGGCGAGCGAACCGTCGTTCAACTCGAAGGTCGCATCCAACTTCGGAATCTGGGTGAAGTCGGTGAACAGCGCGTATCGGATGTCGAGACGCCCCTGCGGGACGCCGAGAAGCCGGTTCTTGATCTGCTGAAGCGTTGAGATTTGTGCGGGCATGGTGATGGTCTCCTTTTACGGGTCAGGGATGGTGTTCATCGGGGTGTGATCGCCCCACCTTGAGCCGTCTGCAACAAGCATTGCGGCCCCTCCCATGATCTGACCCTGATTCCTCTGCTTCCCTCCGCTCTTTGCGATGAGAGGCGCAATCAGGCGCTCGAACATGCGGTAGTCGGGCGTGTTTTCCGCTCCATCCTCCGAGGTTCTTGCGAAGGCTCGGACGAGGTAGAAGAACGGCGCGTCAAACTCAGGCGGAATCTGCGGCGTGTCGGTTCCGGAGATGTCAGGAACATTGCGCCAGTACGTCACACGGATCGCCCCAGCGACGCTCGACTGCGGCGTGGGCCACAACTCGATCCTTGATCGAGGGGTCTGCGGCGAAACCGTCCTGTCCAACGCTCCGGGACGGATCGCGTAGCGGTAGTTCCACTGCGACCCTGCGGTGATGGTTGGTTCAGTCGCCCGGAGGCTCTCGATCTCCGCGAGCGGCGTCGCCTCCATCGGTCCAAAGAGGGATGTCGGGTACGTCGGATCGGCGCAGAGTTCGTCGAAGTCCGTCGGCAACCAGACGTACTCCTGCCCGCCGACGATGCTCAGGCTGGTCGTCTCCGGGCCGCGCCACCACCACGGATGGAAGTGCTTGAGGTGATTGAGAGCGTCGTCCACGATCTGCTGCGCGGAAACGCCGGTGGCGGGCGTCGCGCCCAGAGTGTGCGTGACGGTCGCCGAATAATCGCTGTAGGTGCGGCGGGCCATGAAAGAACCCCCCGCCGGTGAGGGCGAGGGGAACAAGGGGCTGGGTTACTGGGCGGCGTTGATGCCAGAGAGGCCGGAGAAGCCGTTGAAGAGCACCCGCGTCAGTTCGCGGGTCGTGCCAGCGGAAGCCGTGGTCGTCTCCAGCGCGATCGCGCGGGGAACGAAGTCGATGGAGGCGTTGAAGGCGTGAGCGATGAGGGATCGCCCCTGCGTCGTGGTGTAGGTGGTGTTGTTCATCAGGCGGGAGCCGCGAGCGACCGAGTTCTCCTTGACGTAGCACCTGACGATGCCCCAGAGGCACAGTTTGACCGGCGTGTTGTCAAGACCGGAGCCGCCGAGCAGGTCGGTGACGACGCCGTGAACGCCGTCCACGTTGCCAGCAGCCGTCTGCACGGCGTTCTCGAACATGGCGGCGATGATGGATTCTGCGTCGGTGCCGTAGGAGTCAGAGATGCCACGACCGAGGCCAGACCGCAGGCCGTTTCCGGCCTGTGTGTCGGCGTCGCCGTTTGTGAGGTCCAGAGCCATCACGTCGCCGACGACGAGGGCGGTGGAGCCGCCACGGTTCATCGCGGTGATTTCGACTTTCTGGAAGATGCTTCCGCCGGGGCCGGTGATATGCGGGATCATGTGTCAGTTCTCCTTGTGCTGTGCGGTTACGCCGCGTAGACGATGCCCTGCCGGCGGCGGCTGATGCAGATGAGGTTGCACCAGAGGAACGACCACTCCACGAAGGTCTCCGGCTGGTCCGGCCCGCCGTCGATGATCTTCATGTCCATGTACTTCTTGGAGTGGAACACGGGGAAGAGGAAATCGAGGTTGAGCCAGAAGTACACCGGGCGACCCGTGGGGATCGTTGTCGCCGTCGTCCCGAGGATGCCGGTGGCGGTGTCCAGTTCAGACTCGTACTCGACCGGGATGCCCGAGTAGTCCACTTCGGCGGTGAACGCGCCGACGTTCGCCATGCGGTCGTTGTTGCCGCGCGTGAACTGGATGTACTTCGTGCGCCCTTCGAGGTTCGTGAAGATGCACTGCTTCTGGTACTTCTCCTCGGTCTCGTACTCCTTCTTCGTGCCTGGCGACGCGAAGCGGACTTTGTGCCACATCGTATCGAAGCCAGCCACGATGCCGTTGTACTGGTCGCCGGGGTCGCTGGCGCTGTAGGTGGTGGTCTGGTTGCGGTAGTTCGCGTTGAGCGCGGGGTTGAGGGTCTGGACGAGAGCCGTGTTGGCGCCGACGGTGGTGGTGTAGTTGGCGAGGAGTTGGTGAACCGTGTCAACGCCGGTGTTCACGAACATCTGGATCGAGTACGGCTTGGTGCCGCCGTCAGACTCCATGTCCGCCGTGCTCGCCTCCGCCCAGAGTGAACTCTGGAAGGTGTTGAGCATCGACGTATACATCTCCTGCTTCCCCTGCTTGCGCAGGTTGAAGAAGCGGGTGGCGTCGTCGCCGGAGGCCAGCATGATCTCCTGCTCGGTGCGAGCCTTGAACGCGCGGAGGAATCGCCAGTTGACGGCGACGCCGCGCATCGTGGAGGTCATCGTCGGGCTGGCGGTGTCGTTGGGGGTGTACCACCCAGCCGTGCCTGAGTCCGTGAGTTGGATGTGGGCCACGATGCGGTCGCCAGACTGCACGACCTGATACGCCGACTTGCCCTTGAGCATCCGCTTCATCAGCGGGGCGTTGCTCTTGAGCGCGTCGTTGAGGATGTCGTCCGGCGAGTGAATCTGCTTGTCGCGCCGGGCGAGTTGGTAGTCGCGGAACTGCTGAAGTGAAGCCATGTGAAGTCTCCTGCGTCGGCCTTATCAGCCAGTCTTGCCGAGAATCTTGCGGGCCAACTCGATCTCCTGTTCGTCCTCGGTGAGAGGCCGCGTCGGGGATTTGGAACTGGTCGCAACGCGGGGCTGCGACGCCACGCGGGATTTCGAGTCGTTGACGAGGCTGAGTTTTGCCGATCGCTCTGTAGCGGTCTGAGTGAACAGTGACTTTGCCGCTTCTGATGCGAGTTTCTGGACGTTGCGGACCAAGAGGCTGCCAGGCTCAGCGTTGAACTTGTCGGCGAGTTTGTTGAACTCGTCGTCGAACCGCGCCCGGATTTCCGGGTTGTTCAGCGACGGGTGCTCGGCGCCGAGACGGGTCACGGCGATTTCGAGCGCGATGTCAACAGCGTCGTCGAACATCGCTTCTCGCTGCTCATTGGCCTGACGCGCGATCTGTTCTGCGGCCTGAAGGCGCGAGAACATGGTCCCCAGAACTCCACGGACGGGCTCGAAGTCCTTGTCGTGGATGTCGGAGAGGGAGTTGAACGCCTCCTCCATCTGCGACATGAGCGGGTCGCGCTGCTGCTGAGTCTGCTTGGGGCCGCCGCGCAACCGATCAATCTCGGCCTGCGCCTTGGTCCAAGACTCATGCAACTTGTGCTCGCGCGAGTCCCAGTGAGACAGCAGGGCTTCCTGCTCTTCAGCCGGGAGGAGCGCGAATGTCTCAGGCTTGAGCCCGTACTGGCTCAGGAGTTCTTTCTGGCGGGCGCTGAAAGCCAACTGACCAGATGACTTCTGGTCGGTGTGCTCGTCGCCAGTGTCCCCGCCGTCGGAATCCTCGTCGGGCTCCGGGGGTCGCGGCCTGCCGCTCATCGCGGCCTCAAACGCCTCGTTGTGGTCAGCGATTTCCCTCTGCTCCGCGCTTTCTGGCGCGGCGATCTCGGTCTGCGGGGTAGTCGGGGTCTCCGTCTGGGGCGCAGATTGCGTTGTGGCAGTGGTGGGTTCGGTGCCGTCCATGAATGCCTCCGTGGCGCAGCGACAAGCCGCGCCGTCAGGCATTCATTAGGACAAGCGCTCTTTTCTGGTCTACTCCCTGATGTACCCGTGCTCGGCCATGATCCGCCTCTCGTGCTGGCGGCTCTCAATGACCGGCTGGCCCTTCTCGTTCAGGCGGCACCCCGGCATGTTTCGGGGCAGCCTCCGTGAAACGTATGGGTACATACTGTCGAACCGGGCCTTGGCTGCGGCGCCGAGGTCGGACGCCCTTCCGCCGGCGCTTGGCACATCCGACCGGCTCTCACTCTGGCACTCGGGGCACGGGATGCTGTCGGCGTCGATGAAGTCCTCTGGGGTCATCTCGACGGCGAACTGGTGAAGGCATGACCGGCAACGACGGTGGTACTCGCTCATATGAACTGGACCACCATGCCCGTCACTGTGCCCCCAGCCGTCAGCACGATCGCTGTTGACGGGGACGAGGTTTCAAGAGACAGGAACGTGGGGTTGGTCTTGTGAATCTTGAGCCCGGTGTCGGCTGCGGCGCCCTCCAGAACAAGCGTCTGGCCGTTGCCAGAAGGCGGGATAATCAGCACGCCCACCGCGCCAGTAGGGATGGCGATGCTGTTCGCGCCAGCCGACAAGTCCACGATGTCGCGTCGAACTGCCGCCGCTGTGCCTGTGGTCAGGTTGAACGGCCCGATGTTGTCTGTCCCAACGGTCGGGGTTCCCGTGACGGTCGCGCCGACGCTGATGGTTCCGCTTGCCGCCATGTCAGACTCCTGTGTTCCTCTGCCTCATTGCCTCCCCAGACCGCAACGCAGACCCCATCGGACCCCCGACCAGACCGTGCCGCTCTGGGCCGACATACCCGATCGGGCGGGGCGCCGTGCGCTGCATTGGGGCCATCCCGCCGGGGATGTTCGCCCCTCCGCCCATGCCATTGATCCCCTGTCCGCCCCCGACGGACGAGGGGAGCGGAGGGGTCATGTAGGGCATCATCCCGAGCATCTCCCGGTTGATGAGCCTGCCGATGTCCGGCATGTTGAACCGCTTGCCCAAGTCCTCAAGGAGTTCATCCCACTTCACGAATGGGGTCATCGGCATCGACTGCACGATCTGGAAGAGGATCGGGAGCAACTCCATCACGTCGCGCCGCCGGGTCGCGTCGTCCGCCGCCTCCATCGAGTAGGGGGTCACAGAGATGTCGAAGTCATCGACCTCGGCGCCGTTGTCGGCTGGGTCTTTGCCGCCGAGGAACAGTCCGTCATCATCCATACCAGTCGTGGGGTCGGTCGTCGTCACCGGGATGACGACTCCGGGCGTGTTGAACAGGAACCAACTCACCCCCTTGTCCCCGAGGAGCCTGCTCGTCGCCATCTCGACGCGACGCCGCATGAACTGCTGGCGGGCGTCAAGAGACGAGGCGGCGATCTGGTTCTCCGTCGCGGTTCCGTCGCCAGTGACCACCCCGGCGAGGGCGGTGGACATGCCAGATGCTCGCTCAAGGCGCTGCTTCACGAGATTCAGGTACTCGTACTGCGACGGCTGCGCTCCGCCCAGTTCGATCTCCTTCATCTGCGTCGGGTCGAAGTTTGGAACGCCCATCGCGTGACCATGCGCCGTCGTGGTGATCGCCGACCCGAGCGCGTCGTTCGCTTGGTTGTACAGCGCGATCCGCTTGTAGGCGTTCGCCGACAGGGCTGCGGCCTTCGCGTGAACATTGAGCGCGATCGTCTGGTCCTCGACCGCCACGAGCGGGGACAGCGGATACGGGTTGTTTGGCACGTCGTAGAAGCCGAGAACGTGGTACGGGCCTGTTTTTGGCCCCCACCACTCGACCGGCTCGAACACCTCGATCGGGTCGCCAGAGACCTCCGCGACCGTGCGTATCGTGTTGGTGTCGGCGAACCAGACTGATCGGAGGCAGACGCGCTTGCGGTGCGGGAGATCGTCGTCGCGCCGCCTGATCGCGTCCACCTTCGAGTCGCCGGAGTCTCCGGTGTATTCCTTCAGTTTGACGACGGCCTCTGGGTTCAGCCCATCCATCCCGAGGAGTTCATCGAGATCAACCGTCCACTTGTGATACTGATACCGCCCCTTCGTCCAGTGCGACGCGAGCGGATCACAGCCCCAGTCTGAGAAGTGAATACGGTGAAGTCGCGGGATGACCGCGCCATCCCCATATCGCTCGTTCTCTTCGAGCCGAAGCATGAGAACGCCCCAACAGAGGGCCGCGTCAAGCGTCCACTGTTGCAGGGCCATCTCCAAATCCTGTTGGTTGACCCACGCATTGACTCCGACAGTCATCGCCTCCGCAACGGTTCGATGCGCAACGACCCGCCGTGCGTCAACCTTCACTGACGGTCTCTTGAACACGAGGCGCGGCAGAACAGCGCTGATGAACTCGTAGGAGTGATTCTCCGGCTGCTCTTCGTCAGACGAGAATGAATCGTCCCAAGCCCGCCCTGTGTACCGGCGCAGGATCATCTTGACGCGGGACAGTTTTGAGTCCCGCTCTTTGTCGGCTACATCCAGTTCGAGCGCGAGTGTTTTGGTGTCGAGTTCCATTGGCTACCGCAACGCGAACGGGCTCCTGACAGAATCCGGCTCCAAAAGCCTATCACGTCCATCTATGTCGCCCATAGACCCCGGAGCCCACCGTCTCGGAGGAGGGGAGAATCTGGACACTTCACCAGCCCCATGCAGTGCATACGCGAGGGCCATCACAAGGTCGTCGTTCTTGCCAGCCGGGGCGCCCATTCGCAGTTCGTAACTCCGGAGATTGTCTGGGTCTCGCTTCCCCTTTGGGGAATACTGGTACTCAGAGAGTTGCTTGAGGAGAGTGGCCGACCTGACGATGACCTCCCCGCGAGAGATGGCGAGACGGAGATTCGGGATCACCACGTCGCCCTGCGCCCGGTGGTGCCCAAGAAGATCGCTTGGGCGGCGGCTCCTCGAACCGTCTTGTCGTCCACGGTACATATGCTGATACCCAAACTCGTCGTACAGGCGCCGGAGGCATGGGAGCCCAACTTGGCGCTCCCCGACGACAAAGGCGTTCCAGTACCAGACGCACAGCCTGAACAGGGTTTCGGCGAAGAACACATCCCCCCAGTGTCCCTCGGCTTCGGCGACTTGCTCCAGCGTCCCGTCGCCACGCTTCTTGAGCACCACTGCTGCGTCGTAGTCCCGCCCCTCAAGCCCATAGGCGAAGTCGGCGCCGCAAACGTATGACGCCTCTGGGTCTGGCTGCTGCCAGACGGTGATCCTGCCACGGTCAATCTTGCCCTCCGGCACGAACGACACCCACTGCTGAACCGCCCTTGGCCTCTTGAACACCCTGACAGAACCCGTCCCGGTGCGAACGGAGGAGTAGTTCAGCCGACCGTCCTCCGCCGGAGATGCTGGGTCGGTTCTCATGTCCCGGTGCCGGAGGCTCCCGTGCTTGGGCCAGAGCCTTGTCCGCTCGACCTCCCGGATGTTCTGGCGTTGCTCCTTGACCGCGACCGGATCGAACACCGAGTCGCCGGAGAAGTCGGCGTAGCCGCCCTCCATCCGAACCATGTGCTCCTTGTCGGACATGGTGCGGCCCTGCCGCTCGTGGTGCTCGATCGTCGCTTCGTCTGTCGATGGGTTGTCCCGGATGCCGCCAACGTCCCACAGCCAGATTTCCGGGTGCTTCTGCGCCGCGCGGGCCTCCGAGTTGGTGAGGCCGAGTTCGCGGTGATGACGCTCCCAGTCCTTGATGATGTCCTCAACGAACCACGTCACACCCTGCGTCATGGTCGCAGCCACGACATACCGGGTCTTGCGCGATCCACGGAAGCGCCGCATCGCCTCGTTCCACCACTGACGCTCGGGGTGCTCGTCAAACGCGAACAGATCGGCCTCGATGCCCTGCATCCCCTCCCAGTTTCCGTCGGCTGAGAACACCACGAGGCGTCCGTTGTTGGGCCATGTGTAGGTGTGCTTCTGATCGTTCCACGTCCACCCTGCGGTGAACACCTTGCGCTCCAGCACCGACTTCACTTCCTCGAACTGCCCGTACTTCTTGCAGAGCCACACGCATGTCGAGGGCCAGGTCGTCAGAACTCCCGGCTTATACGGGTCGTCCTTCTGGATGAGCATGTCGATGTCGGCGGCGAGGGCGGTCGTCTTTCCGAAGCCGTTGCCGGGGATGAGCACCCTGATCCTGTGATCAGACGACAAGAACGCCCGCTGTCCGGGGTTGCCATCGAAGTTGAGAAAAAGCCTCGGCTTGAGCCTCCGAAGTTTCTCCTCGGCGCGGGCGGCGGCGACGCCAGCCTCAAGAACCATCCGCTGCTCGCTGGTCAGCGTCGCCGGAGGTGACTCACTGACCGGAGATGCACCATCGGAGGTTGTTGGTGCCGGAGTCTGCGGCGTCAAGTTTCGCCTCCAGTTTCGTGATTCGACCGCCCACGTTGCGGGAGTAGGCGTAGACCGGGAACGGTGTGCCGCTGGGGAGAAGGAAGTCGCTGGAGAAGAAGTTGGGCCTCACGCGGACATAGATGCCCTGCGCGTTGCCGCTCTCCGCGAGCAGGAACAACTCACCGGCGGGCGGAGAGTCGTAGGTCGTCATGTCGCTTGTAGTGTTGCCAGTCGGGAGCCGTGGATCGGCGACGAGAACAATCGCGTCGGCGCTTGTCTTGCTCTGGATCGTGTACCACCCAGCCGTTCCGTTGGTCCATACACGGATGTTGATGCGACGCCCGTAGCACTCCGTTGGGAGGTTGGTGAACGCGCCCGTGTATGTCACGGTGCGCGTGGCCGCTGTGTACGAGCCGCCGGTTGTGCCGGTGACGAACACCGCGTCGTGCGGGAACACCGCCTGTGGATCGGTGTCTTGTGTCGCATCGAACAGGGTGATGTATGAAGTGCTGGTGAGGTCGTTGCGTCCCGAGCGTGCCATGCGAGGCTCCTTCTCCTGATCCTATCTCCCATGTCTATGCGTCAAGCCGTAGACACGGGGCTCGCTGAACGCCGCCTCGACCGCCTTCCCGGCGTAGTAGGCGGCTGCTGTTCGGTTTTGTGGGTGAATGTCCGCCACCCCGAGATACCCAGACGCAACCGCGTCGGTTGACGACATGGCGAGGTCGGCGAGGCTTGTGTACGACACAAGCCCTGAAGAATGGTCGCGGCTGATCTCGTAGCAAGCCTGAGCCTGCGCCAGAACAACAGAGTCCGCATACCCGCCCGCTGCGGTGGTACGCCACGGGGCGATGAGCCAAACAATCGGGTTGGTGGCGCCGGCGGCTGTCATCCTTGCCCGGAGCCAGTCGATGTCAGCCAGAACGTCGGTTTTCCACTGCGCCTCAAGCGTTGTGCCGCCCGTCACCTGCGTCGCGGTGAGGTTGTGCCCGAGCATGTACACAAGGGCGTCCGGGATGCCGACCGCCTTCAGATACCCCTCCATGTTCGCGTCGCTGACGAGGGTGTTCGCGGCGGCAAGGCCCGCCGGATGCCCGGCGTTGCCGATGAATGTGAACCCGAGCCCCTGCGTCGCGGAGGTTGACTCGAACACGCACCCCAGCGCCGCAGCCGATGACTCGGCGCCGTGCGACGACCACGCGGTTTCTGTGATCCCGGTCGATGCAAAGATTCCGCAGCGCGGCTCATCCGTCGTGTTCCCGTTGCATGTCACGTCCTGATACTTGACCCCGGTTCCCGTACCAGCCGTCGTCCACGACGCTGAGGTGATCGTGTTCTTCGCACCGGCGGAGCCGTTGCGATAGGCGTAGGCGTCAAGCGAACTGCTCTGCGTCGCCGAGTCGAAGTAGATGATGGGGCGGACCTTGAACGACGCGGTGAGCCACGAACCCCTCTTGAACTGCGAGAACAAGTCGGTGTCTGTGAACCCGGCGCGCGCGTAGAACCGGAAGAGCGGCCCAGCGTCGGCGGCGACATCCGCCGCGTATTGCCGCTCCGACCACTGGTCTGGGCTGATCTTCGCGTTTCCGGGCGTGAACAGATGCGTCCCAACCCACGGCGACGATGTTGCGGCCTGATGATTTGCAAACACCGCGTTTGAGACAGCGCCGTTGCCATCGAAACCGCAGAGTGTGTCGTTCCCGGTCGGTGTCGCGTGCCCGGTGAATGAGAACGCCGGACATGGGAGCGTGTCCCTGAACCCGACCGGGAGGCGGGTGTTGGTGTGGACGGTCATCTGGGAGTCGCCCCAGAAAAGCAGACGCTTCTTTGACCCGTTTCGGGACAACTCAAGGATTCCACGGAACGGGGACAGGTTGTGTGTCGGTTTGGGCATCAGGCTGCCGCCTTTTTCCTCTTTGCCGAGACCCTTTGCAGAGCCTCCGAGAGCGCCTTGTTGTACCGCCTGATCCATTCCGCGTGCTTTTTGACCGCATCCCTGCGCTGATCCATCGGGAGCCCACGGAGGTATTCAGCCCTCTCCCTCTCGGACAGGGGGCCGAGCGGCGATTGCAGGCGCATCGACGCCCGGATCGACTCCACGGCTTTCTTCAGGTCCGGCTCGCTCCGCATCGCTTCCGCGAGATACATCGCGGCGTCGCGCTCGTTCCCATCCGACACGCTTCTCGCCGCGTACCGGAGCGGCGCCGTCTTTTCGGTCGTGTCGAAGTCTTTTTGACCACGCACGATCTTGTCGAGCAGCGTCCTGCCATCAGTCTTGTCGTCGAACCGCCTCGCATCGGTGCGGAGAGAGTCAAAGCCCTTCCTGCCTCCGTCTCCGTCATCAAAGACCGTCCTGCTGATGAGCCTCTTGGCTTCTGTTGACTGCCGGATGATCGGGGCCTCTTTCTTCGTGGCCTCCCAGATCGCTTCCGGAGCCACCCGAGGGCTCTTGGAAACAGTCAGCGCCGCCTCTGCGACGTTCTTCAGCGTCGCATACGTCGGACCACCAAGGAAGTTTTCCATCCCAAACACAACGTCTGCGACAAGGCCGATTCCGCCGCCCTGCTTGAACGAGTTGAGCGTTCTCGTGGCCCAATCCCTCGCGTCCTCTTCACGATCGTTGAAGAGACCAGAGATGATTGATCGGTCCTTTCCGCTCAGAATGTCGGAAACTGTCTGGTACAACTCACCGGTGATGATCATGGCGCCAAGGAACCTGACGGATGGACCCATGTTCCCGTTTGCCGCCTCTTTTGCGACATGATCCCAGATCAATCCGATCTGACGCGCGCCGAACGTCTTGAACTGGAAGAGGCGCCGCAGCCACGGCGAACGCCTCCACCAAAGAGGCTGGTTCGACATGGTGTTGGCGAACTGCGTCTGATCGGCGAACATCACCATCGCGTCGGCGACTTCTTTCGGGGTGAACTTGCCCCTCGACACCGCCCTGTTGAGGGACGCGGCGTCGATGCCGACACGGGCCATCTTCCGCTCGACCGACGAGAGTGGATCGCGCAGCCCAGAGAAGGAAAGAACCGACTCGATCACCTTCCCGGTGCGGGTTTTTTGCCACGCCTTCGCGTTCTTCAGTCTGGACAGCGCGCTCTCAAGCGCGAACTTCTGGGTGATCGCCGCAAAGTCGTTGTTCCCAGCCTCCGTGAGCCTCTGGCCGGCCAGCAGTTTTCTCGTGATTCCGAACCCGGCGTCATGCGACACTTCGATGTCTGTGATCTCAGTGCCGGTCTTTGCGATTCCAGCGCGCTCGGCCTCTTCAGAGAGTTTTTTGGCGCTCTTCATCCACCTGTTGAAGAACGGTGGATACGCCTTTGTCGCCCTCAGTGTGACGCCCGGCTCATGGATGATCGTGTTTCCCCACCGCTGCCCCATGTTGCGAAGAGAGGTGAGCGGCGAACTCATCTTCGTCGCTGCTTGGAACTTGCCGATCGCATTGGCGATCTGCGCCGACCCCGGAATGGTGTCTGTGTCGTTTGCGAGCGTCGCTTCAAGGAACCGCTTTGTCGATGATGCAAGCGATCCCTCGCCATCGAATCGCATCCTCTCAAGGAGGTGCTTGACAGCGACATCATCCTGACCCCAAGTCAAGAACGACGCGGCAGTGACGGAGTTTCGCCTGATCTGGCCCGGAAGCGTTTTGGAGCCATCCCACTCGAAGAAGTCCTGCAAGTCCTCGATCTGCTCCGGGGTGAGTTTGCGCGAACGCTGGAGATAGGCGTTTCCTGCGGTGATGTGCGCCTTCCGCCACTCGACAAGGCTTTTCACGATTTCGTCAGGCGATTTGCCGAGCCTGTTGGCGATCCTCGTGATTGTGGGGGAGACGACCGGGCTTGCCATGCCCTTCTCAAGCAGTTCCCTGAACCACGCGCGACCCCTGGCGTTCAGAACGTGCGGATACCACCGCTGGCTGAGAGCCAACGGAGCCATCTTTCCGCTCGGAAGCCTTCGCTGCATCCCGTTGGCGATCAGCAGGTTTGGGATGCGGTCCATGACGCCTTGGGCCTCCTCGGCGTAGTCCTTGGCGCGCTGGCTTGCGTTCTTGATGAGGCCATCCGCGTACTTCGCGCCCTCGATGCGCTCATCTTCGGTGTATTTGTTGATGACCCCGGCGATGCTCTTGGTGTCCCTGTTCTCAAGCCTTCGCGTCGTGATGTCAACGCGCTTGATGTCTTTTCCGAGACGCTGCGCGGCCTTGCTTTTGGACGAGATGAGCGCGCCAGACGACGTTCGGAACGCCGTTCTCCAGAACGACTTTGCCGACGACATGAACTCGCGGACGTTCTCAACCTCGTGCTCGCCGGATTTCGCGGCGGCGGACATGCGGTCGCCGATCCACGACATCATCCTTGAGATCGGGTCGTTTCCACCCACGAATCCCATCACGAACATCATCTGCCCTTCGCTGTCCGGGATAACCGGAAGATCGAGCGGGTGGCGCTCGGGCGGAGGTTCGGGCTTCACGTCCATCAGCGAGCCTTGTTTCTGTCGGCCCGGCAGAACATGCCTGTCGCCCTCGATGAGCGAGCCTTGTTCCCCAATGTGCTTGCCGGGCGTCGGCGTCTCTTTCGGCTTCGGCTCCTTCTTGTTCTTGCGATCGAACTGGCTCTCCCAAGCGTCGTCAACGTCCGGGCTGTCTGGCGGCTCGTCTCGGCTTCCCTCGTTGCGCAGACGATCGAACTCAGCAGCCTCCGCTTCTTCGGTGGCCCTGTCTGGAGGTTGATAAGTGTCCTCAGCCTTCTTCACCTTTGGCTGTGAAGGCTTGGGCTTCTTGGGCTTTCCGGTTGCAGGCACCCCGGCGTCGCCTGAATCTCCCTCATCTGCGCCGCCAGTCGGCCCATCTTCCTTCCCGCCGCCTCCTCGCGTCGGAGGCGAACCACCTCCGCGCGCTCTTCCCTCGTTGTCGAGGATGGCGATGACATCTGACTCGATCTGTTTGGCGATTGCATCGGGCGATCCCTTCTTGGTTGCGACTTCCGAAGCCGCTCGGTTGAGCATGTCTGCGACCGGACCCTTGGAGTTTGCAAGGCGGTCGAACCAGAACTCGGCCTCAGACGCGGCCTGCGCGGTCTCTCCGCTTCTCCCGACATCAATGACGTTTCCCGCCTCCGACAGATCGCTTGCGGCGCCCTCGCTTGCGACGGTCGAGAACAGACGCTTGCGGCGGCTGATCCTCTGCCGGAGCGCGGCGGCGACCCTGGCCCTCTCGATGAGGTGGTTCTTCTTGACGTGCTCGATGCCGAACAGGGACGCCTGCGACTCGACATGCGAACCAACGCTCTCGGCCTGCCGGATGAGTTCATCCAACACCTTCGCGTTCACTTCGCCCTTGCGCGAGTCCAAGAGTTTGACCAGCGCCTCCTGCGCCGCGTGATCTTCGAGCCCACGACCGATCGCCACAGCGCGTTCAACCGGCATCTGCTCGTTGATGACACGCTGAAAGAGCGACGGGGAGAGTTTCGACAGGGCCTCGCCGTCGGAGGCGACTTTGCCGCGAAGCGAGACGCCTTCCCGCTCAAGTCCGGCGGCGGTGATCCCCTCGTCGCGCATGATCTTGGCGGCGTCAATGGCCGTTCCGCGACCCTCAGCGATGTTCACCATCGCGCCGATCCTGCGCGCTTCGCGTGCGTCTCCGGCCTCGATGAACTTCACATCGACGTTTTCCTCGCCAAGCCTTTTGGCGAGATCGAGCCTGTGGTGCCCGTTGACGACGTAGGTGTTCCCATCCTCCGGGTCTCTCCAGACGAGCAACACGCCGGACTTGTTGGGGTCGAACCGCGTGACGCCCTTGAGTTCTTCGCTGACGCCGGACGAACCAAGTCGCTTGTACTGGAATCGTTCAGGATCAGCCAGAAGTTCAGAGACCGGCATCGAGCGAACCGACGGCGATCGTGCCCGTCTGTCGCCCTCTGCCAGAGCAACTGGAGGTTTGTTTGCCGAGTCAGCCGGTTCCGCGTTCGGGTTCGGCTGGTATGGGGGCCTTTCGGGCGGCGCCGGTGGTGGCGGGGGCGGCTCGTCGGTGGGCGGAGACTTCTTGTTCTGATCTCCGAACAGGCGCCGGCGAGCGTCGCGCGACATCTGGTTCGGGTAGGGGAGATTCAGCCGATCGCCAAACGGCTTCTGATTCTGCTCAAGGTACTTCGATCCCTCAGAGTCGGTGAGTTTCCGACGCGCCTCTTTGCGGCGGCGCATGAACGCAGCCCGCCGTTCATCGACGGTTGGCTCCGGCGCATCCTGTGGAGACTCGACTTCTCGTCGAACGTCCGCAAGGTCTGGATCGGCTGATGGGATGTCTCCGACTTCCTCCCTCTCGCCGAGCATCCCACGGATCATCTGATCCGTTCGCTCTGGAGACGGCGTTTCGAGGTGCTCGCGCGACCACGCATCCCGCTTCGCCGCCTGAGAGTCGGCGTATCGCTGATTGAGCGCCCGCGTCGCCGCCTCACTCGGGTCGGGGTAGGCGGGCTCACGCTGCGCGAGTTCATCCTCGTAGGTCGGCCTTGATTTGCTTGTCTCGGAAGCGCGTGCGATTCTCGCATCAAGCGTCTGCTGATCGCGCCACGCGCGCAACTCTTCGAGCGACGGCGCGTCGTCTGTGAGCGGAACAGCGTCCTCGCCGGGCTCAGGGAAGTAGCCGCCGCGAGACGCTCGCTCTTGCTGCTCGACTGGTCCGTGGTCAACCGTCGGGGCGTCAGGCGCTCGCCTGATGGGCGCGACAGCGACATTGTTCATCCACACATGCCCGTCGCGCAACTCAAAAACATCTCGACCGTACTCGAGCCTTGTCGTGGGTCCGTCGTATGTCTGGAGCGCCTGAACGATTCTCTGGCGGTTGTATTTGGGGGAGTACCCGCTGGCGCTGTCGCCCTGCTGTGGGGCCGGAGCCTTGGTGGGCCTTGCGGCGTCAAGGCCGGCGACTGCGGCTCCACCAAGCGACATCACGAGTTGCTGAATCTCCTCTGGTTCGAGTTGCTGCCCCATCACGAGTTTGCCGATCACGCGCGGGGTGTCCAGCGCGGTCGCGCCCATGGCTGCGCGCAGCGGGTCTTGCCCCTCGCCCGCCGCTTCCAGCCCTGCCTGCGTGCCAATCGCCGCCTCGCCCCCGACGTACTCTCCCACCCCGCGCGCGACGAGGCGCCCGGTCTGCCCGAGTCCAGCCGCCGCGCCGCCGGCCCCGGCGAGTTTCCCCGCGCCGCCCGCGATGAGCCCCACGGGCGCCGCAGCCCCCGCGAACGACCCCGCCGTCGAGGCGATGGGGTGGCGCTCCCGCGAGATACGCAGCGCCTCCGCCGCGTCGTCGTCGATCACCCCCGTCGTGCGCAGGGCGAAGGGGGCGATCCCCAGTGTCACCCCCGAGAGAGCGCCCGAGACTCCCGCCGTGAAGGGCCCTAGTTCATCCGCCATCCGCTCGCCCATCGTGGGCTGCGGCTCGGTGTGCGTCTCCGTCTGCCCGCGCGCGACGAGTTCGCGGGCCTTCCCTCTCGCGTAGGCGAATCTCTCCGCGCTGGTCCGGGTGTGCCAGGGATGCTTCGGATCCTCGCGCGCACGCTCGAAGTCGATGCCCATGATGCGCCGCGTCAGCCGCTGCTCCTCGGGCGATTCGTACTGCGGCGGCTCGGGGGCTGGCGCGGATTCGGGCTCGTAGACCGGCTCCGGCTCCGCGATGGGAGGGGCCTCGGGCTGGGCCGGTCGTGCGATCCCGCGCCGCTGCGCCTCGGCGGCAAGCCGCGCCTTCATCTCGGGGCGCAGGAGCCCACGCCGCGCGGCTTCGAGCAGCAACGCCCCACGATCCACCGCGCCACCCGCGAGCGGCGTCACCACGGAACCCTCCGCATGTAGAAGGTTGCCACGCCGGAACCGCCCCCCGCAACCGGGATCGTGATCTCATCGAGGATCGGGATGATGCCAAACGCCTGCGTCGGGGTGTCGGTCCACGCGCCGCCCGCGCGGGTCTTGCCGGTCAGCCTGCCGCACGCCACCTGCCGCAGGTCGGAATCCCCGAACGTCAGGTCGGCGGTGCGGATGTTGTCGCCGTTGGTGGCGGTCAGGCTCACCGCGGGGGAAGCGCCCGAGAGCACGGCCACGGGTTCTTTGAAGCGGAAGAGCGAGAGCCCGGCGGTCGCGGCCCCGGCCTTCTGCACGTTCGCCGCAGTCACCGAGATCGTCGCGCCCGGCGTGGTCCCGCTGTCGGGGTACGCCTTCACGTCGAACGTCGCGGTCGTCGCGGCGGCGGAGCCGTAGACCGCGGCGCCGAAGATCGTCTGTGCGGCCTCGGCCAGCCACGCCATCGCCTTCTCGTTGGGGGATGAGCCGGAGTTGAACGTCGCCTGGGACGCGGCCGTGACGCCGAGAGACCCCCACACGATGAGCCCGCTGGTGTACTTGATCGCGCAGCAGGGGAACGCCGCGCCGGAGCCCAGCGCCGCCCACGCCGCCGCGTTCGTCTCGGTCATGGCGAAGGGCAGGTTCGCGTCGAAGCGCCCGGTGCCGCCCTGCGAGACGGCGGTGTTGTAGGTGAGCGACGTGTCCGCCGTCGTCATGCGCACCGTGACGGCCACGATGTCGCCCGCGACGCCCACGGGCTTGGTGGGCGTGATCTCCGTCCATGTCCAGCCTGTCGAGGGGTTGGTGACGGCGACGGCGGAACACCCGTTGTACGCGCTCGCGGCGGGCACAGGCCCGGCGCTCGTCGTCTCGATCTGCATGTTGACGACGGAGAGCGAGCCGACCTTCGACGCGAGGCTCGTCCCGATGTGGCTGATCTCGCCGTCGATGGGCAGGCGGAAGATCGCCGCGAGCGCGTCCTCCGCCACCCCCGCGCTGTTGAGCGTCATTGTGTTGAGCGACGACGACCCCACGAAGTACAGCATCTCCGCGGGCGTGGCGAGGCGGATGCTCGTCGCCATCACCCACCTCCCAGTATGTTCTGCCGTTCGATGGCGAGCGCGTCGGCGAACGCTGTCTGATTCGCGGGGGTGAGCAGGTCGCGCAGCCGCGTGATCCGCGCCCGCCGCAGGGCTTCGCCGAACACGAACACCTCGGCGTCGTCGCGCGTCGCGCGCGGTGGCAGGTCGTCGAGGGCCATGCTGAACCCGCGCTTGGAGGGGAACATGACGTGCGCCATGCCCGGCCCGAGATCGGTCGGGCGCGAGATCGCGTAGCCCGTCATGCCGATCGCGCCGGGGATCGGCGCGGGGCCGTCCGTGAACGAAGCGTCGGCTCCGGTCGCGCCCCAGTTCAGCGGGTTGAGCCGCGAGAGCCCGGCCTTGAGCGTGTCGAGCAGGGGCATGGGTTTCTCAGCCGTGCCCGCCGCTGAAAAGGCGGTCCGTCTTGGCGCCCGCGCGCTCGCTCGTCACCTTGTTGTCGCGGGCGAAGAAGCCGATCGCCGAGGCGAACACGAGGGCGAGGAAGGTCGGCCAGTCCGCCACAGTCGCGGGGTTGCCGTCGAACTGCGCCACGAGGATGTTCCCCAGCGCGAGCAGCAACACGCCGATCCCGGCGGTCGTCGTCGCGGGCGATGTGAACTTGGGCATGGTAGCCTCGCTTTCAATTCGGCCCTCGCTTTGAAACGAGAGCCGGGGTTTCTTTCAATTCTGAAATCCGACGCCGATGGGCGATCACATGCCCGCCGGTCGCTTGTCGAGGCCCTTCTCCGTGAGCGCCGCCGCCACGTCTTCGATGTGGAGGCGGTCGCACAAGCAGGCGTACTCGACCGCGCTCTGGACGACATCGATGTTGCCGTTGCAGTGGCTTCCGCCCGTAGGCGCTGCGGAGTGAAGCACGCCAAACGCCTCCACCTTGCCCTCGACGTTGAGTCGCACAACCTTGTCGCCATTCTTCGCCTCGCGTCCGTTTCGGTAATGCATGCATGAACCTTTCGAGTGTGGTGATGTGAGTGAGAATCCGACCCCCGCGCGTGCGGGCGCAGGGGTCAGGGGCTTGCCGCGCGAACGCGGCTGGTGGGGTTCAGGGGGTCGGGCTGATCCCGGCGAGGATGCCCTGCACGAGCGTTCCGAGGATCGGGTTCGCGGACTTGATCGCCTCGATCGACACCGCCTGCTGATCGGCGGATTGACTCTTGAGCATATCCACCCACTGCATCACGATCGGGGCCGACGCGGTGATCGCAGCCGACCCCGACCCGTAGTATTTGTCCGCCGAGAGTTCGATGCTTGTCAGGTATCCATCCGCCCCAAACTCGCACCGCCAGACGATCCCCTCCCCTTGGGCGTCCTGAGCGAAGTTGAGCGCGACGGCGCCGGCGTTGGTGGCTGCCCCGGCGAAAGACGCGGTGGCGATGTCTGTCCGACCGATGCCGCCCGAGTTCATTGAGAGGACGTTCTGCGGGACCGCGTTCGCCACGTTGAACGAGTCGTCATCGACACGGGCGGAGTTCATCGTGCCAGAGCCGTGCTCGATCGCCGCGTTGTCGAGACGCTGCGATGTGTTGTGGCACCCAGACGCAATGAGCGAGGCAAGAAGCGTGATGATCGTTGTCGTCTTGTTCATTCTTTAGACCTCTGTTCGTACTGTTCGAGCCTTTCGACCGAAATCCGAAGCGACTCAGCCGCCCTTTCCGACGCCTGCGCGGCGCGTTCGGAGGCTTCAGCCGCCATCTTCCCAGCCGTAGCCATGTTTGACGCCCTCTCCATCGTCGTTGCGAACGTCTCGATCATCTCTCGACGCTCCTCCAACTCCGGCCCGATGATGACCTTCCACACCACCACAAGCAGCGCCACCCCGAAGGCGAGGGGGCCGTAGTGCGTGACAAGCGCATCCGGGATCAGGTCTGAGACGGCGAGGCATGGATTCATGGCACAGAACACAATGCCCATTGTCTACACCTTTCCATTTCTCTTGGCCCTCCAGTGAGCGCCCCTCCCGTCCGGCGGGAGATGGTCCATCATCATGTCCGTCCTGACTCCGCGAGAGCCAAGGGATGAGATCAGGTCGTTCGCGTCGATGATCGAGAAATGCTCGAACTGGGACCACCACGGCCTTTTGTCGCCGATCGCGGCCTCGATCCTGTCCACCAGATCGCCGACCGTGGACACTCCGGCGTTTGTGATCCTCCGCTCGGTCCTCGCCGACAGGCCCAGGCTTGTGATGGGGGACGACATCCCGGCGTCGAACGGGGGGTCGTCCGGGTGTCCGGTCCTCCTCGGCGCGGGTCCGCACGCGATCCGAGCGAGTTCGTCTGTGAGCCTCGCCACTTCCTTGATGAGAGACGCACGCTCCCGAGTCACAGCGTCAAGCCTTCGGCGCTTCACCCTGAGCGCTGACAGGCGTTCGGCGATCTTCGCAAGCGACGCCTCCGGGCTCATGTCAGTTCAGCCCCTCAACAACGAAGTTTGTGGTGGTGATTGTGTCAGCGGCGGCCACGCCCGCCCCCCACTGCGCCGTCATGCCGACATCCATCGAGATCGTCGTGTTGATCGCCACCGCCGAGGTGTTCACCATCGCAACCACGGTCGGCGCGGCGGCAGCCGCCGTGCAAAGTGTGACTCTCCCCTGCCCATGCACACTCCCGGCCCCTCCGGACGAACGGCACGAGATGATCGCGTCAAGAGCCCAAAGCCTTGACGACACCCCTCCTGTGGGGGTGATCGCGCCGCTATCGAGGACGATCGTTGATCCAAACTTGACCTTGAACCGGATTGTCACCGAGGCGGCCTGCGTCCCGTAGAACCCGGCAGCCGAGACCCGAACAGACTTCCCAGCCGCAAGGTAGTCGGCGGCAAGTGTTACACTGTCGATCCCGGTCCCAACCAGAGCCGTCTCGGTCGTGGTGTTCGCCACAGTCGCGTCGGCTGTCTGTGTGAACACGGTTGTCGCGGACGGCGTGAACCTTGAGTCATCTCCGGCGGCGATCGTCGATGATCCAGTCCCGACCGGGAGTCTGGCGTATGCGATCTGCGCCGACGAATCGAGCGAGGGGTATCCCCCTGCGGCGTCCCTTTCGGATCGAGACTGCTTCGCGTTGAGGGCGTCGGCGAGTGAACCGATGTCGGTTTGTGTGTGCCCGTGCGGGGTTGGGAACGGGTCTCCTCCGTGCTCGAAGCGCTGTGTTCCCATCTCAGTTATCCCCACCCTCGATCCTGAGCCTCTTCGGGTTGAACCCCGGAGGTGGCGGGACAACTCCCGGAGACTCCTGTTTCTGGTGAGCAATGACCCGAGGCATGACAGATTGCATGATCGCCTGCGCGATGGCTGTGGCGACCTCATCGACAGTCGGCGTCACCACCCCGTCGTGGAAATACCCGGCTGGGAGGCTGATTTCGACCGGGGTTGTCTCGGGCTTGAACCACACGGCGACGACATCCCCGCTCTGTATCGCCTTGAACGCACCGATCACGCCGAGAGACGCGAGTTTCCCGCAGACCGCCTCGACGATCATCCTCGTTCTGTCTTGTGGAGGCTGGATCACATGGTCATCGCTCATCAGAACTCCTCGTATTCCCACCCTCCGCCGTTCTTCTTTGCGCGCTCCTGCACTCCGATGAAGCGGAACGGGAACATGCTCGCGGCCACCTTGATCTTCACCCTCGCGTCATCCTCCCAGAAACCCTTGACCTCGTGCATCTCAAGCGTCCCGTCGGTTTTCTGCACGAAGAAGTCCGGCGTGTAGAACGTCAGGTCGGCGAGTTTCAGTTTCACCGACTCGAACCAGAAATCCGCGATCTCGCCGCCGCGCTGCGCCAGGGCCAGATGCTCGGCGTACCTCTCTTCGGTCTTGTTCATCACGCCGGGGCGCCGGCGGACGAGAGGAGCGCGTGCGCGAGGGATTCTCACAGAGCGTCCTCCCTTGACATCGAACGATATGGACGTTTGCTGATCGCGCAGTACCCAAGCCCATCAAGGTGCTTCATCAAGCACTTCCCGGTGTCGCGGTCATGGACACACCCCATGACATACACGCAGCCGTTCCGTGACACCGCCGACTCCTTGATCTCGACCGGCTTGAAGAGGAACACATCCACGTTGCAGTCCCCAGACTTCGACTGCCTCTTGTAAACCTTGTCGCCGACGTTGAACAGCCACATGCGTTCGGTCCTTGTCAGGCGAACGTTTTTCGTGCGTCTCGGACGAGTGTACAGACGCATATCGCCCCCAGAGGGGGGTTTGTGACATTTTTTTTCTGAACCCCATTGACGAACCGAAAACACAGGTCATCATCTCCGTCGTGCAGGGCCAAAACCTCCAACCAATCGACGCCAGCACACCCCTGTCCGGTCCCAAGGGTTCGGATGGGGGTTTTTCACGCAAAAAACGCCGCAAGAAGAACCGCAAGCGGCTCATGGACACCCCCGACATCGACTACGAAGCCATCTCCACCTTGGGGAGCGTTTCGATTGAGCAGGTGTTGTCCGCCGCCGAAGTCGAGTTCAGGCTTCACCGTGCGGTCATCCTGCTGACCGGGAGAGGCCCGGTCGCCAACAAGGCGAAGCGTTGCATCTTCCTCGCCCTTCGCCTGAGAACGGCGATGACGTACAACGAGATGGCCGAACTCCTTGGGGTGAGCCACACAACAGCCTCCGAACGCGCAAAGGCTGCTTGGTCGAACGTCAGAACACGCGCCGCCACAAAGCGGCTGCTCTCTCTGTGCGACTCGCGCTTCTCGAACCTCCGATATTTCTCTCCTCCTGAGCCCCCCCCTGCCCAAGTGGTAGAGGGGGGTTTTTCGCTCGTCTCCCCCACCATCCCGTCGTAGGGCTGCGTGCGGGTTTTTTGACATACCGATCACCGTCGTCTGTTCCTGATCTCGCTGAACAGCCGGCGTTTGTGGAACCCGACCCACGGGGAGGCGGCTTGCCGATGTGGGAGCGAGGGAGTTGAATCTGCGACCGAAAGGCGCCTCAGGTGAACAACCGGGGAGACCTCGGCGACGGGATTCTCTGTGGCCTCACACAAAGCCACCCCTCCGGCCCGTCAGTAGTTCGAGTCACCTTGGACTGACGGGAGGAGCGCAAGTCTCGATCAAGAAGAGACCAGCGAGCGTCCACCCATTCAGGTCAGGTGAGTGGGCAAGGGAGCAATGCGCCCACGCTTCATCCCTCCGGGCTGAACCGAGGGCTCCAAAAACCACCGATCGAATGTCCTTCGTCTCACTCCCTTCCGTCGTTCGTCTGCGTACTTGCGGAGCAAACCAGACTCACTGACTTCACATCGGTTGCCGCGCATGCGGCAAGAAAAACCGCCTTCCCCCCCTTGGGGGAGATTCTGCGCAGACTTTCCGTCGCGTGATTCATCCCCAAAAGCATCTTGATTCGCTTCGCTCATCGCTTTTCCGCCGCTTTCGCGGCGCTGCCGCCGCAGGTGGCTGAGCAAGCGGGCGTTTTGCGTTCCGGCATCACGGCCTCGGGGAAAGAACCCGCAATGACCGTCCGATCCGTCCGCTGCGTCCAAAAACGCGCACGAACGCGCACACCTCGAACGACGGTTTCCCGCTTCGCAAGCCTCTTTTCAGGCGTTCACGCAAACAGCACGACGGCGCGGCTTGAGCCGCTCGGCCTCACAAATCCCGAACGAAGGTATTTCGATCTGTCCGGGAGGGGGGTACTACTGCTGGTGTTGCGCGCACATATCTGGATGCTGACGGGTACCCATCCTCCTTGCCCTGGCGTACTCATTGCGCCCTCCCCCTCCAACTCCCTGCAATGGGCCTGGCTCTTCTCCAGTCCACAGCCTGCAACCTCGAATCTAGTGGTTTCCATCCTTCCTGTATTCCATATTTCACTGACCTACTTACATATTGGGCGCAAAAATCCTCAACTCTCCCGCTTCTGCTGCGACCCGACCGCCTCCCGCACGGCGTCTCCACCGGCGTTCGTTGCGGTTCCGTCCGGCCCTGCGGCGGTCGGCGTTTGTGCGGGCACTTCGCGTGCGGTTCCGTCGATGATCCCTCGCGCCCGCCGGCGATCCTCGGCACGCGCGGCGACGCCCGGAGGCAGGGCGAGACCGGCGGCGGTGAAGGCGGCGATGAGTTCATCTTCGGCCATGTCCGCAGGCGACGTCGCATCGTTCAGGTGCAAGTCAATCGGGACGGCGACTTTTCCGAGAAGCCGATCAAACAGAAGCGCGGCGGCGGACACGCTGCCCCCTCGGGCCTTCCGGACCAGTGCGGCGGCTACCGCGCGGATGTCGGCGGGGCTGACGGACTGCAGCAAGGCTGTGCGCAGTTTGTCGGCGGCGGCGGCTTGTGCCCTGCGCCCGCCATCGAGATGAACGGCGTTGCCGGCGGTGAAGCGCCCAGTACCTGGCTCTCTCCCTTCACGCATTGCGGCTTCTCATGGCATGGCGTTCTTGTCGCAAACGGCGCCGAACGCCGGCGACGATGAAGCCTCGCGCGACGAGCGGGCGCGACGTGCCGTCCGATTCGGCAAACTCCGCGAGGGCCGCGTATTCGGCCTCTGGGAGGACGATCCAGACCCGCTTCCAACGTCGGGCCGTGGTTCGTGTCGGCGGCGTGGTGGGTTCAGCGCCCGTTGAGGGCGGATCGTCGGTCGTCGGGTTCTGGCGCATGAAGGGATTCTAGGTTCTGTCGTCC
>FRDC01002464.1_pt1 | contig 27289 bp, 34 predicted proteins | sample 1106171 | NCBI WGS metagenome assembly FRDC01 (sample SAMEA3930566, study PRJEB13176) | freshwater metagenome | biome: Drinking water system; feature: drinking water; material: water | place: Singapore | collected 2014-12-20 | reverse complement strand
TTGGGGGTTAATGAAATTGTCAAAGCGATAGATCGGGAATTGCGCCAAGTGGTCAAGGCAATTAAAGATGTTTTGCAAGAAACTCCGCCGGAGCTTTCTTCTGATATAATAGACCACGGCATTACCTTGACCGGCGGATCATCTTTGCTCCGAGGCATGGCCGATTTAATCGAACGGCGCACCGGAGTTAAGGCCAAAGTGGCCAAAGACGCTCTTTTTTGTGTGGCCAAAGGAACAGGTATTGCCTTGGAGCATCTGGACGTTTACAAAAAAACAATTTTAACCAAAAGATAAATAAGACTTGCGAATTTGGAGGTAGTGTCCGCGAGTAGAACGGATGAGGAAGATTATATCTGGAGTGTGGCACAAGAATAGACACACGGTAAAACAGATTTCTGGGCCCCATCAAGAATGGTCATTAAGGACAAGAGCAATCGATGGCCGTCTTGATGAAAAAACGTGTTAAATCGTAAGTTTTAAATACAAAAATTATGACACTAGAGATAGAAGATGTGGCTGGCGGGGTTGATGCGAGTAGACAAATATACACCAGTGGAGAATACGATCCGGGCTTAGATAGAAAATTGAATGAAACATATAATGTAAGAGATAGATTGAAAAGTTCGTATGTAAAAGAATTACTAAGTGAACATGATGAAAATTTTGGCACTACAATAACCGAAATTTTAGAAAATGGCATCAATACTGATGAAATACTCAGAGATGTTCGTACTTTATATGAGATAATCGGCAAACAGATTGAAGCCCAAGCTAAAAAAATAAGAACCTCCCACTAGAAAAACAAATGCATCACGCTAATTTGATTATTGCCCAAAAAGAAGTTGGTCTTAAATTTGGAAGAAAAATAATTAAAGAGGCGGGAGAATATGAATTGAGAGAATATGTTTTTCAGCACTTGCGCTTAGAAGATGCCAAAACCATCAAAAAAACTTTTGCCGAGAGAGGCCAAGGAGCCGGTTTGGCTTGTCTTTTGTTCGCCAACAGCCTCGGACTGGAAGCTCAAAATTCCTTATTAAAGATTTTGGAAGATGGGGGAAGTAGAGAAAATAGACTTTTTTTCTTGATTGCGCCGGAAGAAGATTCGCTTTTGCCAACCCTTCGCTCGCGCTTAAATAAAATTGCTTTTTCTGAAAAAGAAGCGAATGACAATTTTGGAAAAATTTTTCTCCAAACACCAAAGTCAGCCAGATTAAACCTGCCGGAAATAAAAAAAGTGATCGAGGAAAAAGATCGATTAACGGCTAAAAAAATTTTGGAAAGTTTATTAAGAGAAACTGATGAACTGGCCAAAAAAGAAACCTCAATCGAAAAAATCTATCTTTTAAAAAGTCTGATTTTTAAAAGCTCGCAGTGGCTAAAAACAGAATCCGTTTCGCTAAAAATGGTTTTTGAATATCTTTCTCTTGTTTTGCCAGTGTGTTAGAATTGAAAATATGAGATATGATTTTGCTAAATTTATCGCGGAAACCAAAAGGATTGAGGAGTGGTTAAAAAAAGAATACGAGAGCTTAAACGCGGGCCGAGCCAGCCCAGCGCTTCTTGACTTAATCTCAATTGATTCTTATGGCGCCAGAACCGCCATTAGTCATGTCGCCTCAATCACCGTCGAAGATGCCCGAACTCTACGAATAAGCCCGTGGGACAAAAATCAAATTAAAGATGTTGAGAGGGCGATTTTGACTTCCAATTTGGGGGTTACTCCGGCCGTTGACGATCAAGGAATCAGATTAAACTTCCCTAGCTTAACTGAAGAAAGAAGAACTCAAATTGTCAAAATTTTAAAAGAGCGATTGGAGGACGCGCGAATCTCTATTCGAACCGAACGGGAAAAAATCGTCCGCGACATTGATGAGCGATACCGTGCTGGAGAAATGCCGGAAGACGAAAAACATCGAGGAAAAGAAGACCTGCAAAAAATTGTTGACGGGGCAAATGAAGATTTGGAAAATTTGTTTAAGAAAAAAGAAACTGAAGTCATGGGCAGATAAAACTCTATGAATCTGCTGATTTTTATTTTTATTCTCCTGATTGTGGTTTGTGTTCATGAGCTGGGGCACTTTTTGGCCGCCCGTCGAGCCAAAATGTTAGTCAAAGAATTTGCCTTTGGCTTCCCACCCAAAATTTTTTCGATTAAAAAAGGAGAAACCAAATATTCACTCAATCTTTTGCCCCTCGGCGGGTATGTCAGTATTTTAGGGGAGGCCGTCGGTGAACCTATCGAAAAAGAGTATCTGGGCATGGAGGAACGAACTTTTGGAGCCAAATCTAAAATGGCCCAAGCCGCGGTTTTGGTCGCGGGAGTGGTTTTTAATCTAATTTTTGGTTGGCTGATTTTGGTTGGTGGCTTTATGCTGGGCCTTCCATCTTCGGTTGAGAGAGCCGAAAAATATGAAGTTGGTTTAATAAATCAAAAAACGGTTATCGTCGGCATTAGCGAAAACTCTCCGGCCAAATCGGCCGAAATAAAAATCGGCAGTCAAATAAACGCGGTTGGTTTAAAAAATAGCCAAGTTTTATCCAACCCCACCCCAAAAACTTTCACTGATTTTGTTCAAAAAAATTCCGAACAAGAAATTTATTTAAAAATCAGCGAAGCCGGCATCGAAAGAGAAATTTTTCTTTTGCCCAAAGAGGGAATTATCCCGGAGAAAAAAGCACTGGGGGTGTCTTTGGCGGAGAGCGGTCTTTTGAGACTCTCTTTGGGAGACGCCCTAAAGGAGGGAACTTTGATGAGTTTTAATTTGGTTTCGCAAACTTTTAACGGCCTTTTTGAGTTAATCAAAAGAGCTTTTACCAAAGAGGCCAACATTTTAGATGGTCTGGCCGGACCAGTTGGGATTGTTTCGATTGTTGGAGAAGCCAGTGCTTATGGCTGGCCGTATTTGATTTTCTTAACGGCTCTTTTGTCGCTTAATCTAGGAATTTTGAACATTTTGCCTCTGCCGGCACTTGACGGCGGGAGATTGTTCTTGCTCTTAATTGAAGTGGTGCGCGGAAAAAATCTCTCCAACAAAACCTATTTTGTGACCCAGAGTATCGGGGTCATCTTTTTAATTTTCTTGATGATTGCCGTAACCATTAAAGATATTGAAAGATTGTTTTAAAATCTAATTAACCAAAATATGCGCCAAAGCAAAATTTTTAGCAAAACCAGAAAAGAATCGCCCAAAGACGAAACTTCTAAAAACGCGGATTTGCTTATTCGGGGCGGTTACATTTATAAAGAAATGGCCGGGGTTTACAATTATTTGCCGTTAGGATTTCGGGTTTTGCAAAAAATCATTCAAGTTATTCGAGAAGAAATGAATCAGCTTTCGGCCGAGGAGGTTTTTTTGGCCTCTTTGCAAGAAAAAGCAAATTGGGAGAAGACAAATCGTTGGTCGGAAGAGGTGGTAGATGTTTGGTTTAAAACAAAATTAAAAAACGACACCGAATTGGGCCTCGCTTTTACTCACGAAGAAGCGATTGCCAAAATGGCCGCCGACTACATTTATTCTTATCGCGATTTACCGAAACTGCTTTATCAATTTCAAAACAAATTTCGCAACGAAATACGGGCCAAAAGCGGAATCATGCGTACTAGAGAATTTGTCATGAAAGACCTTTATTCTTTTGCCAAAAACGAGACGGAACATCAAGAAATTTACGAAAAAGTAGCTAAGAGCTATGAACGGATTTTTGCCAAACTTGGCTTGGGGGAAATAACTTACAAAACTTTTGCTTCCGGCGGCACCTTTGCCAAATATTCTCACGAATTTCAAACTGTTTCTTCAGCCGGAGAAGATACAATTTATGTCGATCAAAAATCAAAAATCGCCGTCAATGCCGAGGTTTTAAACGCCGAGGTTTTGGCTGATTTAAATTTAAAAAGAGAAAATTTGATTGAAAAAAGATCGGCTGAAGTCGGAAACATTTTTAGTCTCGGCACCAAATACGCCGAAGCCTTAAATCTTTTTTTCAAAGACGAAGACGGCAAAGATCATCCAGTAATTATGGGTTCTTATGGGTTGGGGCCCGGCCGAATTATGGGCGTAATTGCCGAAACTCTCTCTGATGAAAACGGGCTAATTTGGCCAGAAATTATCGCTCCTTACAAAATTCATCTTCTAACTTTGGGTGACGAAAAATCTCTAAAAGATTTTGGCGACGATTTGTATGCTAAATTTTTGGCCCGCGGAATAGAAGTTTTGTACGACGACCGAGAAAACCTCTCCGCCGGTCATAAATTAAAAGATAGCGATCTCTTGGGTCTTCCTTATCGAGTGATCGTTAGCTCCAAAAATCAGCCTCGCGGGGAAGTTGGTTTTAAGAAAAGGGGAGAGGTGGAAGAAAAAGTGCTAAGTTTTGAAAAAGTATTCGAATATGTAGAATAGGGTCAATGTTTAGAAATTTCTGGCGAAACATTACCGACTCTTTGGGTAATAATATTGGAATTGATTTGGGGACCGCCAACACCTTGGTTTATCTGCATGGCGAAGGCATTGTCATCAACGAGCCGTCCATTGTTTCGGTTAATCAAAAAACCGGTCAAGTGGTGGCGGTCGGCAATGACGCCAAAAATATGCTTGGCCGCGTTCCCCAACATATCAAAACTGTTCGGCCATTGGTTGAAGGAGTAATTTCAGACTTTGAAATAACGGAAGAAATGTTGGCCTATTTTATCAACAAAGTTGATCGGTTGAAAAAAAAGCCCATTGGCCCAAGAGTGGTGGTTGGCGTGCCCACCGGCGTAACTAATGTCGAAATCCGAGCTGTTTATGACGCCACCAAAAATGCCGGTGGCCGAGAAGTTTATATTGTCGAAGAGCCAATGGCAGCGGCCATTGGCATCAGACTGCCAATCTTTGAACCCGTCGGTTCGATGGTGGTCGATATTGGCGGCGGCACCACCGACATCGCCGTCATTTCTTTGGGTGGCGTGGTTCGTTCGAAAAACATTCGCATCGCCGGTGATCGTCTAAATGAAAACATTATCACCTATATTAGAGATGAATTTAAGCTTTTGATCGGCGAAAAAACCGCTGAAAATGTCAAGATCGGCATTGGGAGCGCCATAGAGAACGAAACGACCGAAGCCTCTATTCGCGGCCGAGATTTAATTTCAGGACTCCCTCGGGAAGTTCTTTTGACCGACGCTGATATCAGAGAGGCCATTTCTTTTTCGATTGCCGCTTTGGTTGATGCAATCAAAGAAGTTTTAGAAACCACCCCGCCAGAAATTTTGGCCGATATTATGCACCGCGGAATTGTTTTAACCGGCGGTGGGGCCATGCTTAAGGGTTTACCGGAGCTCTTGAAGCTCCAGTTAAAAATGCCGGTTTATGTTTCGGAAGATCCTCTAACTTCCGTGGCCCGCGGAACAGGAATAATTTTGGAGGATTTAAAAACTTATCGAGAAGTCCTTTTAGGCACTTATGAAGAACTTTCGCTTCGCTCATGAAAAAAGACGGCGGCGGCGAGAACTGATTATTTTCGCTCTTTTTTTCTGCCTGATAATTTTTGGCTTGGTCTTTTATCGCCTAAACGCCAATCGTCCGTGGGAAGAATTGACGATAAAATCTTTGGGCGGTTTTTTGAGCAAACAACAAGATATTTTTTGGTCTTTGTCTTCCTTGGGAGAACACTGGAAAAAAGAAGCCCAGCTCATTTCTGAAAATAAAAGTTTAAAAAATCAATTGGATGAGCTCCGGGCCAGCCTAGCGGCCAAAAACCTGACTTTAAATAATTATCAAAAAATAGCCGAAATTTTTCCGGCCGAGAATGAAGACTTAATCATGGCCGAAATTTTGGCCAGACCAAATGTAACTCTTTATGACACTGTTTTGTTAAACCGAGGGACCAAAGATGGAGTGGCACGGGGCGCAAAAATTTTTGGCTATCACGGAGTGGTGCTTGGCGAAATAACTGACGTCTACGAAAACACCGCCAAGGCCAAACTCTACTCCAGTCCGGAAGAAAAAAGTTTGGTTAGTCTGATTGGCGCCCAAAAAGAAGCGAGTTCGAAAAAAAATCCACAAGCAGGGCTAATTGCAGTCGGAGAGGGGGGCGGGGTTTTTCGTTTGCAAATTCATCGAGAGATCCCGGTCGCGGTGGGAGATTTCTTGGTTTTGGAGGGATTAAACAATCACCTTTTGGCGGAAGTTGCTTCGATTAAGAAAGACGACCGCGATCCCGCGCAGGAAATTTTGGCTCATAGTTTGGTCAATTTAAACGAAATAAACTTTCTGGGTATTGAAAAAACAAAAACCACTACCGCAACAAACGAAAATCAGCAAAATCCATGAACCGCAAATTTTTTAATTTAATTTTAGTTGTTTCTTTTTTACTCTGGCCAAGCTTAAGCTCTTTTTTGTTGGCCCTTGTGGGCATGTTTTTTTACCGAAATTACTGGGAAGGGTTAGCAATTTTATTCCTCTTAGACATGTTATATGTAAAGAGCAATCAAGATATTTTTTCTGCCTACATTTTACCTCTCGGAGGAATATGTTTTTTAATTAGTTTTTATGGACGCAAAATGATTTTCCATTAAAATGATTTTTCGCACTAAAAAAAATAAAAATGAGATTGTTGAAATTGATCCAGATGAAATTTTTTTGGATGTCAAAAATAGCCCGTCTTTTGATGTTCACAAACTAGAAGGCAAAATTGAAAAACCAATCAGCCACAAAACTATTTTTCTAATTAACGGAGCCATTTCTCTTGTCTTTTTGGTTTTAGTTGGCTTTGCTGCTTTCTTACAGTTTTGGCGAGGAGAGGCACTGGCCAAAATTGGCGAAGAAAATCGTCTCCGTCACGCCCCTCTTTATGCTAAACGAGGTGTAATTTTTGACCGCCACGGAACACCGCTGGCCTGGAATGAATTAAACGAAGCCAATGAACACTTCGCCGAGCGCGCTTATATAGATCTTTCGGGCATGGCCCATGTTTTGGGTTATGTCAGTTATCCCAAAAAAGACCAGGCCGGCTTTTATTGGCAAGACGATTATTCGGGTATGTCGGGGGTAGAGAAAATTTATGATAAATTTTTGAAAGGAGAAAATGGGGTGGTAATTGTCGAAACTAATGCCTTAAATCAAGTCACCAGTCGACAAACGATCGTTCCACCAAAAAATGGCGAAAATCTAACTCTTTCCATAGACGCAAAAATCAGCCAGGCGCTCTATCAGGCTCTAAAAGAAACAGCCGAAAAAGGTAAATTTTCCGGCGGAGCCGGCGTGGTTTTTGAAGTTAACACAGGAGAAGTTTTGGCTCTTTCTAGTTATCCAGAATATTCGCCCAAAAACTTAACCGAAGGCGGAGAGGGTGCCCAAAAATTTTTAACCGACAAAAATTCACCTCTTTTGAATCGAGCTATTTCTGGTCTTTATGCCCCGGGTTCGATTGTTAAACCTTTTATGGCTTTGGCCGCCCTAGAAGAAGGTATTATTGGGCCGGAAGAAAAAATCGTTAGCACCGGTTCAATTGAAATCGAAAACCCGTACGACAAAACCAAAAAAAGCATTTTCAAAGATTGGCGGGCGCATGGGGCGGTCAATATGATCGAAGCGCTGGGCGTTTCTTCGGATGTTTATTTTTATGTCGTGGGCGGCGGCTACAAAAATAGAAAAGGTTTGGGCATCAGTAAAATAGAGCATTGGGCCAAACTTTTTGGCTTAGCCCAAAAAACCGGCATTGATTTGCCCGGAGAAGAAGACGGGACCATCCCTAATCCGGAATGGAAAAAAGTAACTTTCGATAATGATCCTTGGCGCATCGGCAACACTTATCACACCGCGATTGGCCAATACGGCTATCAAGTTACGCCAATCCAGATGGGGAGAGCCGCCGGAATAATTGCCCGCAATGGCGCCTCCATCACTCCAACGATTTTGGCCGCCACCTCTACCAATCAAGATTTTTTTACTTGGCGATCTTTAATTAACACAATCCCTCAAAAAAACGACGAAGAACGGGCGCAAGCAAGAGAGAAAATTGCCATTGACCATTATCAAATTATCGAAGATGGGATGATTCACGCCGTCTCTGCCGGCACCGCCAAAGGTCTTTCGATGGGTATCCCTATGGCCGTCAAAACCGGTACAGCTGAACTTGGTACCACCAAAAACTTGGTGAATGGCTGGGTTATCGGCTATTTGCCGACCGATCAGCCGAAATACGCTTTTGCTTTTGTTTTAGAGCGAGGAGAACAAAAACTCCAGGTCGGGGGGGTTTATGCCGCTCGCCGATTTTTTGAATTGGCCAGAGACATCTCTCCAGATTGGTTTAAGAACCAACCAAAAAACCCATCCGCCATCTAAATCACAAAACAAATAATAAATATGTCAACATTTAAGTACCCCTTTGAAAGTGGTATACTTGCCAAGTAACATGGAATACTTAAGCGAGGAAAAAATTAAAGAATTAAAAAAAGAGTTAACTCTTTTGACGGGCACACGGCGCAAAGAGATCGCCGCTAATTTAGAATACGCTAAATCTTTAGGCGATCTTTCTGAAAATGCCGAATATCATCAAGCCATGGAAGAGCACGCCAAGCTAGAAGATCGAATTAGAAAATTAGAAGACATTTTAAGAAACGCAACTGTTACCCCAAATTATCACGGTAGCACCGTTTCGGTTGGTTCCGAAGTAACTCTTTTGAAGGAGAAGACTGAAGTGGTTTATCACATTGTCGGCTCAGAAGAAGCCGACATGGCCAAGGGCCTTCTTTCTTATCAATCACCCTTGGGCAAAAATTTGCTCAACAAACAAAAAGGCGATTTGGTTAAATTAAACACACCCAAGGGAGAAGTTGTTTACAAAATTATTGAAGTTAAATAATTTTAACAAAAACAAAAAAGATATTTTCATAAAAACCAGCCTTCGTGTAATAATATTTTTATGGCAAGCATTGAAGAAGTCAGGGGTGAGCGAATAAAAAAATTACAATCTTTAAAAGAGCGAGGCATAAATCCTTATCCGATTAACGTCGAGCGAACACATCTTATTAGCGAAGCCGTTGGCGACTTTGACAATCTGGTCGAAAAAAAAGAATCCATTTGGCTAATTGGGCGAATTTTGGCCATCCGCCGGCAAGGAAAGATAAGTTTTTTAGATCTCAATGACGGAACCGGACAAATCCAACTTGTCATAAGCGAAGATGATTTAAATGAAGAATCAAAAATCGTTTTATCAGAGACTGATCTGGGTGATTTTTTAAATGCCAGAGGGACACTTTTTCTCACTAAGCGAGGCGAGAAAAGTTTGCAGGTTGGCAATTTGTCAATGGCCGCCAAATCACTTCGGCCATTGCCCGACAAGTGGGCCGGGCTTGAAAATTTAGAGGAACGTACCAGAAGAAGATATTTGGATTTATTAAACCAAGAAGTCCGCAAGCGGTTTATTGTCAGATCAAATTTAATCAAAGCCATTCGGAATTTTCTAAATGAAGCCGGTTATTTAGAAGTGGAAACCCCCATGCTCCAGCCTCTGCCCGGGGGAGCCACCGCTAAGCCGTTTATGACCAAACACGAAGCCTTGGATATGGACTTATATCTAAGAATTGCCCCGGAGCTTTATTTAAAAATGCTTTTGGTTGGCGGCTTTAACAAAATTTTTGAACTAAACCGCAACTTTCGCAACGAGGGCATTGACGCAACTCATAATCCCGAATTTACCATGCTCGAATTTTATGAAAGTTACAGCAACGCCGAAAGACAAATGATTTTAGTAGAAAAGTTGGTTAAAGAAACTTTGCTTAAAACTTTAAACAAAAAAACCTTACTCATCAAAGGCAAAGAAATCAACTACTTTGATCAGTCATTTGAGAGAATCACATACGCAAAATTAATTTCAGACACTTTACAAATATCCATCAAAGACGGATTGTCTCGTCAAGAGCTAGAAGAAAAGGCAAGAGAAATTGGCCAAAAAGTAGCTCCCCACGAAACGCCCGAAAAAATTCTCGACAATTTATACAAAAAAGTTAGCCGGCCAAAAATCCTTTCCCCAACTTTTATCACTGATTATCCTTTGGCCATGAGCCCGTTTGCCAAAAGAAAAGAAGACAATCCAAATTTAATTGACCGTTTTCAGCTGGTTTTTGGCGGGCTAGAGATCGTCAACGCTTTTTCAGAACTAAATGATCCACTCGATCAACGAGAGCGCTACAAAAAAGAAGACGAAAAAAGCGCTAAAGGCGAGGACGAAATTTCTCCTTCTGATGAGAGTTATTTAGAAGCCATGGAATATGGCCTGCCGCCGGCTGGCGGAGTTGGTTTGGGTGTTGACCGCTTGGTGATGCTAGCGACCGGAACCGAAAATATCCGCGAAGTGATTTTGTTTCCTACCCTTCGCCCAAAAAATTAAACTCTTTGACTTAAACCGAAATCATGATCGAAAAGATAAATTTGGAAAACCAAAACAATTTAGAAAATAATCCCGAACCAGAGATTTTTCGTACCGAAATTGGCGGCCGAATGGGAATTGTGATTCTTCTCCCAAAAGAAGAGTTTTTAGGGTTGGCTGTTGTTAAAAAAGATCTTTACCTTGGTCGTTTAGAAAACAAAAAACCTAAATGGAAAAAAATTAAAGATAAAAAAAGAGAGAATTTTTTTCAAGAAAATGAAAATTTTAAATCTTTAGAAGAATTAATTCAAAAAATAATTGACATTAGCACGGAAAAAATCTTAAGTCGTTTGGGTATTCCCCAGGGGAGAGAAGAGGAAAGTGGGAAAATTAAAAAAATAATAGAGGAAGAATTATCCTATCGATCAATAACCCCAAAATAATTTTTTTCCAACCAAAAAAACGATTACTAGAACAGGTTTTAAAAATAATCAAAAACACTTAAAAAACATAGGCAAATTGCGGTTATCCCCATGTAAAATTTATATGTGGATAACTTGTTTTTTGAGAAGTGGGGTATACTTTCGTTTAAGTGGGATAAAGTGGGATGATTTATCCTGCGATAGGTTAAGTAATTTATGCTTATTGGACAACACGAACATACGCTTGACCCAAAAAAGCGTCTGTCTCTGCCTTCTCGCTTCCGCAAAGAGCTTGGGAAAACCGTCATTTTAACAAACGGGCTCGATCGTTCCATTTTTCTTTATCCCAAGAAAGAGTGGGGGCAAATGTTGGTTCGCTTTGGCGAGTTGTCTATTGGCAATCCGGATACTCGGAGTTTTAGTCGCTTCATCTTGGCTGGAGCGATTGAGACTGACATTGATCCGGCGGGCCGAATTTTAATCCCGGACTTCCTAAAAGAGTTTGCCGGATTAAAAGAAAAAGTCATTCTGGCGGGCGTACAATCAAGAGTTGAAATTTGGGATGCCGAGACTTGGCAGAATTATCGAAAAAAACTTTTGTCTGACGCAGATAATTTGGCCAAAAAATTGGGAGAAGTTGGCATGATTTAATTCTCCACAATGAAAGTTCTCTAAAATTTGCCCACTCTCCCAATGAATCTTCTCCATCAACCAGTTCTTTTGCAAGAAATTATCACTGGTCTAAATATTGGCCCGGGAGACACGGTCATTGATGCAACCTTAAATCGGGGTGGGCACTTAATAGCCTTTCGAGAAATCGTCGGCCCAAACGGAACGCTTTTGGGTGTTGATCAAGATTTTGGCGCAATTAGAGAAGCCAGGGAAAATTTACGAGTTAATGTGGACAAAAGTTCGCCAAACATAATTCTTTTAGAGGATGATTACATAAATCTAAAAGAAATTGCCGCCGCAAACAAAATAAAAGAAGCCAAAGGAATTATCTTTGATCTTGGTTTGAGCTCCCAACAGTTGGAAATTTCTGGCCGAGGTTTTTCTTTTAAAAAAGACGAACCCCTGCTCATGACTTTCAAAGAAAATCCAACTTACGAAGAAACCGCCGCCGCCTTCCTTTCGGCAATTAAAAAAGAGGCTTTAATAAAAATCCTCCGTGAATACGGAGAGGAAAAGTCGGCCGTCAAGATTGCCGAAGCGATTATCAAAAGAAGAAGCGCCGCTCCGATTTTAACGACCAAAGATTTGACCGAGACCATTCATCAGGCAATCGGCGAGCGAAGGGGCAAAATTGATAGCGCCACCCAAACTTTTCAAGCTCTAAGGATTGCCGTTAACCAAGAATTGGAAAAAATTGTTTTAGGGCTTAGGGCCGCTTTATCTATCTTAAAACCGGGTGGCCGATTGGCCGTCATCAGCTTTCATAGTTTAGAAGACGGAATTGTCAAAAAACTTTTTCGCGAAATAGCCACAAATGGTTTGGGCAAAATTATCACCAAAAAACCGATCACGCCAACCGAAGAAGAGATTAATCAAAACAAAAGAGCGCGCAGTGCCAAACTTCGCCTTATTGAAAAAATATGAGACGTTATTTAAATCATCAATCAAAAACAAGTCCAAAAACAGTCGCTCTGCCGATTGCTTTTGCCGCCCCCAGGCCAATTTCTTTTTTGATTTTAATAATTTGTGCCCTCGCGGCAACTTACCTTTATTTGGTCATCGGCAGTATTGGCAATGTCGCTGAAAGCAAGCGCCTACATGCCCTCATCAGAAAGGAAATCGAGAAAAAGCAAGAAATTGAATTGGCCTATACAAAAATTTCTGGAGAGATAAATTTGGACAGCGCCCAAAAAAGAGGCTTAACTATTTTAGTGCCCGTCGAACCAGTCAAAAATAAATCAAATTTATCATATAATGAGGAACGATGACGCGCATATACTCGGTGGCCCTAATTGTCGGAATAGTCGGCCTACTGGCCGTTTCGCGACTAATTTTTCTTCAAATAATCCACGCCGAGGAATACAAAGATCTGGCCACCCGCCAATACGCCGCTCCTAAAAATGAGCGATTTAATCGCGGAAATATTTTTTTTGAAGAAAAAGACGGCACAATCGTTCCAGCCGCCACGCTAGACAACGGCTTTACTATTTTTATAAAACCAGACGAAATAAAAGAAGTTGAAAAAACTCTGGAAAAAATTTCTCAAATTTTGCCAAATTTAAAGCCGGAAAACTTTTTACAAGCCGCCAAGAAAAAAAATGACCCGTACGAAGAAATTGCCGTTCGGGTCGAAAAAACCAAAGGCGAAGAAATCATTAGGCTTCATTTGCCGGGGGTTTATGCCCAAAAATCTTCTTGGCGTCTCTATCCAGAAAAAAATCTTTCGGCCCAAACTTTGGGCTTCGTCGCTTATGACCAAGATATTTTGCGCGGCCGCTATGGGCTAGAAAGATATTATGATGATGTTTTGGTTAGAAAAAACCACGACCCGTATCAAAATTTCTTTACCCAGCTTTTTGCCAATGTCGGCTCGGCCTTAGCCAAAGACGAAACTTTCAAAAACTCGGCTGATCTCATTACCACTCTTGAACCAAATGTAATTAGAGAGCTCGAAAAAACTTTAAGCGAAACTCACAAAAATTTACAAACCGAGTTAGTCGGTGGAATTATTATGGATCCCCAAACCGGCGCAGTTTTGGCCATGGAGGCCGTTCCAAATTTTGATCTAAACTCTTTTCAGAGTGTCGCCAATGCACAATTTTATCAAAACCCGCTAGTTGAAAATGTTTATGAGCTCGGCTCAATTATTAAACCACTAACTCTGGCCGCCGGCCTCGACGCCGGAGTTATCAACGAAAAAACGACTTATCAAGACTTGGGCTCAATAAATATCAATGGCAAAATTATTCGAAATTCCGACAAAAAAGGCCACGGAGTAGTTCCGATGCAAGAAGTCTTAAGCAAATCCTTAAACACCGGCGCCGTTTTTGTCGAGCAATCTTTAGGCAAAGAAAAATTCCGCGAATATTTTCGCCAGCACTTTGAATTAGATCAAGAAACCGGCATTGATCTGCCCGGAGAGGTTCGAGGCTTATCCAAAAATTTAGACAGCGAAATTGAAGTTGATGTGGCCACCGCTTCTTTTGGCCAAGGGATTGCCCTAACTCCCATCGCTACGGTGAGAGCCTTGGCCGCTTTGGGCAATGGCGGCTTTTTGGTCAATCCGCATTTGGTCAAAGCCAATCGTTATCCGGGTGGAACGATTAGAGAAGTTACGCCGAACGAACCGAAAAGAATTCTCAAAAAAGAAACCAGCGAAACCATCACCAAAATGTTGGTGGAAGTGGTGGACAAAGCGCTTGTTGGCGGCACTTTCAGAAACAACCATTACAGCCTGGCCGCCAAAACCGGCACCGCTCAAATGGTCGGAGAAGACGGAAAATATGATGAAAATAAATATCTACACTCTTTTTTTGGTTATTTCCCAGCTTCCTCGCCCAAATTTATTGTTTTCCTTTATGCGGTTAACCCAAAAAATGTCGGCTTTGCCTCTCAGTCTTTAACCAAACCATTCATGCAATTAACTCAATTTCTGATAAGCTACTATAATATCCTGCCCGACAGAAATCTTTCGATTTTGCCGGGTGGTCAAAAAATCCCTTAAAAATATGAAAAAAATTTTCCGCTATTTGATTGTTAAAATCCTTCTTTTTTTTACTCGTCTCATTTTAAAAAAATATCAGCCAAAAATTATTGCCATCACCGGCAGTGTCGGCAAAACTAGCGGAAAAGACGCCATTTTTGAGATCATCAAAAACCGAGAGCTCGCCAGAAAAAGTGAGAAAAGTTTTAACAGCGAAATTGGCTTGCCACTAACCGTCATCGGGGCAGACAATCCTTGGCAAAATCCGCTTGGCTGGCTTTTGGTCTTTTATCAAGCGCTTGTTTTAATTTGGCAAAAAAAATCATATCCAAAAACTTTGGTTTTAGAAGTCGGCGCTGATCGGCCGGGCGACATTTCCAAAATTGCCCCAATGTTGTGCCCAGATATCGTAGTCATAACCAGTTTCGGCGAAGTGCCGGTGCACGTGGAATTTTTTGCTTCCCGCGATTCTTTGATTGCTGAAAAAGCCTCTTTGGTTTTGGCTGCCAAAAAAGAGGCGCTGATTGTTGCTTGCGGGGATGACAAAGACGCCAAAAAAATCGCCCAAAAAAGTGGACGGAATTTTGTTTTATACGGCTTTGGTATTGAAAACAAGGTGCGCGGCAATCCGCCAGAAATAATTTTCGAAGAATCGGAAAAGGGTGCTCTGCCAAAAATTGCCGGCCTAGAAAGTGTCATCAAAGTCCACGGCGAAGTGGGGGAGTTAAAAATCAATGGCTTTTTGGGCAAAAGCAAAATTTTGGCCCAGCTCTCTGCTTTGGCGGTTGCCCATCATGAAAAAATTCCGCTAACCGAGGCTGTTAATTTGCTAACCAAAACTCCTTGGCAACCCGGTCGCCAAAAAATCATTGCTGGCTTAAAAGAAAGCACCATCATTGACGACACTTACAACAGTTCTCCCAAAGCGCTCGAAGACGCTCTCGAGAGCCTCTTTCTGGCCGGCCGAGGCGGAGGCCGAAAAATTGCCGTTTTGGGCGATATGCTTGAATTGGGAATTGAAAGTGTGCCCGAACACGAACGTCTGGGTAAATTAGTTAGAGAAAAAGCTGATCTTTTAATCACCTGCGGTATTCGGGCCAAAGGTTTTGGCGCTGGCGCAATCTCGGCCGGCATGCCGGCGCTCGCTGTTTTGGAAACCAAAGATTCGATTGAAGCTGGAAAAACTTTACAAAAAGTTCTTCAAGCCGGAGATATCGCTTTAGTTAAGGGCTCTCAAAGTATGCGCATGGAAAAAGCGGTCGAAGAAGTGATGAAAAACCCAAGAGAAAAAAATGACTTATTGGTCCGGCAAGACGGCATTTGGGAGAAAATGTAAAGACGGCCCCGCCCCCATCGACAACTATTCTTGAGAGAAGGGAATAATCTCGAGTCTAATCGTTTGCAACAATCAACGATAGCTTGAAAATTTATAGAGCCGTTATCAAAGTCGATTTTTTGCAATTCTTTAGAACACAAAACGACATCCTCACAAACTCCAGTTTATAAGAATGTTTGTTTGAGGACAAGGTTATCAGATTACAAAGGTTGACTGGAGACTGCCAGATAATTTCCAAAAAATGACAACCGTCGAGCAAAAAATTTTTGAAAATTTTGATTGAAAAAAAGCTGTTTCCTGATAAGCTCTAAGTGATCGGCCCTATCGTCTAGTGGTCTAGGACATCGCCCTCTCACGGCGGGAACCCGGGTTCAAATCCCGGTAGGGTCACATAACAAAACTTCTTCGGAAGACAGGACGGAACCCACTTCGCACGCCGCGCGTGCGGTGATTTGAGATTTTTTCGTACGCTCTGGTTGTGCTGACGCCTCGGCCTCGGCCTCGCTTCGCTGCGGTGGATGCGCGCCCAAAATTTCCTTGCCATTTTTTGCGGCTCCCCCCTGACCCATCCGCCGAAAGGCGAAAAGAGGAAAGGAAATTTTGGGGTGCGACGGCGCTCAAAAATTGCTAGAATCAACCTATGGATTTTAGCGACCGAATCTCTCAAGCAGCAAATAAGGCAATCAAAGACAAGACATTTCCTGGTTGCGTTGTCGGTATCGTCAATAGAAAAGGCGAGCGCCAAATACTCCCGTTCGGAAACTTTACTTACGACGACTCTCCAGAGGTTAAGGGAGACACGATTTATGATACAGCTTCGCTCACAAAATCTGTTCCGACCGGGAGTTTGGCGCTTCAACTTATCGACGAAGGAAAATTAAAACTCACCGACAAGTTGATTGATTACCTCCCTGAATTTAATAACTCAGACAGAGAAAATGTCCTCATAAGACATCTACTTACCTATACACTCGACGGCTACGGCTTTGCGTCTACCGTCGGCAAGGTTGGTGGAAAATCTATGCAGGACATTACCGCTTCTGATCTCCAGAATCTTTTACTGACTCACGATTTTGAAAAGCGTCCGGGAACAGTCTTCAAATACACAAATATTCCTGCTGCTCTGCTCGGTCTTGTGGTCGAAAAAATCACTGGCGATACACTCGACAACCTTGCCGACAAACATTTTTTCAAGCCGCTAAATATGACAAGAAGCACTTTTTACCCCGAGAAGTTTCCGCTTGATGAAATTGTGCCAACCGAGAGTGATGACTGGCGCGGCTTGGTGCGCAGCATCGTTCACGACGAAAGTGCCTACATTTGCAAAAAAGAAGGAAAAATTGTCGGTCATGCCGGGTTATTTTCTACAGCTCCTGACATTTTGAATTTTCTCGAAATGCTTTTGCACAAAGGTACTTTCCAGGACCGGAAGTATTTTTCAGAAAATATGGTGGAGCAAATGGGTACTAATCAGATAGCAGAACTCAATGACTTTACTGGCCTTGGCTGGGAATTAAATCAGCCACGATACATGGGTGACTATTGTACGCCGCACACATTTGGAAAAACCGGATTCACCGGAACGCTCTGCATTTGTGATGTTGAGAAAGGTATCGCGTATGTGATTCTTTCCAACCGAATTTACCCAAAGCGACCGGCTGATTCAACTGCGATAAATGCGTTCCGAAAAATTATTGGGGAAATCATCCTGAGATAAATACGCTGAAAATATCTTACAAAAATCTATGAAAACAATCGTAACAGCAAGAGTAGAAGGAGTAGACATTGATGTTTTTGCGTGCGTGATAGCATACGTCGAACTTCTTCGTCTTGAAGGACACGAAGCGATTCCCGTTATCGCAGGTTCGTTCACTTCGAGCGTTACGCCCTCGATTCTCAAATGGGACGCAGAATACAAAACTGAGTACGAACCAGACGGTTCGGAAAGTTTTGTACTCGTCGATATCTCTGACCCAGATCATTTTCCGGCGTTTGTCTCGCAAGAACGAATAAGCGAAATATACGACCATCGGCACGGACACGAGGATTATTGGCAGAAACGACTGAAAGAAAATTCTCATATTGAAATGGTCGGCTCATGCGGGACACTGATTTGGGAGCAATTCAAAAAGCGTGGAAAAGAAAAGGATATCAGTATAACATCCGCAAAATTACTTCTCGCATCTATCGTCTCTAACAATCTCGCATTTCAGTCTCCGCTCACTACGGAACGCGACAGGTCGGCGTACGCCGATCTAAGCACCATGACCAGTCTTGGAGACGATTGGATAGCGGAATACTTTTTGGAACAGGAAAAGATTTTACTCGACGACTTCGAGCGATATGTACGAGCCGACACTAAAGTGTTCAAAATTGCCGATGAGGATTTTGCTATCGTACAAATTGAGATGTGGGACGCGACTGATTTGCTAAATACAAAAAGAGCTGAACTAGACGCGATTATGACGGAGCTTGAGCCAACGCCTTGGATTGTGAGCATTCTAAATATCTCAAAAGGCTTCAACTTCGTATACTCGAAAAGCCCTCGCGGAAAGGATCTTTTCGAGCAAAAGGTCAATCTCAAGTTTGATGGGAATGTCGCAAAGACGGATGATTTGCTTATGCGCAAATACTTGATGAAAGTTTTGCGCAACTAAATTTCGGGGAGCCAAACAAAAGCTATTTTATAATGTTTCCCAAAATAGCTTTTGTTTGTGTGCCGCGCACTGGGTGGATTGGGGCAAGGCACATAGAGATTTGTTCGCGCGAGGCGCGAACCATAGAAATGGAAGCCGATCATATCAATCCATGGCATGACGAAGGAAAAACAGTCACGGAAAATTGTCAGACGTTATGCAAAGAAGATAACAAGACTAAGTCTGGAAAATAAAAATCGTTGAGAAATAGTAGTTTTTGTGATACAACTGTGAATTATTAGTTAACTTTTAACATTATGATTGACCCTAAAAAAATAGACCTAAACCAGTTGCCAAAAAAATTTATTGATGGAGTAATCGGTGCTCACGGAAACGGTATGTTCTTCTTTGTTCTTACGTCTGGCAATAACTTTGACTCTTTTGCGACAACCCCTCAAATTATGAAAAGTATATCGATTTGGATAAATGGTCAGGTACAAACTTATGAAAAACAATTTGGAGAAATAGATATGACTCCTCCTAAAATTCAAAGTCCAATACAAATGGCGGATTTAGGGAACTTTGGGGATAAAAAATAATATGGAAAAACAATTTATACAATTACAACTCGCATTATTTTTTAAAGCCGATTTTAGTGGAAAAATCGAAGATGCTTCCTTGGCTATTAAAGAAAAATTTGGCTCAGACATGGGAACTCAGATATTAAATGTTCCTTCTGTAGCTCCCTCAGAAATACCGAGATTAATTTTGACCTCCAAAGAGGTTAATATAAATTTGTCAAAAAACAGGATTGATTTTTTTGCAAAAAATAAATCTTTTTCTAATGATAATGTAAAAAATATTTTTGATATTTTAAATAAATTAAAGATTGAAATTGTAAGAGTTGGATTTGTTTTAACTTTTTTTAAGGAAAGCGATTTAAGTGATATAAAATCTTTATTAAATAACGCAAAAACTGATTTAATAAATTTAAAAGATATTACGGTACGCTTAAATAAAGAGGAAGATATAGAAGGTTTTAAATCTAATAATTCTCAAATGTATGTAAGTGGTTCAGTAAAAGATAATGATGGTTTGTCTAAAAATGGAGTCATTATTACTAGAGATATTAATAGTCTTATTAGTGATATAGATAAAAATAACTTTACCGAAGGAAAATTAGAAGATTTTTTAAAAAAAGCCTTAGAGCTAGCTGAAATATCTCTAATTTAGTTTAAATATGTTATGGAGATATTTTTACCAAAAACAGATACAGGAGGAAATGAAAAAAGCAAAGATTATTGGGAAACAAAAGCTCATGAATCTTCAGCAACTCAAAAAGAACAAATAATTTCTTTCGGTGAATATTTCTCGAAATTAAGCAAGAAGACTAAAGAAATAGATGAGGAACTTTCGAGTGCAAGAGAAACTATAAAATTAGCGGATGAAAACGCTAAGAAGACATTACGAATATCCGAGGATACACGCGCCTTGGTTGTTTTTGGTTTTTTCGTCTTACTACTAATGGTTGCAGGCATGATTCTTGCGTATTGGCAATTTATATATCTTGATGGAAAAGAAACAAATAAAGAGATAATTGAAAATAAAATAAAAATGATTGAGATAGAATCACAATCTGAAATATTTAAAAATTGTTTGAAATCCGGTGGATGGAGTAAATGTTTTAATTAGCAGGGAGTCCCGTCCGCGATCCCTTCTGTCCTTCGCGGGCGGGACTGCGGGCGCATGGGTGGTGCGGGGCAGGCGCATACGACTTCGTGCCTTCGGACATTTCCGCTAGGGCGTCCACGCCCTTGGATGAGCGCCGCCGTTATATTGCAAAGAAATACAAAGCGAAAGCGACCTTTGGATTGGGTTTAGAGATAAGAGAAAGGGTTTCTTGAATGTCCAAAATACGCACGCGGATACTATCAAACTTATCGGAGAGAGCTTGGGCACTCTTATTGTATGAATTTATCGTTTGTTGTTTCTTGTTCACGCTGTTTGTCGTCTACGCCTTTTACAAGATAATACTTTAGTCTTTTAGATACGGCAAAATAACAAATAGACTGATTACCATTTTTATATAAATCTGCTATTTTTAAAAGATGAAGGGCAAAATCATTAGAGTGAACGATAAAATGCAAAAAAATTATTGGTATGAATTAACTGAACCAGTCGGTAAAAATTTTGATCCGCAATTTAAACCGGAGCTAACCCCCAAACAAATGCTCTCTTTGGGGGTTTTTGGCGGAGTTTATCTGCGCGATTGCCAAAAAGAATTCCCAAAAGATTGGTTTACCAAAGCAAAATTACAAAAAGCAGGCGAAAGCAATCCTGATCCGAAACTTAATTTTTTCGGTGTGATGGCCAGCCAGCCGATCTCTGTGTGGCGGAAAAAAGGCTGGATAAACCCGCAAGATCCGCGGGGTTGGTTTTTGTGGTATTGCCGATATTATCTCGGTCGTCGAAGCGACGACGATGCCCGCCAAATTAAACGCTGGCTTTTAATGCGCCGACATGTTGCGCAAATCATTAAGTCTTGCCGGCCGAGCGACTTATTCTGTCGCAAAAAACAGCGCCAAGCCCTCCTCCATTGGGCATACGACAGCCGAAAAATTTAGACAATTTCTAAGGATATAAATTTATGCCCGCTAAGAAAAAATTTTTGTTAAAAGATCAACTTTTTAATAAGGAAAAAGTTGGAAAAATCGCAGGGGAGATAGCGCGCGTTTATCCGTCATTTACAAAAGATATCTTCGCGCGCGAGGTAGTCGGCAAATTCCCCAAACTAGAATTAAAAGAAAGAATTGTTTGGATTGCCGAGGGTTTAAAAAAATATTTGCCCGAAGAATACCCGCAAGCTATTAAGATAATCTTAAAAGCGCTACCGCCACCCAACGATCCAAAATTGTCGGATAATGATTTTGGCGATTTTATTTACGCGCCTTACGGGGAATTTGTGGCCAAAAACGGCTGTTCAAAAAAATATTTAAAAATCTCCTTAAATGCTCTTTATGAAATCACCAAACGATTTTCGGCCGAAGACGCCATTCGCTATTTTTTAAACACTTTCCCCAAAGAAACTTTAGCCGAGCTTTATAAATGGAGCCGAGACAAAAATTACCATGTCCGAAGATTGACGAGCGAAGGCACCCGCCCAAAACTGCCGTGGTCGCAAAAAATCAATATCCCAGCCGAGGCGCCTCTTATAATCTTGGAAAATCTTTTTTCGGACAAAACTCGCTTTGTCACTCGCTCGGCGGCCAACCACTTAAATGATCTCTCAAAAATTAGTCCTGATTTAACCCTGGCCACCCTCGCTCGCTGGCAAAAATCTGGCCGACAAAAACCGGCAGAAATGGATTTTTTAATTCGCCACGCTCTCCGCACGCTTATCAAAAACGGCCATTCGGAAGCGTTAAAAATGCTCGGGTTTAATCACTCGCCCAAAATAGTTTTGACAAAGTTTGTGACGCCAAAAGAGGTCAAAATAAATACCACCCTTAATTTTTCTTTCTCGCTAAAAGCCCCTGAAAATACTGATATTCTAATTGACTATATTTTGTATTTTCAAAACAAGCAAGGAGAGTTAAAAAATAAAAAAGTTTTTAAATTAACCAAAATTTCTCTTTCAAAAAACAAAGAAGTGCGTGTCTCGAAAAATCATTTGTTGCGCGGGCAAATGACCACTCGCACTCTTTACCCCGGCAAACATCGCTTGGGAATTCAAATCAACGGCCAAAGGGTGGCCGCCCAAAATTTTGTTTTAAAAAATTAAATCTATAAACAAAAAAGCCGCTGGCGTAAGAAATCGTGCGCAATGCGCAACACTCACGTCCTGCGGTCTTTTTTTTGGCTTCAATTAGCTAGTCCACCATTTCCTCTATTCTTTTCGGATCGTAAGAGACCCGACGAATAAGGTTTAGACTTTGGACAAGCTCCAATACTGGCCCGCCCTTCGGACAGACGGGATGATTGGGGTGAAAACATATCCCGACCAGTCGACAGAAATTACTTTCTGTCCCGGCTGGGATAAGTCTATAATTTTCCATCTCAAAAATCCGGCCAAAATACTGCCCAAGCCCTTCGGCTACGGCCGACAAATCAATCCTCTCTAGTTGGCGAGTATGCATAATCGCCAAACTAAATTCCGGACCAGTTTCCCCATCTCCAATGACGCTGGTCTGATGATGCCAACCATTCGCCTCCATCAGTGGTTTAAGAGAATTGATCGTCCGTACCACCAAGCGCAGTTCTTGCGCCCTATCTCGTATACGCAAGCCACACAACCGCCTCTCCTGCGTATAACAGACAGTAAAGGTATCCAAACTTTGAGACATTTCGTCCTCCTTTGACGAAGAACAAGTTGTCTTACTATACAACGAATTTTGCCAATATGTCAAATCGAGTCGGAATTTAACACCTTTTCAATTATTTTTTTGACCATCGCGCCATCTGCCCCAGCGCCCAACGCTTTCATCACCGCGCCCATCAGTTGTCCAATTTTTGCTCGATCAACCGTGCCTAATTCGGAGATTTTGGCGCGAACGACTTCTTTGATTTCTTCTTCAGATTTTCCTTGCGGTAGATATTTTTCTAAAATTGAGAGTTCTTCGATTTCTTGGCTAGCCAAATCAGCTCGGCCACCATTTTGAAATTGCTCGATTGAATCACGGCGCTGTTTGACCGCTCGACGCAAAACAAAAAGCTCCTCTTCCGGCAAAAGTAAATCTGTTGGCTTTTTGCCTTTGGCAATCAGCTCGTTGGTAAAAGAAGCCAATAAACCGCGATAAACATTAACTGACCTTTCGTCTCTTTTCATCATGGCGTCTTTTAACGCCGATCTAATTTCTGTAGCCAGCGAATCCATCCAGTGATTATAACAAAACATGTTAAACTGCCTAAATGTCCGAGTACTACAACCCCAAAAGAACCAGAAATATCTTTAATCCAAAAAGCAAAGACCCTTTTGCGATAAGTCGTTCCAAAATTGACTTATTTTTTGAATGCCCGAAGTGTTTTTATTTGGACCGTCGATTGGGTGTCGGCCGGCCGCCCGGCTTCCCTTTTAATTTAAACTCGGCTGTGGATAAACTTTTAAAAAAAGAATTCGACCGCTATCGAGCTTTGGCCGAACCACATCCATTGATGAAAAAATACGGTCTTTCGGCCACACCGTTTGCCCACAAAAATTTGGATGATTGGCGAGAAAATTTTGTCGGCGTGCGACATCTTCATGGAACAACCAATCTACTAATCACCGGCGCGGTCGATGATGTCTGGCAAAATGAGCAAAAAGAATTGCATGTTGTTGATTACAAATCAACCAGTAAAGACGCGCAAATCAATTTAGACGCGCAATGGCAAGACGGCTACAAACGGCAAATGGAAGTTTATCAATGGCTCTTGCGCCAAAACCAACACCCGGTTTCAGATATTGGCTACTTTGTTTATTGCAACGGCAAAACCGACCGCGAGGCCTTTGACGCCAAATTGGAGTTTGAGATAACCATCATTGAGTATCGAGGAAAAGACGGCTGGGTGGAAGAAATTTTACCAAAAATAAAATCGACTTTAATGAGTGAGAGTATTCCGGAAGCCCAAAAAGACTGTGATTATTGCCGTTACCGAGAGGCCACCGATGAGGCCATAAAAGGAGTGACCCTCGGCCGGCAAAGTCTCTTTTAACCACCCGCGCCTGCTCTTTCATCAAGGACCGTCCTTGATATCAAGGACGGTCCTTGATAATTTGGCCGATGGTTTCTTGGAAGTACGAGGGTTTGGCGGTAAAATATTTAACAAATGAGCTTCGCAATGATTTTTTGGCCAGTTTTAACCCTCCTTGTCGGCTTTGGGGTCGCTTTTTTTCTTTTCCGAAAATCTTCTTCAGAGCAAAACAATTTGGCTGAAAGGCAAATGGGGGAGGCCTTTCGCCTTTTACAAAATCAAATGAGCTCTTTGACTTCGGCCATTGATCAAAAAATCCATCAGCAAAGCGCCGAAATGCAAAATACGGTTCGAAGTCAATTCAGCGCCTCGCAAGAACTCATTAAAGAAGTAACCGCCAGATTGACGGAAGTCAAAGAGGGGAGCGCGCAAGTGCTCTCGGTTGGCGAGCAATTTAAAAATCTGGAAAAAATTTTAAAACACCAAAAGCAACGGGGCGCCATGGGCGAGGCCTCACTAGAGTTAATTTTGGCCAACATTTTGCCTCCAGGGGCTTACAAAACTCAATACCGCTTTGGCAATGGAGAAGTGGTTGACGCAATTATCGAAACCAAAGAAGGCATTATCCCAATAGACGCCAAGTATTCTCTGGACAATTACGAAAGAATTTTACAAGAAGAAGACGAGACCAGGCGGATGGCATTGGAAGTTGAATTTCGTAATGATTTAAAAAAAAGGATTGACGAAACCAGCAAATATATTCGACCCGAAGAAAACACTTTGCCTTTCGCTTTTATGTTTATTCCAGCCGAAGGTATTTATTATGATCTTTTAATTAACGAAGTTGGTGCGGTGAAAGTCAACACCAGAAATTTAATTGATTACGCTTATCACGAAAAAAAGGTGATTATTGTCTCGCCAACCACTTTTTATGCTTATCTGTCTTCAGTGCTTTATGGTTTTAAGGCTTTTAAAGTCAGCGAAGATGCCAAAGAAATTATGAAAAGAGTGGGCGAGCTGGGCAAGCATCTCTCGGCCTATGAGAGTTATTTTAAAAAAATGGGTGCGGCCTTGAGCACTACAGTTAATCACTACAACAGCGCTTCTAAAGAATTAAAAAAAGTGGACAAAGATGTTTTAAAAATTTCTGGCGTCGCCTCTGGCATTGAAAGTGAAATGATTGATCGACCAAGAGGTGATGAGGAGTAGAAAATTCTGTAGTAGTGCAAAAAACAAAAAGCGCCGGCTCGTGGCCAACGCTGGGGAGGGACAGACGGCCCTGCAGGCTCAGGCTAACCATGGGTCAGGAGCGGTACACATGGTATTGTGCTTGCCCTCGCCAACCATCCGCCCCTCAAGCAAATTGATAGCCCAAAATTATTTTTTTGTCAAGCATAAAAAAAGAGGCCGACCTTGCGATCGGCCCACATTGCCCGAGCGGTGAAAGGCAAGGGAGGGTTCGCCGGTCACCATTACCCCGGGCACTTGGATTATGCTTCAAAATCAAAAAATTGCAAGTAAAAAAATCCTTGTCTTTTTTGACGATTTGGGGTATATTTTGCCCACTATGAAAAATAAAAAAGAGGGGGATGAAAAATCTTTTGCGGTTATGGCCACTGGTGGCAAGCAATACCTAGTCAGCGCTGGGGATCAACTTTTGGTGGAAAAAATTAAAAATCATGAGGGAGATGAAATAACTTTCGAAAAAGTCTTGCTAGTTTCAGAAAACGGAACTTTAAAAATCGGCGAGCCGTTGATCAAAAACGCCAGTGTTTCTGGAAAAATAATTGAAGAAACGAAAGGACCGAAATTGGTCGCTTTTCGCTACAAAGCCAAAAGCAATTTTCGAAAAAAAATCGGCCATCGCCAAAATTTGTTAAAAGTAGAAATTACTAAAATTAATAGCTAATCTTTTGCGGACTTTCGCTCAAAGGGCCGTCCTTAAGAACCGGCACAAAAAGGACGGTTCTTGACTGTTCTAGCGCCCAAGAACCGTCCTTGGTTTATAGTTACCTACTCTGGCAATCTTTCAATTCGCGTGTCCGGCAATTTTTATTACAACCTATTAGAACGATAACCAAATCCAAAAACCAACATTTTCAAGAAAAGTTTGAACGAGTTTTTAGGGCATCTTCGATGGTTATTTGGTCGGCATATTCGAGCTCGGTGCCAGTCGAGAGCCCTCGGCCAAGACGCGAAATTTTTACGCCTGCCAAAAGAGGTTCAATAGTTTTTTTGACATATTGAGCGGTGTTGTCGCCTTCGGGGGTGGCGGAAAGAGCAAAAACAATTTCTGTTAAATTGGCCTCTTTTTTGATTCTTTCCAATTCCCGATAAAGCTCTAAAATTCTAATTTTGTCTTTCGGATTTTTTTCTAAAAACGGCAGAACTCCACCCAGAACAAAAAAACGTCCCTTATAACCACCGGCTTTTTTGACAGCTTCGACATCCACATCACGCTCAACCAACAACATTTGACCTTGATTTATCTCTCCGCTCCGACAAGTCTCACACAATTGAGGAACACCGGAAAAATACAAAAAACATTGCGGACACTGACTTACTTCTTGATAAATTTTTGTTAAAACTTCCGAGAGCTCCAAACCAAAAGAGGCTCCAGACTGCAAGGTGAAAAAAGCAAAACGCCTAGCCTGGCGCGGGCCAATGCCCGGCAATTTGCTAAAAAGAAAAACCAAGCGCTCAAAAGGATTCATAATTAAAGCCCAGTATATCAAAAAAGAATTAGTTGGGTGAATAATCCAGAAACTGACTTTTAAAGATGGCGGCCATCAAGGACGGCCTTATACACAAGAACAGTCAAGGACCGTCCTTGATGGCTTATTTAAAAACTTGCCTCGGAGGGGACAGTTTTAAATTCGTTAAAACCGGTTGCAGTGTCTAGGCTAATAAAACTGGTTTTCTTATCATCAAAATAAAGGTCAACTTTGCCGGTCGGGCCATTGCGGTGTTTTTCGATCAAAATTTCAACCACATTCGGCCGTTCCGAAGTTTCTTTGTAACGATCTTCGCTATGAATAAACATAACCACATCGGCGTCTTGCTCGATCGAGCCAGAATCTCGCAAATCCGACAAACGCGGCCGGCCACCGCGCGATTCAACCGCCCGAGAAAGCTGGGAGAGCGCCAAAACCGGCACCTCCATATCTCGCGCCAACTGCTTTAAGGAACGAGAAATTTCGGTTACTTGATTAACCATCGAATCGTA
>FRDC01004073.1_pt1 | contig 27298 bp, 29 predicted proteins | sample 1106171 | NCBI WGS metagenome assembly FRDC01 (sample SAMEA3930566, study PRJEB13176) | freshwater metagenome | biome: Drinking water system; feature: drinking water; material: water | place: Singapore | collected 2014-12-20 | reverse complement strand
AGCGCAGCTTTCAAGTCCACCAGAGTGTCCGTCTTGCGACGAGGATTGAGCAATTTTGAGCCGAAATATTGAAAGGCTTCACGCCAAATTTGAGCGTAAAAGTCGGTTGGAAAATCAATTTCCAAACTCTGTTGACCGGACTTCTCACTGTGCAAAATCGCGGTCGCCAGTTGACTGGCATGATTCACGCTCAAACGTGCCAAGTACCCCACACTGTGGTGCGGTAGGTAAAAACTGACGCCCGACTCAATTAAAGACTTCACCCACAGTTTTTCTGAAGACGTGAGTTTTTTTTGCAGCCATTTCCAAAATGTTTCATCCAAAGAGGTGTAGATCTCTGGCGTTTTATCGATGCGAGGCAAGCCCAAGTCTTGGGCCAAAAGACGCACCAACTGACCCACATCGTCCGACAATTCCAGAGAGGTGTCCCCCCATTCCAAGTCGGAAGTCCTCTCAAGGTACAAGAGATAGTCTTGCCACTTCACCCACGGCGGTATGTTGAGAACAACAAACACCCCGTTTTTCAACTCCACCAAGTCAGACTCCGCATCCTGACTCTTCTCCATGAGGTTAAAAAAGATCTGGTCATTGTTCTGAAAAACTAGGGTCGAATTGGGATGATTGAGCTGACGAGACACTTCTTTAGGCAGATGTCCTGGCGCCAAGTGCTGTTCACCAAAAATCACAACCCATTTTTTTTGAGGATGCTCGGACCAGGCATTCACAATGACCTGAGCGGCATGACGATCGCGTGCCAGCAGGCTAGCCTGAGACAGATCATCACTGTGCTGATTGAGGGCGACAACCGGAACCTTGTGTTCCTTGGCCCATTCAAAAAAACCTCGGTAGTTCTCCCACGGAAAACCCCAGCGTTCATTCCACTGCACTTTCTTGAGAAACTCTTTTTCAGAAAGTTTTCCCTGCACAAAACTTTGCACCCATTTTTGATGTTGAGACTCGACACACTCAAGAGCGAGCACAACCTGATCGGGTTTCAGACGGGAAAGAATTCTTTGATGCCCTTTCTGCGACTGGCGCAGGGCATGAAAATCTCCAAGATAAAGGATTCGAGACTTTGCAATTTTTTGAAAGAGATGGGTTTGCGTGGAGGCCTTCCAACGAGCCCGAAAACATCTCTCAAACTCACGTTGATAGACTCCCTGAACGCCCATAGAAGAACCGAGCCTCTGAGTCACCTGATCTTGGAGTCTTTGAGTGAGCTGAATGCGAGAGCGCAACCACTGATTCATGAACGCCACGTTATAGTCTCATGCGAAAAATTTGATTTCAACGCTTCAGAGCCCGTTCAAGAAGTGGTGCGTTGTCTGCCATCGACTGACACAGCACTTCTTGGACGGACTCTCAATCTGTGTTCGTATGGACTCATGAATCACAAAAAATGGATCACCACACTTCTGGGCCTCGCAATTGCATCCCTCCTCACTCATCTCTACCTGAGTCAACACCACTATGGCTTGACGCTGGGACTGGATAACTCCTCAGTCGGGTGCAACATCTCCACCCGATTGTCCTGCGACGCCGCCGCATTGAGTCCCTTTTCAGAGATTCTGGGGTTGCCACTTGCCGTGCTTGCCGCCACCACTCATGGAGCTTTGATTTTGCTCGTCGGCCTGTACATGATTGGCTTACTCCGACGCCCTCAGATTGTGCTAGGTGCCGCGGGAGGTCTCACCTACTTCATCGCTGCTGCTTCCGTCGTGATGGCTTTCATTTCGACTTTTTTGCTCAAGGCGTTTTGTCCAGTTTGCATTTTGGCTTACCTTCTTTCATTCGCGCAGGCTTTTGCGGCTCGTAAGGCAATGGCAAGTTCCCTGGATCCAGCGCGCCCTTGGGAAGCCCTGAAGGTGGCCGCACAAGATCATCGTTGGGTGTTAGTGGTTTTCGTGCTGATTCCAGCCTCGGCTCTCATGCTCCACTCGATGTGGGTGTCTTCCGCCGGCAGCTCCAACCTGTCCGCGCTTGTCAGACAGTCCATTGAAGATTGGAAGGCCGCCCCCCTTCAGCAGTTTGATGCCAAAAAAGGCTTGGTGTCCCCAGATCTACAGACGGAATCGGATCTCACCTTAGTGGAATTCGCAGACTTCCTTTGTCCTCACTGCAAGAAGGCGTCTCCGACTTTGAAAGCTTTCACCGATCACAACCGCAAAGTGAAAATGGTTTTCAAACCCTTTCCGCTCGACAAAAAGTGCAACGATGCCATTTCTCACGAGGGAGATGGCGTGCGCTGCGAGTTGGCCTACGCGGCTCTGTGCGCCGAACAAGTGGGGCAAAAAGGCTTTGCCATGGCCGAGGCCATTTTTGAAGTCCAACACCAATGGTCCATCGCCAACGTCGAGGAAAAACTCAAATCTTTGGGCGACAAGCTCCTGCTCGATTCAACAAAATTTGAAGAGTGCAGGAAAAATCCTGAAACTCGACAATTGGTACTGGCCATGGCTGCAGAAGGTGCACTGGCGAAAATTGGCGGAGTGCCTTCCATTTTTGCCAACGGTCGGAAACTTCAAGGCGGACAACTGGTCCCCGTGTTGCGCGCGGCTCTCGAAGCATCGCAAAAATAGGGAGGTTTCGTGGGGTTTTTTGCACGCATCCGATTTTTACTCGCCTTTTTGAAACTTGTGAAAGATCCCACACAAACCGAACAGGTATTCAAACTCTCTGAGGGTGTGGATCCCAACTCTGCCCCCATTCAAGAGGTTCTCAACTTTGTAAAAAAAGATCCCGCCGCCCGACGCTACTTTGATCAACCTTCCTACAAACGCCTATCCTGGGACGAACTCGAGAAGTGCCCTGCTGGAAGTTTGGGCGAGGGGTATTTGCGCTACCTGAGAGACAATAAATTGGATCTGGATTTTTTCCCAGACGCGCAAAGAGAGAATGATTTTGAGTTGTTTAAGTTTCGCATGCGACAGACCCACGACTTGTGGCATGTGGTGACGGGCTTCACCACTTCCGAAATTGATGAACTTGCTCTGCAGGCTTTTGTGCTGGCTCAAACGGGGAACTCCCTTTCCAGTGTTCTATTGGGGGGAGGACTTCTGCGCAGTGCTCAAATGCCCGTTCCCAATAAATTGCACTTGATGGATCAACTCGTCCGCGGATGGCAGATGGGTCGTTCAGCCGCCTCGCTCTTTCCCTATGACTGGTCCGGCAATTTGCACAAATCTCTGGCGCAAGTCCGCCTCGAACTCGGCATTCAGTAAAAACTGAGGAAACAGCCTAGAGCCAGTACAACCACTGGTTGATGAAATCGATAAAATCCTTGAGATAGGCATCGACCACTTGCAGAGTCGACTGCCCCTGCCCTCGCACCAATTCAACAAAAAAGGCGACAACTGCGACCATAAAGGCGGCGTTCACTGCTGCCCGCACCACCAGAACCGTGGAGCGAATGTCTGCAAGCTTGAGGTCGTTGTGAATTTTCTCGATTTTTGCCATCACTTCCTGCAGCTCTTCGAAGTGTTGGTGAAATTTTTCTTTGAGTTCCTGTTGCTTTGCCATGGTGAGCGACTTCACTCCCGGAAATCGGCGCTTGGCCCGAATCGCGTGCACCAAATCGACACAATGGCCAATGTAGCGCTCAATGCGACGAGTGTACTCGGGATAATCGAAATCCTTCTGCAAAAAACCCTTCAGCTCTTGGATGGCACGTTCGTACTGTTCGTCAATCACCCAGGTCATGACGTTGCGACGGAGAACAGACACCTCTCCTCTTTCTCGATATTTTGGCGCCGGCGTCGCAGCGACAGCATTGGATTTTTCGACTGGAAGGCCCATACAAAGGTCGTATCGGCCAGCCCCCGCGCAAACTCAACCCGACCTTTGTCCATCCTTTCAAAGATCTCGCGGCGGATTGTTTCTCTTTGAGACATCTCTTGGAAGAATTGGAGTATGCACACACCAGATCAAATTCCAGAGACACTGCCTATGACCAGCTTGGACGCCGCGATCTCTCAGAACGAAGATCTCATGGCTCGACTGAAGGTGACTTTGCGTCGACTTTCCGTCGTAGAAGAAGAGTGTCAGTCGCTTGAAAAGGATCAGCGCCAGGCCCAACAACTTATGGTCGCCATGCAAGACCAACTCAGCGTGTGGAAGGAAAAAGAGAGACTCTGGAGCTTGAAAAAAAATCAGCTTGAAAAAGACGTTCAAGATTTACGAGCTCAAACGCCAGACGCTCAGTCTCTGATGAAACAACTCAGTCGCCTGCAGCGCTTTCAAACCTACTATTCTCAGAAAATTAAACCTGCGTTTTTAGAACTAAAAGAGTTCTGCAACCGGCTCGGCAGGGAGCTCAAAAGCACGCGGCGCGAACTCGAGGTGCAGAACAAGCACATCGAGGGATTTCAACGCTCACAAAAAATTCTCGAAGATCGTTTGGCCTTGGTTGAATATCAAAAAAATCAAGAAATTGAACAGGCCCAGGATGCCTACTCGCGGAAGCTACAAACTCTGTCGCAGGAGATCTTGAGTTTGCGCATCTCGAATGAGCATCTGGTTAAGGAAACACAAAAATTGCCTGACCTTCTGAATCAGCAGGATCACTTACAAAATCAAGTGATTGTACTTCGACGAGAGCGCGATCAGCTCCTGCAACAGCAAATTGTAGCGCAGCAAAACCAAGAGCAAGAGCATCAAGCCCTGAAGCAAGATATCACTCGCAAGCAGGTCCTCATCGATGACCTTAAACTCAAAATTGCCCACCATGAAAGTCAACACCGCACCTCAGAATCGCAAATCAAAGATCTGAGTCATCAGCTCGAAGCTCTGCGGATTTTATGGGCACAAAAAAACGATGAGGCGCAAAAACTGACCTTGGCTCTACGTAACTTGGAAAAATTGAACGCCAATCTGAGTCGGCAGCTCAGTGTTCAACCGGGGTCGGCGGCTCAGCCCTATTCACAAAGTTAAGGGCGTCCGATTCGGTTTCAAAGAATTGAATGTTATTGAGCTCTAAGTTCTGGATGATTCGGCGAAATTCTGATTTTGCTCCGACAAATTGCAGACCATGCTGATTTTGAAAGCTCACCAGGCGAACTGTCTCTAAAAACAGCTGAATGCCGGTTGAACCTATAAAGTCAGCCTGAGACATATTGAAAATCACTTTTTGATCCAGCAGGAAAGTTTCGCAGGCTTTGCGAAACACTTGTGTGTTTCCGATATCAAATTGGCCGGCGAGGTGAACCACTGCGACTTGGCCGACTTTTTTGAGTTTTGCTTCCATGAAAAACCCCTCTTCACCATGACACATCGGCACATCATCTACGGAATCCAAGTCGAGTTTTTGATCCCAATTTATAGCTTGGCGAGCTATTCTTTGGACGAGCGATATGACATCTTCGAACGAGCAACGAAAGAAAACCTGGCTTCGGATTTTTCAAGCCTTCACCAAGGTCTTAAAGTTGCCTCTCTTTTGGGGCGTTCTGCTGGTTTTTGTTGCCTCTTACAGCACTTATCAGTTTTATCGCATCCGCAGCTTGCACGAATCCGTGCGTCCGAAGAGCCTGTTGTTCAGCCTGTTCGATGGGCTTGAACTTCGATTCACGGATTTTCGTTTTCAATTTCGCGGACCGAAACAGGTTGATGCGCCGGTGGCTCTGATTGCCATCGACGACGCCTCCATCGTGTCTGTGGGAAGATGGCCCTGGACACGTAAGACCATGGCACACCTCCTGGATCAATTGCTCGAGAATGAAGTCGCCGCCATCGGGATGGATGTTATTTTTTCTGAACCTGAATCGGCGAATGACATCCTACTTGCTCGCAGCCTGGTTCAGGAGCCCGGCTTGAAATCAGAAACCCTATCTCGCTTGAAAAGCGTCGCAGAGTCAGGAACCCCCGATGAAATTCTGACCAAGGTGATTGAGAAAGGAAAAGATCGCATCATCTTGGGGGTTTTTTCAGAAGAAGGCCGCGTGAGTTACCGTGCCCACCAGGATTATTGTCGCAACGAAGCCTTCTTGAAAGCCAACGCCAATCAGTTTGTAAAACTCAACGCCACATTCATCGTAGATGATGTGGCCGACCCCTTTGTGGATTTGCCCTGGAGCGATGTTTTTGCTCCCGTTTTTGCCATCAAGGAAAAATTGATCCGTGAAAAGATCGGAGACTCTCAAGGACAAGCTTCTATTGAAAAAATTCTGATGCAACAGTACATGGCATTTTGTGATCAGTGGCTGGACCCTCAGGATGAGTCCAAACCGGATTGGCCAAGAGTTGCTGAAATTCTGGGTGCCCATCCTCAGCTGTCTGGAGTACCCGCCGAAGAACGAATTGCTGAGTTCGTTAAGTCTGTAAAGGCTCACCCGATTGCACAGCGAAGAGAGTGGACTATCAATCTTCCTTCTCTACAGGAAGCATCACAGTATTCAGCCGCCTTCACAGCAGACTTGGACTCAGACGGCAAGATTCGTAGAGCTTCGGTGTTCAATCGAACTGGGAATCGAGTTGGATTGAGCTTCATCCCATCCATCTCCTTGCAAACTTTCCTCGTGGGCGCGGGTCTACAGGCTCGCATCTGGATCGAAGACGATCCTGCGAACCCCAATCAGAAAAAGATTTCCAAGGCACAGATTGTGGATGTGTCCTCAGAACCGGAAACTGTGGTTTCCGAGCTTCCCTTAGACGAGGGTGGAAAGCTCAAAATCAACTATTTGGGTGGCACGGCCTCGATCCCAACGGTCTCAGCTGCCGATCTGCTGAACGATTCCCCCGAAATGGTGATTTTGCAAACTGAGCTGGATCCGAAGTCTCGGCAGTGGCTGCCTCGCGAACGAAAGGTCCTAAAAAAAGAGTTTCTCAAAGGGCGCAGTGTGATCGTGGGTGCAACCGCCGTCGGGGTGTACGATTTGCGAAACACACCCTTTGAGAAAAACTTCCCGGGACCCGAGATTCACGCCACTGTGATGGCCAACCTGTTCGAAAAAGACTTTCTCAAAGCACAAAAAGACGAAGCCTTCTGGATGTTGTTTTTGATTTTAGTAGGTGGGCTGATTTTTGCCTACTTCATCGGAGAAAGCGGAGCCTTGGCAGGTCTCTTAGTCACATTCGGGGTGAGCGGAATTCTGTTTGGTGTTGATCAGTGGCTTTTCCAAAAGGGAGTGGTTTTCGGATTCGTACTCCCCTTGGCTTTCTTCTGGGCAGTTTACGTCTCGCAGACCTTCATCAAGTACCTGACCGAAGAGCGCAAAAAGAAGGAACTCAAGTCCACTTTCGCAAAATACGTAGCCCCTGCCGTTGTTGAAGAGATTTTAAAATCGCCCGAGAATGTCGAACTGGGCGGACGAAAACAAAAAGTTTCAGTGTTTTTTTCAGATGTGCGTGGATTCACAACGATCTCTGAAAAATTGGATCCCCAGGTGCTCTCCGATGTGCTGAATGAGTATCTCACTCCCATGACTGAAATCGTTTTCAAAAATAAGGGCACACTAGATAAGTACATTGGCGATGCGGTGATGGCTTTTTTTGGAGCCCCAATTTCGAGTCAGGATCATGCGTACCGGGCCTGCATGTGTGCCTTGGAGAGCCTTGAAAAACTTCGCGAAATTCAAAAAGAGTTTGCGGCCCGTGGACTGCCGCAGATCGACGTGGGAATTGGCATCAACACCGCGGAAGTTTGTGTCGGGAACATGGGTTCCAAAATTGTTCGCAACTACACGGTCATGGGGGACGGCGTGAACCTCGGGGCTCGCCTGGAGGGTACCAACAAGGAATATGGCACCCGCATTCTGATTTCGGAGTCCACCTACCAAGAAGTGAAAGATCGTCTTTACGCACGCGAAGTGGACTGGGTGCGTGTCAAAGGAAAGAACCAACCCATTCGAATTTACGAACTGCTCTTCAAACAGGCTCAACCTTTGACTCATGCGGAAGAACTGCAAGTTTTTTCACAAGCCTATAATTTCTATCGGCAGAGGGACTTTCAACAAGCCCTTAAACTTTTCGAGCAATGCTTAAAGATGAACTCTGAAGATTCGCTGGCTGAAGTCTACCGAGCTCGATGTGCCGACTCCATCGAGAACCCTCCACCTCCGGACTGGGACGGAGTGTACGTGATGAAGACGAAATGATTGCAGCGATTTTGTCTTGTTTTGCCGCTGTTTTTGTATCGCTTCCGACTTGGTCTCAATCTCGAGTCCAAGGTCTTATTCTCAACGCAGAGAAAAGCTTTCGAGACACTGACAACGAGACCATCGAACTCGAAGGCAAAGTTCAAGTCATCTATCAAAACCACCATCTCTCTGCTGACAAAGCCACTCTGGATTTACGTGCACGCACGGTGGAAGCAGACGGCAATGTTCTGGTGGTCACTCCCGAACTCACTTACGGAGGGCGACGCATTCGTATGGACTACGAATCCAACACCGGATTCATCGTGGATGGATACGTGCAGTCGCGCAATGTTCTGATTGAAGGAGATTTTTTGCAAAAAATTGGGCCCAAGGAATTTCTTGCAGACAAGGCCCGCTACACCACTTGTGAGAACTGTCCCGAGACTTGGAGCTTTTCTGGCTCTCGAGTCCGCGCAGAGTTGGGTGGATATGCTTTTATCAAGAACACTGTTTTGTCTCTGGGATCAGTTCCTGTTCTCTGGCTCCCCTACCTTGCCGTACCTCTGCAAAGCGAGCGGCAATCCGGGCTGTTGACACCCTCTTTTGCCAACACCAGTGACTCCGGTTCGATTTTCTCTCAGCCTTTTTTTTGGGCGATGTCGCGCAGTCAGGATTCAACCTGGACCTTGAGCAACTATGAATACCGAGGACTGAAGCTGCTCACCAACTACCGGTACATCTTGAGCGAGAAAAGCTTTGGAGAGCTCGATGCCGCTGGCATTCAAGATCGCAGATTTTCCAGTTCAGAGAGGATGAATCTGTTCCGTCCGCCGACGGATCAAAACCAACGCATCACTCGTTGGTTTTTTAAATACAGTCATTTTTACGATCTTCCCGAAGGATATGTGAATCGGGTGCAACTCAAAAACTCCAGCGACTTGCAATACCCACTGGACTTTCCCAGAGAAACCATGACAACGAGCGAAGGTTGGCTGGAGAACCGGGTGTCCGTGACAAAAAATTCTGTGGATCAACACTGGAGCTTTGATTCGTCTTACTACACCAATCTTTTGCAATCTGATCCGCTTTCAACCAACAACGATTCTGTGCACCGTTTGCCCGACATTCGCTGGAACTTGGCGGAAAGTCGCATGGGTTCCAGCGAATTTTTTTACTCAGCGAATGCACGTTACACCCATTTTGTCCGCTCGGGTTTTGCCTACGATGAGATGAACACCCGAGTGCGAGATCTTGCAACCGACGGTCAGCGCAAACTCAACACGATCGGTGCCGGAGCCAACTGTCAGAACTCCAACTGGGAGACCAACCAAGCTTGTCGCTATTTTAGAACCGGTCGCTACGACGAGGAGAAGGATTTGATTCGAACCGGCCAAAGGGCCGACTTCAACGTGTCGGTGATTCGCCCCATCAATCAACGGGTGATCGATTTTTTGCCAAAGCTCAGCTACCGCGAAACTCACTACTTGTTCGACGTTGGCAGCCAACGCAGCAACGTGCGCCGCTTAGCTCGCGCAGAGCTCTCGGCTCGCACATCGTTCTCAACCCTGTTTGATGGAAAACCCGATCAGGATGAGTTGATTCGATACAAACACGAAATTCAACCTGAGGTCACCTACACCACCATACCCTGGGTGGATCATCCCGCGCATCCTTTTTGGGGAAGGTTGTCGTCGGCAGAAATCCCAGCCTACCTTCAAGAAAACATTTCTGATGTGGATCTCAATAGTCCGTTTGGAATGCAGTTCGACTACGAAGACCGCCTCTTGGATCGCAAGTTGCTCACTTACGGAGTGGTCAACAAACTGGTACAAAAACGCACTCGCCCGTCTGGAGAATCCACTTACGCACAGTTGGTTTCATGGAGATTAGCACAGGCTTACGATTTGTTTCAGGTCGAGAGCCAAGACCCAACGGCGCAGCCCTATTCGGACATTCTTTCAGAACTTGTAGTGAGTCTCCCCAATTACGAAATTTATCAGAAGGCGAACTACTATCCCTACCAAAAAACGACAAACACTTCGACGAGGGTCAGAATATTCAACGAAAAATCCGAGTCCATTTCTGTCGCCCACAACTTATCATACAACGTCGCACGAGGTCGCGCAGTTGATTACAATGCTCGCGAGGAAGACGTCGTCCTATCCGGAAAAAAAATTCTTTCCCAGTTTGATTTTGTTTTGACGGGAACTTACAGTCTGAGTCCCTCGAAGAGAATCAAGAACTACGGTTATGCCGTTCAGTACCGCCTCCCCGGAAACTGCTGGTACGTGATTTGGTCGCAGTACCAAGAAATCAACGGCAACTTTGGCTGGCAGGTGAAGTTTGACTTTTCTTGGGACGGCAAACCCAACGCTTCATTGCGCGAGGACTACGTCGTCAACACAGGCAACTCGAGCTGGTACACACCCTCGGCTTTCTAGGATCGTTGGACCTAAAGCCCGATTTAGGGCCTAAAAGAAAAACATCAGTCCGGATTCGATACCGGATTTTTCCGTGGTGGTGCTCACACCATTCAGATCGACGGTGGAAAAGTCACCGAAGAAGTGACCAAAAACTCTGGTGAACCCGATGTCGGCGAAGATTCCCGCCTCCCAACGGCGTCCAGTGATGTTGCCCAGGGCGGGATCGGCGGAAGGAACGAACTGACGGTACAAACCATGCAAACCCGAATGTCTTTCGACGTAAATTTCAAGCTCCGCCTCCGCATAATTTTGTGAGCGCGTCACCATCGGGTTGAGTCTTAGGGTTTTCACACCGTAAGCGATGTTCAAATGCGTACCTTGATTCGAGTTGCCTAGAATGCGCAAATTGAGTGAGGCCAAACTGGAAATGCTTTTTTCATACGTGTTGTCCTCGTACTCGTATTCTAAACCTAGAATGAGCGCATAAAAACCCACGCGAGCGGATTTTGAGGAATAGTTTTTTTCCGTGGTGGAACTGGCAGCGGTACCTACTTTCAAATCATAGTTCTGGTAGGTGCCGCCAAAAAAAAGTTCATACGGCGCTGGAGTGTACATTCCCAGCCACAGATCCATCATGCGGTTGCGATCTTTTTGTGCAAGCCACTCCGCCAGAGTCCAGCGAGATCCTTTTTTGTCTTCTGCTTTTTTTCGAAAGTTGGCAATGCCGACCGGTTGGTTGAAAGGACTTTTCCACTCGGCCCAAGAAAACACCGGGATCAGAAAAAACAAAAAAACGAATCGCATCGTCACATCTAGAACCTTTGAATGAAGTGGAAGGCAGCTCCATCTTTCATCGGTGCAATCCATGAAAAGTTGGACGGCTCAGTTTGTGTCGCAAGATATATACCCACGCCAATCCCGACATAAAGACCCAAAGAAGCCCCGCGCGCAATGTTGTTGGTTTTGTTGCCAGGATCTTCCACAAAGGCCAAAGAAGCTGCTCCCGCCCCTGCTCCAATCAAGGTGCCATAACCAGCGGATTTAAGAAAAGTTCTGAGCTTGTCATTTTGCGGAGCACTCCAGGCCACAGACGCCACCAGAATCGCGAAAGCCGAGATGCAGGCTCCAAAGAATCTCATCGGTCTATCTTCTCGAGCCAATCAGAGCCTTGTCAATCGCGGGAGTTCACCAAAATGGGTCCTCCAGAATTTCCACTCTCTGTTTGGCGTCGACAAAGGCCAGGTGCACGGCCACGTCGGATTTTTCGATTGTGCTCAAGTGCACAGCGACAGCTTGCAGGCGTTTTTTCTGCCCCTGAGAAACTCGCGTCGAGCGCAGCGACGAAAAATTGTCGGATTTCACTTCGACCACCGCCAATTTTCCTAGAGGTGAGCGCACCAATAAATCCACTTCGGCGTTCGGATGTTTCCAATTGCGTTCTTCAATTTTCCAACCTCGACGGCGGTATTCCAAAGCAACGACATCCTCGCACAATTTGCCTCGACCAGCGCTGCTACTTCTCAAACTCACTCCCAAGCAAACACACCCTGCTGAAATTCTCCGTCCATTTCGGTCAATTCGCGGACACCAGCAAAATGTCGGCGATGGATCGCAAGCGGTCCCTTGGCTCGCAGAGCCTCAAGGTGAGCGGGACTGCCATAGCCTTTGTGACTCTCAAATCCGTATCCAGGGAACTCTTCCCCAAAACGAATCATCAAGGCATCTCTTGACACTTTCGCGGCAATCGCAGCGGCCGAGATCACTGGGCAACGGGAATCGCCTTCTATGATTGCGATTTGCGTGAAGTTTCTTTGGCGAAGACCCGCAAATCGCAAAAGAGCTTCCGGAATGATTCGATTGCCATCAACGCACACAGTTTGAAACTCAAGTCCCTTGTTCTCAAGACTCGCCAAAGCCCTTGCCATGGCAAGCAAGGACGCCTGCAAGATGTTGATTCGATCAATTTCCGCGACACTCGACTCGGCGACCGAACAACAAAAAGATTCGTGGATTTTTTCTGCCAGCATGGAGCGTTTCTTGGCTGTGATTTGTTTGGAGTCAACCAAGCCCCGAGTCCATCTCCGCTTTTGCCACTCCCGGTCCGACACGTGGACAGCGCCCGCAAACACCGGACCCGCAAGGCAGCCGCGACCCACTTCATCCACACCCACCAAAGGAAAAGCGAGCTTCTGCCAATCAAATTTTTCCGACGTCCGAATGATCAAAGCTGCTCCCCCCTTAAATTGTGCGACTCACGGAGTCGCAAAAAGTATCGGCGCACCTCTGTGAAATGCCGAGCTTCAAATTTCAGATTGAACTTTTAGTTCGCGGGAGGAGCGTCTGCTGCAGCTTCTGGAGTGCCGGCACCCATTGCGGCCAATTCAGAGTTCACCTTGGCGGCTTTACCTTCCAGCTTTCGCAGGTAGAACAAGCGGGCACGGCGGACTTGACCATGGCTCACAACTTCGACGCGATCCAAAGCAGGGCTACTGACGGGAAAAGTTCTTTCCACACCCACGCCTGCAGAAATTTTGCGCACGGTGAAGGCTCGGCTCGAACCGCGGCCCTGAATCTTGGTGACCAGACCGCGATACAATTGCACGCGCTCTTTTTCACCTTCCTTCACCTTCACGTAGACATTCACGGTGTCTCCCGTGCGAAATTCGGCAATCTTGTTGTTCTTAGGATTGAGTTTTTGAGCCAATTTCTGAAGAAGATCCATGTTTTATCCTTTGCGCAAAACCTTCGGCTATCATGGGGCTAACAGGCGGTCAAGATAGATGCTCACCGCCGAGCGCACCGAAAGGTGACGAAAATCATCTGGATAGGGTCCACGCAAACTCTCCAACACCCCGTCATATTTCGGAAATTCGGTCTCGGGAAAGCCGTAGCCTGTTCCAAAGAGCAGTAAAACTTTTCGGCCGGCCGTGCGCACTTCGGCGCGCAATTCCTCACAAGCCCAAGTCCGCACGCCAGGTACCGGTCGCGCATGGGTGGCGATGACCAAATCAGGTTGCACCAATCGCCGGAGTTCCTCGACGGAGGGAGCGGTCACCACCCCCTCAAGAGCTCGATGCCGAGATGGATTGTATTTGGCTCCAGTCCCCACCCGCCAGTGATCTAAAATTCGGTGCACAAACTGCAGTTGCTCCTGCATGGGGTGCACCAAGGCATAGCTTTTCACGCCGTAAACCCGACAAGCCCGGGCGCAATCATGAATGTCAAAGTTGGTGATATTGGTGGCAACCACGTCGCCTTGTGAATCCAACATCGGATGGTGCACAAGAGCCAAATGCATCTCGCCCCGCACCTGGAACGGAAATTCCTGCAAACCCAAAGATTGCTTCTCAGAAGAGGTCAGACCCAGCCAAAACTTCTCGAGGGCCTGCACATCCACTGATCTCAAGAGATCCGAGCGTTTTTTTTGAGTTTGCAAGAGCGCAACCTGGGCCTGAAACTTGTCAATCTCCTTGTGGTTGCCCGAAAGCAAGACGGCTGGCACCTCCCAACCATTCCAGTTGGCCGGCCGAGTGAACTGACTCGCCTCCAAAACACCCTGTGAGAAAGAATCTTTGTCTGCAGAATCAGCATGCCCCAGAACCCCAGGGACAAATCTGCTGACCGCATCCATCAACACCAGGGCCGCCAGTTCGCCGCCCGAGAGCACGTAGTCGCCAATCGAAATTTCCTCATCCACTTCACTCTGAATGAGTCTCTCATCCACACCCGCATAACGACCACACAGCAATACCAAGTGTTTTTCCTGGGACAAAGCCTTCACTTTTTTCTGTGTGAGGGGCTGCCCCTGAGGACTCAGGTAAATCACACGCGCCTTTTCTCCCGCCCGGGCCTGCTGCAAAGCCTTTTGAACAGGATCCGCCTTCATCAGCATACCGTCTCCGCCGCCGAAGGGTTTATCGTCCACTGTTTGGTGCACATCGGATGTGAACTCCCGCGGATTGATCACCTGAAGTTTGATGATCTCTTGTTCACAGGCTTTCAGAAAATTGCCGTGCAAGGACTGCTCAAGAACTTTCGGAAAGAGTGTGACCACGGAAAACTTCATGGCTTTGAAGCCTTCTGGTTAACCTCTTCAAGACCCTCTGGAATTTGCATGTGAAGTTGGCGCTTCTCCCAATCTAAATTGACAATGAGATCTTCCACGAAAGGCACCTCGAAGTTCCCAACGATCAAAAGATCCTGTGCACCGTTGCTGGAGAATCCTGAAATCACCCCGCGCAAGCGACCCGTTTGGTCGAGCACTTGAAAACCCTCCAACTCGCGCAAAAAGATGGCTTCCCCGCTTTGGGATTGCAAGTGCTTGCTGTGCAACCAAAGCAAGGATCCTTTCAGCTTTTCGGCCTGAGTGCGATCACTCACCCCATCAAAAGTGGCTAGAAACCTGTCCTTCTTTTCACGAAATCTCAGGAGTCTGTGAGACGCCTCTCCCAATCGATACTCATACTTGGCATTCAGCAAAGCCTTCTCCCGAGAAAAAAGCACGACTTCAAGTTCTCCTTGAAGTCCGTGGGCCGCCGTCACTTTGCCAATTTTTTGATAGTCCATAAAAATAAAAAAGGCCCACTTTCATGAGCCTTTTTGCATCCTATTTACTTTCCGAACAATTTACTCAACGATTTCCAAAACGCTGCGTTTGTTCAATTTCGTTGAAGCCGCATTCAGAATGGTGCGCATAGAGCGCGCCGTTCTTCCCTGCTTTCCAATGACCTTGCCCAAATCGTTTTTTCCGACCTTGAGTTCGACCACCGTGGTCTGTTCTCCCAAAACCTCGCTGACTTCAACCAGCTCGGGCTCATCCACAAGCGATTTCGCCATGAATTCCACGAGGTCTTTGAGGTGACCTTGAGTTTCTGTTTCCATATCGATTTCCCCCTCTTACTTTTGGGCTTGCGCAAGCTTCAGCACGTGTTTCACACGGTCTGTCGGCTGCGCCCCTTTAGCAATCCATTCCTGTGCTTTGGCCATATCGAGCACAATTCCTTGCTCTTTTCCTCGAGGAGTTGGGTTGTAGTAACCCAAAACTTCGATGTTCTTCCCTGTCACGTAGCGACGAGAATCAGCAACAGTGATGCGGTAACGAGGTGCATGCTTAGTTCCAGTCCGAGCCAAACGAATCACAACCATAGTTCTTTAACCCTTTCCCAAATAGTGTTGAGTAGCTGGTTTCTGAGTTTGATACAAGGCGAATTTCACACTGTCAGCTGGTCAAAAGGGCGAATTCACCGTCGGAAGGGAGAATTTCCCGGCAATTTAAGCCCCTGTAAGCCCTTGTCTTTAGCTCCCTTAAGGAATCCACCCATCATCTTCTTCATTTCATCAAATTGCCGAATGAGTCGATTCACATCCTGCACTCGGGTTCCGCTTCCCTTGGCAATTCTCTCTCGACGTGAACCATTCAATACCCGAGGATCTCGTCTTTCTTGGAGAGTCATGGATTGGATGATCGCCTCAATCTTCTTCATCTCATCATCGGGGGGAGTGAGGTTCTTCATTTGATCTTTGAGTTGCCCCATACCCGGAAGCAAGCTCAACATGGACTGAATCCCACCCATTTTCTTAAGTTGTTGAATTTGTTTTAAAAAGTCACCTAACTGAAAGGAATTGCTCATGAATTTCTTTGATGACTCAAGGGCTTCAGCCTCAGACAGCTCGCCTTTTACCTTCTCAACAAGAGAAAGCACGTCTCCCATATCGAGCAAACGTTTGGCCAAACGATCGGGGTGAAAAGGCTCCAAGGCTGCGATCTTTTCACCGACCCCCATGAACTTAATGGGAAGACCCAAAACTTGATGAATCGAAAGAGCCGCACCCCCGCGTGCGTCTCCATCCACTTTTGTCAAAATCAGGCCGGTGAGACCCAAGTTTTTGTGAAACCCTTCGGCCACCTGGACGGATGCCTGCCCCAACATCGCATCGGCCACTAAAATGTGTTCGTGCCCGGGGAGCAGACTTTTCATCTCTTGCAGCTCGCGCATCAACTCCTGATCCAATTGGATGCGGCCAGCGGTGTCGATGATGAGGACCTCAATGAAATTTTCTTTGGCCCACTTTTGAGCCCCTTCGAGCAGCTCTTTCACGTTCATCGAGGTCGTCGTGGGAAAGACCGGTAAACCATTGGTCTTTGCCAAAACACTCAGCTGCTCAATGGCCGCTGGTCTTTGCAAATCGGCAGGTACCAATCCCGGTTTTTTCTTGAGTTTTTGCCGCACAAAAAGAGCCAGCTTGGCCGCAGTGGTGGTTTTGCCAACTCCTTGCAGGCCCACCAGGTACACCACACTTGGATTCTCACGCACGTCTAGTTCGGAGTTTTCTTTTCCGAGAGCTTGCACCAATTCATCATGCAGAATTTGAATGAATTGCTGACTGGGATTAAGGCCGTCCAACACGTCGGCACCTAGAGCCTTGGACCTTACCTGATCAATGAACTGCTTGGTCACTTTGAAGTTCACATCGGCTTCAAGCAATGCCATGCGCACATCTTTAAGAGTGGCTTCAATGTTCTCAGCTGAAATGCGATGCTGCCCACGCAGTTTTTTGATCGTGTTTAGAAAGCGGTCTGAAAGCTGCTCAAACACGCATCAACCCCATCTTTGAAAAACAGCTGTTTTCAACGACCAGTGGGCAACACCATAAAACAAGACTGCGCTCCCAAAAATCACCCAGAGGGAAACATCGATGGGCACATCGGACACACCCACAATGGCGTGGCGCATGCCATTGATGAAATAGAAGAGGGGGTTGGCGTGTGAGAGCTTTTGCCAAAAGGGGTGCAATTGCTCGACCGAAATAAAAACTCCTCCCAAATAGGTGAGAGGCAAAAGTATAAATGCATTCACGGCAGACAACTGATCGAAACTCTTCGCCCAAAAAGCAGAGGCGAGCCCTAAAAAACCAAACACCAAGCCACCCATCACTGCAACTAGGATCAACTCAAAAGGGTGAGCCACAGAGAGAAATTCGCCCGAGCGGTAGTAGTAAAAAATAAAGCCCACCAAAAAAGTGACGCCCCCGACGACGATTCCACGGACCACGGCAGCCAGACCCATGGCCCACAAGATGGCCGATGGTGACAACGGCACGACGCGCAGATCTTCCAATTCACCCGTGAACTTCGCAATCACAATCGAAGACGACGAGTTTTGAAAGGCATTGTTCATCAAACCCATCATCACTAGGCCGGGAATCAAAAACGCGAGATATGGCACTTTTGAGGGAAGTTGAATGGCAGCTCCCAACGAAACGCCAAACACCAACAAATACAAACAGCTGCTCACCAAGGGCGTGAACACAGTCTGCACGATGACTTTGAGAAAACGCATGGTCTCGCGACGCAGGAGACTCAGAAAGGGAATCATGCTGTGACCTCCACGGGTTTGCTCCCGTTCGAAGAGACAATCGACAAAAAGGCCTCTTCCAAAGTGCCTTCCCGCGAACGCACATCAAGAATTTGGGAAAAATCCACTTTCAGCTGAGAGAAAAAATCTCCGAGCGCCATCTCCGGCGGCAACGCGTACTCCAGTTCGGTCGGTGAAACTCGGCGTGTAAAATAGGAATTCGATTCACAATGCAATTCTGGAGCATTTCGAAACTGAATGACCACACGTTTTTTGGTGAGTTTACGAATCACTTGTTGAGTGGGGCCCAAGTACCTGAGCTCGCCAAAGTTGAGAATTCCCACACGATCGCACAAGGCCTCCGCTTCGGCCAGGTAATGGGTGGTCAGCAAGATTGTGATGCCCTGTTTTTTCAACACCTTAACAAATTCCCAGAGTGAATTTCGCAGCTCCACATCCACGCCAGCCGTCGGCTCATCCAGCAAAAGCATGCGCGGCTGGTGCACCAGAGCTTTGGCAATCATCAGACGCCGCTTCATACCCCCAGAAAGTTGCTTCACCATCTTATGTCGGTGTGGAGCAAGCCCCAGATTCTCCATCAAAAAATCGATCTGCTTTCTGTTGTTCCAAATCCCGTAGTATCCTGAGTGAAAGGTGAGCAGCTCGTCGAGATTGAAAAATCCATGGGTTACCAGTTCTTGGTGAACCACTCCGAGAGACTTCTTCACTCCCATCGGATCTTTCACGACATCTTTTCCGAACACGTGAATCGACCCGCCGTCGAGGGGCTCCAAGGTCGTAATCATATTGATGGTTGAGGTTTTTCCCGCCCCATTGGGACCAAGCAATCCAAAAATCTCGCCTTGCGAGAGCTCGAAACTCACGCCTTTCACCGCGTGAACCTGCTTGCCACCCTTGGGACTATAAATTTTCTGCACCTGTTGAACATTGAGAGGACTTTGATTCATGATTCCCGGATCCTACCAGTTCCCCCCGATCCAAAGGTACGGCGTACCTTTTTGGGTCACGGCGCATCAACGGGAGCTGACAAAGTCCAAGGTTGGATTTTCGCGCTTGAGCCAGTTCAGGTCCCACTCTTGATTGAGCAAAACCACGGGATTTTGCTGCAAATCCTCATAGACCGTGGTGGCGCCTTTGACTTCGCGGGTGAGCTGGCCCGCGGAGTTGCGAGGCCACCTGGCGACGGTCATCGGCAGCCGGGACAAACGCACGTCCAGGCCATATTCGTCTTGCATACGATGCACGAGCACTTCGAGCTGCAACTCGCCGACCACTCCCAAGATGGGATCCTGCATCCCGATCGCGGGATCAATAAAAATTTGAATCGCACCCTCTTGCGAAAGGTGGATCAGCGCCTCCTGCATCTTTCTCCGCTTCATGGCATCGCTCACCGTGATGCGAGAAAAGATCTCTGGGGCAAAGCGCGGAATTTCATCGAACTGCAAAACTCGATCCACAGCCACCACGTCCCCGATGGCAAAATTTCCGGAGTCATTCACTCCCAAAATGTCCCCCGCATAAGCCGATTCCACGGTCTCACGGCTGGCTGCTACAAATTGATTTGAATAGTTCAAACGCAATTCTTTTTCGATGCGCGAGTGGGCCACTTTCATGCCACGCTGAAACTCCCCCGAACAAATGCGCAAAAATGCGATGCGATCGCGATGCTTGCGATCCATGTTGGCTTGAATCTTAAAAACAAAAGCTGAAAACGGCGCTTTTTCAGGATCGATCACTTCTCCACTACGGGTCTGGCGCGGTTGTGGTCCCGGAGCTTGTTCGGCAAAAAATTTCAGAAAGTGATCAACCGCAAAGTTCTGTCGGGCCGAACCAAAAGTCACAGGACTGATTTCACCTCGCAAAAAAACCTCACGATCAAATGGTGGCAAAACTCCTTCAATCAGATCCAACTCTTCAGCCACCTGCTGGAAAAGTTCTTCAGAGAGATGGGCTTTCAAATCTTCAACTTTTTCAATTGGCACGATCTGTACCTGATCATCATCCCGCTTTTGATTGTACAAAATAGCGCGCCGATTCAATCGATCGTAAATCCCAACAAAGCGGGGACCAATACCCAACGGCCAGGTGATGGGATAGCAAGACATGCCGAGAGTGTTCTCGACTTCATCAATCAAATCCAAAGGGGCCTTCCCCTCGCGATCAAGCTTGTTAATAAAAGTGAAGATCGGAATTTTGCGCAAGCGACACACCTCATAGAGCTTGCGCGTCCTCTCCTCGACCCCTTTGGCTACGTCGATCAACATGCATGCAGAATCCACAGCCATGAGGACGCGATAAGTGTCTTCCGAAAAGTCTTTGTGACCGGGAGTATCGAGCAGATTGATCCTCCGATCTGCGTAGTCAAAAGTCATCACCGAGGACGTGATCGAAATCCCTTTTTGTCTTTCGAGCTCCATCCAGTCACTGGTGACTGCCTTAGTCCCCGACTTGCCTTTGACTTCCCCGGTCTCGTGAATGACCCCGCCGTGGTAGAGCAGTTTCTCGGTGAGCGTGGTCTTACCCGCATCGGGGTGAGAAATGATGGCAAAGGTCCGACGTCGACGGATTTCTTCAAGTGCAGACATGAACTTTTTGGATTAGCGCACTTCCGACCCTGTGTCGATTGGAAGAAGTTTGACCAGTTTGGGGTTCGTCCACTAAATCCAGTCGCATGCATTGGATTTCGAATTTCTACCTCTTTCAGGCTGTGCCCGACGTTGCTCAACTGGAAGCAGATTTGCACCGCATGCGGTCCCGGGATCTCAATGCGCTTTTGATCATTGCCGCAGAGGGCATCAATGGCACGTTCACTTCGACCGATAAAAGCCAAGTCGAGGACTACGAGAAACTCCTGCAGCAACACTTTGGCGCCGAGATCATCTTTAAGCGCTCCTCCTCAAAAATCCGTCCGCTGACGGACTTTGTGGTGAAAATTCGACCCGAAATCGTGACCCTGGGGAGCCCAGATCTGACGCCTCAGGGGCGGCATCGCCACCTCTCACCCGAGGAATGGAATCAGACCCTCAAAACAGAAAAAGATCTACTCCTTGTCGACACTCGCAATTGGTATGAGTACGAAATTGGAACCTTCAAAGGAGCCATCAATCCGGGCATCGAGCAGTTCACCGAGTTTCCTGATTACGCTGAGAAAAACTTCCCCAAAAATCAAAAGATGCTGATCTTTTGCACCGGAGGGATTCGTTGCGAAAAGGGTCTGCTGGAATTGGAAAAGCGCGGCTTTCAAAATGTGCACCAGTTGGAGGGTGGCATTCTTTCATATCTCGAAAAATTTCCCAATGACGAGTTCGTGGGCGAATGCTTTGTTTTTGATCAGCGCGTCGCTGTGAAGCAAGATCTCTCGCCCACAGAAACCTACAAGTTTTGCCCGCATTGCGGACAACCAGGCGCCCAGCGGATCACCTGCGTGCGTTGCGACCATTCAGCTCAAATTTGTGAACGTTGCAGCCAAATTGAGGTGCAAAGGGAAACCTGCTCGAAGAACTGTGCTCATCACCACCGACAACAACCTGGGGTGAAAGGTCGCCACCAGTCACGCTCGCCCCAACAGGCCGTTTGACAAAAGAATAGAATTTTAAGACCGTGCCCTTGGAGGGAAAACCTAATGAATCAGAGCACACTGAACGAAAAGCTTTATGCGGATAAAAGATTTTTCGGCCACCCTTGGGGTTTGGCCTATTTGTTTCTCACCGAGACGTGGGAGCGATTCAGCTACTACGGGATGCGCGCTCTGCTCGTGCTGTACATGACAAAATATCTTCTGATTGAAGCCGAAAAAGGCAAAGAAATCTTTGGTTACGAGACCATCAGGTCCATAGTTGTTTCTCTGGCTAGCACAACAGGTGCCTCAGAAATCACTTCTCAAATGGTGGCATCGCAAATTTATGGTCTCTACACCGGTTTGGTTTATCTGATGCCTTTTTTTGGCGGCATGTTGGCGGATCGAGTTCTCGGACAAAACAAGTCAGTCTACTTGGGCGCAGCCCTCATGGCCATTGGACACTTTCTGATGGCCATTGAGTCCATGTTCTTTTTTGCTCTGCTGTTTTTGATTCTAGGAAACGGTTGCTTCAAACCTAATATCTCGACCCAGGTCGGACGACTTTACAAAGATGATGACCCTCGTCGCGATGGCGCATTCACCATCTTCTACATGGGCGTGAACCTTGGTGCGATGTTCTCACCTTTGGTTTGCGGAACCTTAGGAGAGTTGTACGGCTGGCACTATGGGTTTGGCGCGGCGGGAGTGGGAATGATCGTGGGAATGCTCATCTATCACTTTGGACAAAGCCACATTCCTAAAATGGAGCAAACGCAAAAACAAATTGAAGAGAGCAAAGCTCCGCTCACGCTGCAGGACTGGCAACGAATTGGAGCCTTGGTTTTCTTGTGCGTGATCAACATCGTGTTTTGGGCCGTGTACGAGCAGCAGGGCAACACCTTAGTGACCTTCGCGGACGAGCAGACCAATCGCTTTATTCTAGGTTGGGAAATGCCCGCGTCTTGGTATCAGTCGATGAATCCCGTGATGATAGTCTTGGTCGCTCCGATTTTGAGTTGGGCCTGGATCCGTATGGGACGTATGCAAGGGAGTTCAGTCACAAAAATGGGAATTGGCTGCGCTCTTCTGGGAATTTCGTTCGTGGTCATGATCATGGCAGCACAAAGTTTGCAAATGGGAGAAAAAGCGAACCTCATGTGGCTGGTTTCAAACACTCTCATTCTGTCGATTGGAGAGCTGTACCTGAGTCCAATCGGACTTTCGCTAGTGACCAAAATTGCTCCGACCCGTCTGATTTCCACCTTGATGGGTGTTTGGTACATGTCGTCGGCTTTTGGAAACTACCTTTCTGGGTACATTGGGCAGTTTTATAGCATTCTCTCCAAAGAGGGATTCTTCACTCTGCTGGCGGCTTTGGGGATCGGTGCAGGATTGATTTTCTTTGCAGCCAACGTGCCTCTGAAAAAGGCGATCGGCAAAGAGGTTTAAGTATCATTGACTTTGTAGTCCACCCCCCGTAGACCTGAACGTCATTTCAACTGACGCGGGGTGGAGCAGTCTGGTAGCTCGTTGGGCTCATAACCCAAAGGTCGTAGGTTCAAATCCTGCCCCCGCAACCAATTTCACGGAACCATTGGTTCCACAGGTTCACGGTCCCCACAAATTGACGATCCGGTTTTCGAACCCATATTGGGTCTAACGAAGAAATCGAAGGCAGACGTGTGTTTGTCGACTCAGGGAGGGGTTACATTGAATTCCAAAAAATGTTTACATTGTACTATTGCTTTGGGCCTTGCAGCTTGCACCTGCGCCTTTAGTTTTTGTCACCCCAATATCGCATACAATCCAAAACTCAATGACACTGAAAAAGAGCAGATCTCACAAATCCCTGAGACATTCCCTTCAATTGTGCAATCGATAGGAGCCACAGGATCTTCTGCGGTATCTGCGATTGAATTCAAGACAAATCCTATAGCTGAACCCTCGTATTATGACCTGGATGTGGATAGAATCATTCCCTTTAGGATCATATACCCAGATTCGTAGCAGTGACAGTTCGTGGAAAAACATCAAGTCAATATTTGTCGATATAGTTCCGCTACTCTAGTTTCAGACGAGATCCCGGCGCGAATTTGCTATGCAATTCAACGTCAGCGGCAATGTTCCGATTTGAAGGACGGCTCATATAGATCGTGGAGAGAAACACAATGACCGATATCATCTGCGAAACTCCGAGACTCATTTTGCGCAAAATTGTTGATGAAGACGTCGACCCACTTTTGTCAATTTTAGGCGATGCCGACGTCATGAGATTTTCTGTCCATGGACCTGACAATCGAGATGGGGTTCTGAAGTTCATTGCAGCAACCAAGAAACGTTATTCACGCGACGGAGTGGCACAGTGGGCAGTCATTCTGAAGTCTTCTGGCGCCCTCATTGGAGAGTGTGGAATTTCCGTCCAAACAATAGATGACACTAAGGAATACGAGATTGGATACCGGTTTAACCCGCAATATTGGAAGCGAGGATTTGGCTCTGAGGCTGCTATTGCCTGTCGAGATTTAGGTTTTCAGAAACTAAACATTAAAAGACTGATTTCAATTATCGAGAAAGAAAATGACGCCTCTATCGGTGTTGCAAAAAAAGTGGGGATGAGTCTCGAGAAAGAATCTGTTTTTCAGGGCATTCCGGTGCAAATTTACTCCATAGAAAGCGACATCACATGACTTCACTTATTCTTCGCGAAAGACTAAAAAAAGCATTCGAACTCACGGACGGAATCATTTCCCATTTGAATGAGAACTCCCTCAAAGGAATTGAGAAAGGTTGGGTTAAAAGCGAGGTACCACCTTGATTGAAACACTCAATGACATTCATCGAGCGAAGAGACCTCTCAGTTTTTATCAAAAAGCATGACTCATGGAAACGAAGGTATCAGATTGACCTACGAAGCAGAAATCAAGCAATCCATCGACTATCTATCATCGGAATTCGCCCTACAAACCGTTGATGCCGACGCCTATTGGCCGAAATGGAATTCGCCATGGTGGCACATGCTTTTGCTGCACGAAATGGGCGAGACGAAGCAAATTCCCGAGCGGATGATCGCACGTTACGTGGCTTCGTTAAATCGGATTCCTCTCAAAATTTTCCCGATCCACCCAGAAGACATGCCTGAGGGTCTCGATCCCTACCGAGGCAGCCCCTGTCATTGTCAGGTCGGAAATGCCTACCAGGTCCTTGCCGCCTGGGGATTGGACGTGGACAAAGAGCTTCCTTGGATGCGCCCGTGGTTCTTGCGGTATCAAATGCCCGACGGCGGACTTAACTGTGACAACGAGGCTTATCTCGTTAAAGATGAATGCCCAAGCTCCATGGTGGGAACGATTGCAGCCTTTGAAGCGGTGCTTTTGTATACGAAGAAGCCATAGACATCAGAGGAAAAAACCTTTCTAGATAAAGGCGCCCAGTTCTTAATGGATCGCAAACTGATGCGCGGCTCAGCGACAGTTCACAATGCAAGTGAGCGCAAAAGCGCCGAGCAATGGACCAAGCTTTGTTTCCCAAGATTTTACCTCTATGACGTTCTTCGCGGTCTCAACGCTTTGGCCTTGTGGGCTGAGAAGACGAATGCAACTTTGCCTGCGGAAGCAGTTAGCGACGCCACGACATTTCTCAACAAGCAATTTCCGGACGGCTGCGTCCGGCCAGGAAGGCAATCCTTCGAGGGAGTTGGAACTATTCTGCCTTCATCCAGCGGAGAGTGGATTCGCAAGCAGCCAGCTACGTTCTTCCCCTTGTTAGAAAAAGTGAGTTCGATTGGAGACGTTTCTCCTTATCTTTCAAAGCAATGGTTAGAGACCAAAGCTCGTGTACTCGCGAGAGTTGATCACTCACTTCCAATTGTTTGAGATGCTGATCAACTCTGAGGCCTGTTTAATGTAGTTGAGTTCCGGGTGATCTGAGGCAATGATCGGGCACCTAGGAACTTTTCCAGTCCGTGCATAGGCTGCGATGCAGTCTGCAGGATCACCATGAAGAATGACGACATTTGTGAGCGTGACTGACTTCACGGGATTGCTCAGAATGTTCAATGTCACCGAAGGAATCACGGCAATCGGAGACTCGTTGTCGGCATTGATTCGGTCCGGAACGTAAAACTCGGAAACGGAGTTCAAATCAAAGAGGAACGGGGTTCCATCTTTGGTGTACCCGTAGTTTCCCATCCCCGTGAGGCCCTGGTTGTAGAGAGTCCCATTGGATTGTCGCTGATATCGGGTCCAGTTCAAGATGGCCCCGTTTTGCCAGCTGGATACCGCCGCATCCTGCTTGCCCGAAGTTCCAATTGGACCGCCCCAGGTGCCCGCTTTACAGGTCCTTGCTGCGGCAGATGTGGCAAAGTTGCTTCCCCACACTTTGCCGTTCTGAGTGTTCACCACCATACAAGCTCCGTTGGCGTACACTTCGACAATTTCTCCATTCGGACCATGACGAACCGTGCGGTAGATGCCGTAGTTGGCAGAACTGGTTGGCGTGTACCAACTGCATCGCCCCAGATTCGGATCGATGGCGGCCATACCGCCGCCGCAATTTAAAGCACTTGCAGCGGTTCGCAGAGTCGCCAGAGTCGAAGCCTGCATCACCATTTTTTGAGTCGAAGCGAGTTTATTCATGAGATCCGTGAGTGCAGCAGAGTCCCCAAACTGGTCGTCTTCGTCCAGTTGCGCTCGCAAAACCTCCGCAAGTTTGGTCACATCAGATTTTCTAAGAACTTGCCCCTTGAGTGAATTTGTCGAAAAACTGGTTCTTGCCCCACCGGTGGTTTGCACCCAGTTGGGGATGGGGATTGATCTTTGGGCAAAGCACTGGTCAATGTGGGCCTTGATCTCGATCAGATCCGAGCCGCTGGCTTTAGCACCCTTAACCACTGTCGGTTTTCCAGACCAGGGGGGGTGCAGTTCTTTCCCTGAGCCTTTGAGCCCCAATTCTTCGATGGGAATGCATCGATCTTGGGCCCACGACATGGACGCCGTCAACAAGCCCGCAAAAAAAACAAACTGCCAGTACCGGAAAGCCATGGCTTCCTCCTATTGGTAGGCCGGTAAACAGCGAGTGTTTGCCGGGTCCCAAACTCCCCCGTAATTGGTTTCACAGATCTGTTGGTTCATAATCAAACAGTAACCGGTGTTGGCGGGTCCGACCCAGGTCCCCTTAAGGGAGGTGCACATGTCTTGAGGGCTTGGTGGTGGAGCACCGCCACCGCCACCGCCACCGCCCAAGGAGCTGTCGGATTGGCAACCAATCACATCCGTCTTAGCCACATTTAAGTCGAACATCACCGGCACGACCACTTTTGGAATTGCGGGATCCCCGTTCACTCCATCAAAACTGACTTCAATTTGACCCAGGGCTTTTGGCACCGCTGGGTCCGAATCGTCGGGTGGTTGAGTGAACTGAAGCCGGATAGCCTTCACTGGGATTCGAGACCCAGGCAAATACTTTGCGGATCCACTGGCAGGCGTTTCAACAAAGAAGGTTTCAGCTCCAGAAAGTGAGCTAACGATCCCCTTCAATACGGTGTAATAGTTACGGGCGTCTGTGATGACCGCGGTGCTGCCACCCTGATCAGCTTGAAGAGCCGATCGATTTCCGGCAGACGTCAGCGAGCGCGTGCACAGGTCTTTGCTCGAAAGGGCCAGACGCAAAATGTTCCTGAGGTCGGAGGACTGAGCCCGATCGTCGACCTTTCTCAGGGTTCGAAACATCTCGACTGCCATCGTGCTAAAGGCTGCAGAGACGATAGCCACCAACGCTGTGACGATGAGCATTTCCACAAGCGTAAATCCAGCCACGTTGCCAGCTCGGTCAGTTGATGGCACCTGATTCCCCCAGAAGCTTTATCGTAACCCA
>FRDC01005201.1_pt1 | contig 27375 bp, 20 predicted proteins | sample 1106171 | NCBI WGS metagenome assembly FRDC01 (sample SAMEA3930566, study PRJEB13176) | freshwater metagenome | biome: Drinking water system; feature: drinking water; material: water | place: Singapore | collected 2014-12-20 | reverse complement strand
GTCGAAAATGGCCGACGGCGTTTCCGCGTCGGCGGTCGCGAAAAGGACGAGCGCCGCCGCGGCGGCGGTGAGAGGACGGATCATGGGGAGTTCCCGATCAGCGCGCGCGCACCTTAGCCGCCGCTGGGCCCGCCAAAAAGGTGAAGGCGCGGGGACCCCTCCCCCGAGCGGTCCCCGCGCCTTCGATGTCCCGCCGGAGCGGTTTCGTTGGGCGACTTTCCGCCAACGGGACACCCTGGGCGCTGGCGGCATCCCGCCCGAACCTCTAGGGTCCGGGCGCGGGGCCTCCGCAGGGCTGAGGTGCGGCGGCCTTGCCGTCGGGCGGCGCGAACGCGCCAACGCCAAATCAATTCGTTTCTTGGTCGAAAGAAGCCCTTGCCCAGGGTGAGGCTTACATAGGCCAGCCTGGGTCGCTGTGAACTAGGTCACAAAGAGCGGCGAAAAAGCCCCGGCGAGCGTCTGGTCGCCGGGACGTGAAAAAGCGTGTGTTGGGTTCGCCGGCGCGGCGCGCCATTGGTTACTCGCCTGTTGCGTTTCGCCACCAACCGCCGCCAAGGACCCCACCAATGACCATCATGCGCCCGATCTTCGCCGCCGCCGTGACTCTGTCGCTGCTCGCCGCGCCCGCCCGCGCCGGATCGCCGGAGGTCTTCACGGGCCGCTTCTCCGACCTCGCCGTCGGGGGCTACGACCCGGTCGCCTATTTTGAAGACGGCAAGCCCGTCAAAGGCTCGAAAGAATTCGCCCACCAATACGAGGGCGCGACCTGGCTCTTTGCCAGCGCCGACAATCTCCAGCAATTCAAGGAAGACCCCGAAGCATTCGCGCCGCAATATGGCGGCTATTGCGCCTGGGCCGTCGCGCAGGGCTACACCGCGCCCGGCAACCCAAAAAACTGGAGCGTGCGCGGCGGCAAACTCTATCTGAACTACGACAGCGGCGTGCAGGCGAAATGGCTGAAAGATCCGGACGGTTTCATCAAATCCGCTGACGCGAATTGGCCGGCGGTGCTGGATAAGTAGTAGCGTGCTGAAAATTCCAGCCGCGCGCCGGCGCGGACCAGCTTGAGGTCCGCGCCGCGCGCCCCGCCTTCCTCAAATGAAATCGAAGTCGTTCGCGTCGAGCGCCGTGACGAGGACGTTCAATAATGTGACGGTGTGGCCGCCGATCGTCAGGACGGCGTCTGCGCCGTTCTGAACCGCGAGCGCGATGATCTCCGAGAATTCGTCGAATGCGGGATCGTCGCCGTCCACGAAAATGATGTCGGAGAACGTCATTCCGGCGTCAAAATCGGCGATCGTTGTCTGGCCCGGCGTCGCGAGCGTGATGTAGAAAATATCGGCGCCCGCGCCGCCTTCGACAAGGTTTGTCCCGCCGCCCGCATCGATGTTGTCGCTGTCATTCCCGCCGGACAGCGTGTCGTCGCCCGCCCCGCCCAGCAGGACATCAAAGCCGTCGCCGCCGAAGAATGTGAGACTCCGATCGTCGCCGACAAGCGTGTCGTCGAAGTTGCTGCCGATGAAGTATTCGATATCGGCGCCGAACACGTCGCCGAAGGCGTCGCCCGCGTTCTGGCCGGGATCAAGGAAGTCAAGCGCCACGCCGTCGGCGCCAGCGTAGGAAACCCCGTCATAACCGGCGCCGCCGACGAAGGTGTCGGCGCCCGCGCCGCCCTCCAGCGTGTCATCGCCGAAGGCGCCGATCAGGGAATCGTCGCCCGACCCGCCGAGCAGGAAGTTCGGAGAGGCGTTGCCCTGCAGAGTGTCATTGAAAGCGCCGCCCTCGATGCCTTCGACGTCCGGGCGGATGTTGTCGCCGACTGCGTCGCCGGTGTTGAGCGCGGTGTTCGTCAGCACGACACGCACGCCGGCGCCGGCGGTCTTGTAGGACGCGATGTCGAAGCCGGCGCCGCCGCCCATGTCATCCGCGCCGGCTCCGCCGACGAGCGTATCGTCGCCAAAGCCGCCGAGAATGAGGTCGGCGCCGCCGCCGCCGCGCAGCTCGTTGTTATTGGCGTTGCCCTGAATGTTGTCTGCGAAAGCGCTGCCTTCGACCGCCTCGACCGTGAACTGAATGGTGTCACCCGCCGCGTCCCCGGTATTGAGGCCGGGGCTCCACAGCGCGACGCGCACCGCGCCGCCGCTCGCGTACGAAGCGATATCGAAGCCGTCTCCGCCGTTCATCGAATCCGCGCCCGCGCCGCCGACGAGAACGTCATCGCCGGCGTCGCCGAACAGCGTATCGTCGCCAAACGCGCCAAGCAGCGTGTCGGCGCCGGCATTTCCGCGGAGGGTGTTGTTGACGGCGTTGCCTTGCAGCGAATCGCCAAATGACGACCCTTCAACGGCTTCTACGTCGGCGCGGATAGTGTCGCCGACGGCGTCGCCTTCGTTGAGCGCCGTGTTGGAGAGAACGACCCGAACCGCGCCGAGCGAATTGCGATAGGTCGCCGTATCGAAACCGGCGCCGCCGCCGAGATCGTCCGCGCCGGCGCCGCCTTCGAGCGTATCGTCGCCAAAGCCGCCCAGCACGAGATCGTTCCCGCCGGCGCCGCGCAGATCGTTGTTGCTCGAATTGCCCTGGATGTTGTCGTTGAAGTCCGAGCCCTCGACCGCTTCGATCGTGAACTGGATCGTGTCGCCCGCCGCATCGCCCATGTTGAGGCCGGGGCTCCACAGCGCGACGCGAACGGCGCCGCCGGACGTCAGGTACGACGCGACATCATAACCGTCGCCGCCGTTGAGCGAGTCGACGCCGGCCTCGCCGAAAAGCGTATCGTCGCCGATTCCTCCGAAAATCGTATCGTCGCCAAGCTCGCCGCGAAGTACGTTCGCCGCATCCGACCCGGTGATGAGATCGGCGCCCAAGGTGCCGACGAGATTTTCAAAATTGAGCATCGCTTCCGCGCCGGCCGTTCCGGCCGCGAGGTTGAAAGCGCCGCCGACTTGCGCAGACTGGCTCCAGTCGATCGTATCGACGCCGTCGCCGCCGTCGAAAGAGTCGATGTCGCCCGGTCCGGACCCGATGGCGGATTGCACCAGAACCTCGTCATCGCCGAACCCGCCGTCGAACATGTCAGCGCCGGTTTCGGGCCCGCCGGCGCTTTCCCGAAGAAAATCGGCGCCATCGCCGCCGAACAAGGTGTCAGCGCCGGCGCCGCCTGTCAGAATATCGTCGCCGCCGCCGCCGTCGATCAGGTCGTCGCCGTCGCCCCCGTCCATGATGTCGGCCCCGCCGGCCCCTTTGAACTGGCTGCCGTCGCCTCTCAGCGTGTCGTTGAACGCGGTGCCTGTGAATATGTCGTCGCCCCCGAAGACCGCGTGCAGGAACAGCGGCTCATTGAAGAAAGGATCGACGTCGATGATCGCCGGAAAGTTGTTCGAGACGCCGGTAATGACGATGTCGACAGATCCATTGTTGCCGAGGTCGATGTCGATCTGCTGCACGCTGCCGGCGGTCGCCCTGCCGCTCAGATCGACCTCGATGTCCGTGCCGGTCGCCTGAAAGGCGTGCCCGGCGACGGTCAGCCATGCATATTGCGTCGATGAGTTCGAGCCCGCGAGATTTTGCGAATTGAATCGATAGGTGTCGAAATTCTGAAGGTCCAGTCCGACGAGCGCGGCCGCGCCGTTGAGCGTCGACATGAGCGGTTCCTCCTGTTGGATGAATTTCCGGCAGGCGCGGTAACGCACGATCTACAATTGCGGCCGGGGAAACGCAGGCCGCGCCTCACCGAAGCAGTGGGCGGGGCGCGCAATCGAGGCGGAACAATCGAACATCCCCCGCGGCGCAGACGAAAAGAACGTCGCCGATTTATCTGAAGTTGGCAAGCAGCGTGAACCGCGCGGGACGCAGACGGTGACGCCTGCGGCGCGCCGAAGGGTCGGGGGACTTAGGCGCGGTCTGCGGCGCAGTAGCGCCGCGCTCCCCGCGTTGCGCTCTCAGTGCGCGCCGTCACGCGAAGATGAAATCATCAACGTCGAGATCGGCGAGGACAGTGTTCTGGAGCGTCAGCGACTGGCCGGCGCCGAAGGCGATGACGACGTTCGCGCCGTTCTGTGTCGCGGCGCCGACCACTTCGGCGAAGCTGTCGAACGCGGGCCCGAGACCGGTGAGGCGGATGGTGTCGATGACAGAAGAGCCAGACAGGAAATCGGCGATCACATCGGCGCCGCCGCCCGCTGCGTAGACGAAAGTGTCGCTCGCGCCGCCGCCGATCAGGCTGTCATCGCCGAAGCCGCCTTCGAGCGTGTCATTGCCGAAATCGCCTGACAGCGTGTCATTCCCGCCCCCGCCAAGAATGCGATCGCTGCCGTTCGAGCCGCGCAGATTGTTGGCCGCCGCCGAGCCCTCGAGCGTGTCGTTGAACAGCGAGCCCTCGATCGCCTCGACATCGGCGCGGATATTGTCCCCCGCCGCGTCGCCCGAATGAAGCACCGGGTTCCACAGGGCGATGCGCACGGCGCCGCCGCCGACATAGCTGACGACGTCGAACCCGGCGCCGCCGCCCAGGTCGTCGCCCGCCGCCCCGCCGACCAGCGTGTCATTGCCGAAGCCGCCGAGAATGAGATCGCCGCCATCGCCGCCGCGCAGATTGTTCGCCTGGTCGTTGCCCTGGAGATTGTCGGCGTAGCGCGAGCCGAAAATCGCCTCGGTCGTGAACTGGATGATGTCGCCCGCCGCATCGCCCGTGTTCAGAGACGGGTTCCACAGCGCCACCCGCACCGCGCCGCCCGCGTTCCCGTAGCTCGCGATATCAAACCCGTCCCCGCCGTTGATGGAGTCCGCCCCCGCGCCGCCGACTAGGGTGTCGTTGGCGCCCGCGCCGAAGAGCGTGTCGTTCCCGCCCGCGCCGGACAGGGAGTCGCCGAAGTCGGATCCGATCAGAATTTCGATGGCGGTCAATACGTCGCCTGCCGCGTCGCCACCTTGTCCCGGCGTTCCCGCCAGCGACACGTTCACGGGCCCTGAACTCGCGGCGTAGGTCGCCGTATCGACGCCGGCGCCGCCGTCGATCGCATCCGCGCCGGCGCCGCCGTCGAGACGATCATCGCCGTCGCCGCCGTTCAGAGTGTCGGAATCCAAACCGCCGGAAATCGTGTCGTCGCCGCCGAACCCGTCGATAAGCTCCGCCGCGCCGGCGCCCGCGAGGCGTTCGCCGAAGGATCTGAAATCAAACCGCGCCAGCGTCGGGTCGTGGTCGGAGATCGACGGATTGACTGCGCCAGTCCGGCCGTTGAAGCCAGTATTGATGTGGACGATATCATAGTCGGCGACGCTGGCGAGCGATGCGTCAACCAGAATATGGTCGAGCGCTTGGCTGCGGCCGTCAAAATGGAAGGTATATCGCTCCGCGACAGCAAGTTCGGAAATCGTCAAATTGGTGAAGGCCACGCCGCTCGTGCGCGCGACGCCGTCGGCGTCGACCGTTCCCGCCGCGACTTCGAGCGCACGATAGAAGTAGAATTCGTTGAAGTCGCCGCCGGACACGATGCGGGCGTCAGGTTTGGCGACGGCGATGGCGTTGAGCGTCAAATAGACATCTTCGGAGACTTCGTTGCGCTGCGCGAAATCGGCGTTGGTCGGATTGCCGAGGTCGATATTCTGGTCGATCTCGTAAAAGTCGTCTGAACCTCCCTTGGACGGGAAGTGATTGCTGGCGATGTAGACCGTGTTGCCGTTGAAAGTGAACTCGCCGAGCAGCGACCGGCGCGTGCCGCTCCAGTCGGCGGTGTTAATTTCGCCCGCGACGTCGGCGTCGGTAAATTCGATCAGATCGCCCGCCGTGCGAACGCCGTCGCCGATGCGGTCGGTGTATTGCCGGCGTTCGGCGAGCGTCGCGTCGGCCGGAAGGTCGCCGAGCTGGACGCGCGCGGTGTCATAAAGGAATCCGACCCTGATGTTGCCGCCGGGCTCGCCGCCTTCTGCGTTGTTCGTCGGCGCCTCGTCGACCCATTGATAAGTCTTGCCGGTCGCCAGATTGAGCGCCGCGATCAGCCTCTCAAAGGTGACGGACGCGTCGACCGTCCCGTCATTCGCGGCGCCGTTATTGTCCTGGATTTCTTCGACGATGATGATGTCGGGCGCTGCGAGGTTGTCGGCGATCGCCTGCGCGATCTCGTCGAAGCGCGACTGCGCGTCGTCGCCGCCGAGATTCTCGACGTTGAAGGTCGCAACGCGCAGCGCGCGCGGGTCGGCCCCGAGCGTCGTCGTTTCGACCGTCGGCGACGTCGCGCCGAGACCGGCGACAGCCCCGGCGTCGAGCGCCTGCGTCACATAGAGCTTCGCCTCGCTGAAATCGAAGTCGATGACCCCCGTCACGTCGCCGAGCGCGTCGCCAGCGTCGAGGAGATTGTGGAAGCCGGCCGTGCCGCCGATCCCGGCGTTCGAGAAGTCGAGTTCGAGAATATCCGGGTTGACGTCGCCGTCGGTGTTGTGCCGCCCGCCGCGAATGACGTCGTCGTCCGTCGCGGCGGTGTCGGGCGCGGACAGCGCGGGGTCGCCGAAAATCGTGTAGCCGCCGCGGCCGTTCAACTGGTCCGCGTCGGCGTGCGTGAGCGAATAGGCCTTGAACCGCACCTCGGCGTCCGACCCGCTGACGAAGCCGTCCGCAACCACGGCCGAGGGGAAGGTGACGAGCTGGCCCTCGATCGTCTCATAGAAATCGAGCGCGTCGTTTTCGGGATCGAACGTATCGCCGGCGTCGTCAAAAGCGTCGAAAAAGTCCGGATTGTCGTCGCTAAGGACGCCATTCGGGATCGCCCGTCCCGGCGCGCCGTCGAGAACGAGGACGGGCAGCAACTCGATGACTCCAGACTGGACGATCGTCGCGTTGGTCAGAAATGTGCGGGGCAGATTGTCGAAGGACTGATATTCGATCACCTGCGCGGTGACCTGGACGCGTTCGCCGATCTCGAGCCCGGGCGCCGCGGAGGTCACCGTCTGCCCCGCATTCGCGTCATTACGGGTCATCACGAAGATGCCCTCTGACGTGAGCGGATTGTTATCCCAGTCGCCGATCGCGTCGGAAACGAAGAAGCCCTGCAGGGCGCCGGAATCGTCGATGGCGGTGACGACGGCGTCGATCGTGACGGTGGTGATCGACAGCGTGTTGTAGGTCGCGACGCCGTCGAGCGCGAGAATCGGGCTGAAGAACGCCGACCCCTGGATCTCATGGATGCGCGTGATCGTCGGTGTGAAATCGTCGTCGGTGACGGTCACGCTGTCGGAGCCGTCGCTAAAGCCGGCAGCCGACGCGGTAACGGTGACGATCTGCGCCCCGTCGATGTCGCCATCGTCGACGCCCGTCAGCGTGAACGTCGCAGACGCCTCGCCGTCTAGGATGGTCACGCTCAAGGGCGCTGACGCTTCCGTCGGGTCGCTCGACGCCAGCATGACGACGAGATCGCCCGCCGTCGCGCCGCCGCGCGTCACCGTAACGAGCGAGGAGCCGCCGTTTTCGGAGAACGCGTCGGCGGCGATATCGACGGTGAGACCGGGCAAGGGGTCGTTCGAGGCGCCGGGCGTCGGCGCCTGCGCGACAAAATCGCCTGACCCGTTCGGCAGGCGGGCGAGCGCGTTCGCATCGGAGGGACCCGCCCCCGCCTCGTCGAACTGGACCGTTTCGCCGAGCGCAGCGAGCAGCGCAGCATCGTCAGGATCGGCGGTGTCATAGACGATCGCGTCGACGAGATTGGCGGTCGTCGGCGCCGTTCCGTTCGGAAAATCGGCGGCGTTCCCTTGATACAGCGCGACCGCGTCGGCGCCGTTCTGCAGGAGGTTGCCGGCGAAGACGAGATCGACGCCCGCGACGCCCGCATTGCCGGCGACGAAATAGCCGTTGGCGTCCGTGACGAACCCGTCGAGGTCGAAGGCGGCGTAGCTGGCGTCGCTGGCTGCGTTGCCGTTGAAGAAGACGAGCACATACCCATCGAGCGACGTGTTCCCCGCGCCGCCGTCGAAAAGCTCGACGAATTCGGCCGCGTCCGTCCCGGGCGTATCTGAATCGATCTCGTTGATGACGATCGCCGCGGGCGGGGCGGCGTCGTCATTGAGGATGGTTCCCGCGCCGGTCTCGACGACGAGGGTCGCGCTTCCGGACGTGGAGACGAGGTTCGACAGCGCGACCGTGAAGGTCTCATCCGCCTCGACGTCGAGATCGCCGTTGATGGTGATGCTGATCGTTTCGGTCAGCGCGCCGCCCGCAAGGAAGGAGAGCTGGCCTGAGGCGGCCGCGTAATCGGCGCCCGCCGTCGCCGAGCCGTCGGCGGACGCGAAGTCGACCGTGAAGGCGCCCGTATTGTCCGATCGCGTTACCGTGAAGGTCAGGATCGAGGTTCCGGCGTCGCCTTCCGCAAGACTGACGCTGTCGATTGAAACCGTCGTGGTCGCGGCGGCGTCCCCGGAAACGACGATATTGTCGATCGCGATATCTTCGTCGCCCGCCTCGAGATTGAGGAAGGTGACGCGCAGGTCAAGCAGGGCGCCGGTCCCCGCGAAGGCCCCGCCGAACGCCTGGAAAGCATCCGTAATCGCCGCTCCGTCGCCGATGCCGTTGAAATCCGTATCGACGCTCGGCGCGGTATTCGTCGCGCCGCCGCTGGCGATCTGAAAGATCTTCGTGAAGGCGCCGCCGTCGATCGAGACCTCGACGAAAACCAGCGCATCGGCGTCCCAATCCTCGGCGAGATCGGCCGCAGTGTCCTCGGCGAACAATCCGCTGAACGACAGATTGGAGAACCCGGCGATGTCGATGTCGTTGAAATTGAGTTCGACCGAGGTACGGCCGGGAAAGTCGCCATCGGTGTCCTGCACGGCGAAGAAGAACGATCCGTCGGGAGAATTATAGACATGCGAGGCGGCGATGTTGCCGAGCCCGCCGCCGGTGCGCACGGCGTAGTCAGAGGCGCCATCCGTGAAGCTGAGGATCGCTGCGCCCGCCGCGGTCAGCGTATAGCGGGAGCCTTCGCCGTTCGTTTCAAACGACTCCGAAAAAATTTGCGCCATTTCGATCTCTTCCCTCTTGAGCGCTGTTCGCGCGCGGCGTCCCCGTTTCGCCGATCGGCGGGGCGCGTCAGGGCGCGGGTATCAGCTGCTTGCAACAGCCTCGTGACTGTAAGCGCCTATTTGTCCACAGAACGCGACAGCGCTCGATGCGGTCTTCGCGAGCGAAGCGGCGAAGCCCTCGGTCGAAGCCGCCGCCATGCACGCTGCGAGCAATACGCGGAAATCGATCATTTCTCCCCGCAACGACTTTGGCTGACGCTCGATCGCGCTTCGAGTCGCGAAGAACCCCTTCCCTTTCCTCCCATCCCCCCCCAAATTCCGGCGCATGCCCCCGCCTCCGTCCCGCCCCCAAAAGCCCGCCGCCCAGCCCACCACGCCACGCGACGACATCACGCCCCTCGCCGGCGGATTCTCCGAAGCGGTCGCGACCTATCATGACCGCGTCGCGACGTCGGACTGGACGCCGCATCGTCCTGAACGCCCCGTCTCACGCGGGCTGTCGCGGCCGCTGAAGGTGAACTCCGCCTATCAGCCCGCCGGCGACCAGCCGCAGGCGATTGCGGAGCTGACCGCCGGCATCAAGGCCGGGGAGTTCGACCAGGTGCTGCTCGGCGCGACCGGCACGGGGAAGACTTTCACGATGGCGAAGGTGATCGAGGCGACGCAGCGCCCGGCGCTCATCCTCGCGCCCAACAAGACGCTCGCCGCGCAGCTCTTTACCGAGTTCAAGGCGTTCTTTCCCGACAATGCGGTCGAGTATTTCGTGTCATACTACGACTACTATCAGCCGGAAGCCTATGTTCCGCGTACGGACACTTACATCGAGAAAGAATCCTCGATCAACGAACAGATCGACCGCATGCGCCACGCCGCGACGCGCGCGATCCTCGAACGCGACGACGTGATCATCGTCGCTTCGGTTTCCTGCATCTACGGCATCGGCTCGGTCGAGACCTACACGGCGATGACCTTCAGCCTGACGCTTGGCCAGACGATCGACCGCAAGACGCTCCTCGCCGATCTCGTCGCCCTGCAATACAAGCGCGCCGACGCCGGATTTGCGCGCGGGTCCTTCCGCGCCAAGGGCGACGTGATCGAGATCTTCCCGGCGCACTATGAGGATCGCGCCTGGCGCGTGTCGATGTTCGGCGACGAGATCGAGGCGATCCACGAATTCGATCCGCTTACCGGGCAGAAGACCGACGACCTTCAATCGGTCACCGTCTACGCCAACAGCCACTATGTCACGCCCCGCCCAACCCTCACTCAGGCGATCATGGGCATCAAGAAGGAGCTGAACGAAACGCTGCCCATCATGCGCGCCGAGGGGCGCCTCCTCGAAGCGCAGCGCCTCGAACAGCGCGTCACCTTCGATCTTGAAATGATGGCGGCGACGGGAAGCTGCGCCGGCATCGAGAACTATTCGCGCTATTTGACAGGCCGCAAGCCCGGCGAGCCGCCGCCGACGCTCTTCGAATATCTTCCCGAGAACGCTCTTCTGTTTACGGACGAAAGCCACGTCACCGTGCCGCAGATCGGAGCGATGTTCCGCGGCGACTTCAACCGCAAGAAGACGCTCGCCGAATATGGCTTCCGCCTGCCCTCCTGCATGGACAACCGCCCGCTGAAATTCGAGGAGTGGGAGAAGATGCGTCCGCAGACGACGCATGTCTCGGCGACGCCGGGCGGTTGGGAACTGGAGCGCACGGGCGGGGTGTTCGTCGAACAGGTCATCCGCCCCACCGGCCTCGTCGACCCGATGGTCGAGGTGCGACCCGTCACGGCGGAGAAGACCAATCAGGTCGACGACGTCATCGCCGAGGTGAAGCAGGTCGCCAAGCACGGCGGACGCAGCCTCGTCACCGTGCTGACGAAGCGCATGGCGGAAGACCTCACCGAATACATGCACGAACAGGGCGTGAAGGTGCGCTACATGCACTCCGACGTCGAAACGCTCGAACGCATCGAGATCATCCGCGATTTGCGGCTCGGCGCGTTCGATGTGCTGGTCGGCATCAACCTGCTGCGCGAAGGGCTCGACATTCCCGAGTGCCAGCTTGTCGCCATTCTCGACGCCGACAAGGAAGGCTTCCTGCGTTCGGAAACCTCGCTCATCCAGACCATCGGGCGCGCGGCGCGCAATGTCGACGGCAAGGTTATTCTGTACGCGGACCGCATGACGGGCTCAATGGAGCGCGCCATCGCCGAAACCGACCGGCGCCGCGAGAAGCAGGTCGCGCACAACGAAGCGCATGGCATCACGCCGCAATCGACGAAGGCGATGATCTCCGACCTCGCGCGCGACGATGACGAGGGGCGCAAGGCCGCCATGGGCCAGACGTTTGTTGGTCATGACCGCCTGCGCGGTCGGGGCGTCGGCCACGCGGGCTTCGCGGAGGACGGCGCGGAATTCGGCCACAACCTCCGCACCGTCATTCAGGGCCTCGAAAAGGACATGCGCGAGGCCGCCGCCAATCTCGAATTCGAGGAAGCCGCGCGCCTGCGCGACGAGATCAAGCGCCTGCAGGAGACAGAACTCGCCGTCGCCGACGACCCCTTCGCGCGGCAGAGCGTGATCGAAGAGCGGATCGAGGCGGGGTCGGGCGGGCGCATCACCAAAAGCGAGGGGACGGTGAGTACGCTGCTGTCGAAGCCAAAGCGGCCGCGGCGGCGTTGAGAATTTGGCAATATCGTACGATATTGCCAGCAAGATGAAGACGACAATCGACATCCCGGACGCCCTTCTCGCCGAGGCGCAGGAGCTTGCGCGGCGACATGGCATCACACTGAAAGCCCTGACGACGGAAGGGCTGCGCAAGGTGATCGCCGAGAAAAAGGCGAAGAAGAAACCGTTCAAACTGCGCGACGATTCCTTCGGCGGCGATGGCGTGACCGAAGAATTCAAGAACGCGACGTGGGAGCAGGTTCGCGACGCGATCCATGAGGGTCGCGGTTGATCGCCGTCGATAAGAACATCCTCGTCTACGCCCACCGGCGCGACAGCGACTGGCATGCAGCCTCGGCGGCGTGCGTGCGCGAAGCGGCGGAAGGCGCCGCGCCATGGGCGATCCCCTGGCCCTGCATCCATCAATTTCTGTCGATCGTCACGAAAGGGTTACTCAAGACGCCGACGCCTTTGGCGATCGCGCGCGACCGCGTCGCCGTGTCTTGAAGCGCCGACCCTCGTTCTGCTCTCCGAAACACCCGCGCACTGGCGCACTCTGCAAGGTCTTTTGACCGGCGGCCGCATCGTCGGCGGCGCGGTGCACGACGCGCGCATCGCGGCGCTGTGCCTGCAACACGGCGTCACCGAACTCCTCACCGCCGACCGCGACTTCTCGCGGTTTCCGGCGCTGGCGACGCGGAATCCGTTGGTGTGAGGGGTAAATCGACGTAGCAAATTGGGCACAATGAATGCGAATCAACTTGCGGGCAATGCATTTCGTTACGCTCAATGCACCTATTTTGCATGCTCTCGACGCCAAAGCGGCCCCGGCAGGGTTGAAGGTGCCATAAACGAGGCTGCGAGGGGTTGCTTTGATACGCGCTGCGAGAGTGCTTCAAGGCATACCCAGCGCAAATATTGCGTCTCTTCCCAGACAATCCGTAAAAACCTGTGTTCGTGCTTGCACGAATTTTGTCCGTGGCTTTATGGTCTCCTTGTCGGGGTCCCGGGGGAAACTACGATGCGCGTTTTTAAGACTGCCTTTGCGCAGAGTCGTCGCCGCTTCTTGGCTGGAACGTCTGCTATGGCAACCGTCACATTGCTCAATTCCCGCGCCAGCGCGCTATTTCCGATCCCCAGGAAGGCTGACCTCGACTTCATCAAGGCGAATGCGCCGCGGATTCTTCGCGCAACGGCGCCGATCGCTAAGTTGGCATTCCGAGCAGTTCCTGTAGTTGGTCAGGCTTCCCTGGTTTTGGACCTCGCGCTTGTCGTTTCAGATGTTGTCGAACTTCGCCAAAGCCCTGGCGTCTTTCGGCCGCAAACAGGCTCCGCCGCCGCGAAAACCGCGCTGAAACGCCTGTCCATCTTGGGCGTTGGGGCAAGCGCCGTCGGCGCGTCGATTTCGGCGTTTGAGAGGCCAAGAACTTATGTTGCGAGCGATGAATTGGCCAAGCTTATTGGCGTTTCGGGCCGGCTGGAGTCCGCGCTGAACGGCTTTGAGGCGATCCCGGGCGTGATCAGAGGGATCATTCAAGAGGAACTTGAGGCAAAATATCGCGCAGAGCTTGAAACCAAACTGGAGGAATTCGCCCTCATTACTCGGCTTCTTGAGATTGAGGCCGCGAAATTACCGCCAACCGAGGTCGCTGACGAGGACCTTCCAACGAAGCGCCGGCGTCGAACTCACCAAAAAGCCGATACGTTTTCCAGCTTCTATCTCAAGGAGTATGTGCCGGCTGCGGAGAAGCTTTTGCCGGAACTTGCTGAACGGCTTGGCAATCTGAAGAATTATGCCGCGCAGGGACAAAGATTTGCGCCAGCCACCGTTTCAGCGGTCGCGCTTGGCCGCACGGCCCTCGCCAAACTGAGCGGCAATCTGCACGAGGGTGAAAATGTGCGAATCGCAAGGACCCGCCCTGCGGACGCTTGGCTCAATGATGCAATCAATCCAGACCATCCTAATTCGGTGCTTTCGCAAATCGACATTCTCGACTCGCAAATCGAGCAATTCCTTTTGGAGGCATCAAAGACGGGCGCTGGGTGCGCCACCGCTAACTCATTTGGCAGCCAAATTCCTTACCGCGCCGTCCGCGTCGGGTTCGTTGGGTTTCGAAGGTATTATTATTACTTCATCAATTATGCGCCGACGGCGAGTGACGGGCATGCGGGGGCCGACGGACCTCAATATCCGGTCTCGGCGCCCGCCATTGGCGAGATTGAGTTATCCGGCTATCCTTCGACAGATGATCGCAAAAAGATAGAACAGGAATGGATTCGGCAATCGAAAAGGTACACTGGCGGTCATTGTGGCGATCGTGAGCTCATTGTTGGCACAAATGTGCGTGATCCCGAAAGCATGTTCGCCAAGCTGAAATCTGATCCTGACACTGTTGACAATCCGAAGATTGCAGAGATGCTCCGTGACTTCCGCGATTGGCGCGCGTTGGTTTTCGCTGCGGATGCCGGGCGGGTTCAACGAATAATTTTGGAGCAAACGGCGCAAATCGCCCGAGCGGCTCTCGGGCGCTAACTCGTCAATAAGGAACGCGCGCGACTGCCGTGCGCCTTCGAGACGAGGTCAGGCGCCTGCAGGAAACAGTACTCGCCGTCGCCGACGAACCCTTCAGAGGAACCCCTCAAAACGCCCGATGCGCGCCCAAATCCGCCGCCGCCTCGCCGTGCGCGAGCCTCTCATAGAAACCGAACAGCGTTTCCTCTCCCGTTTCCGGCGTTGCGGCGGCGTCGTAGCGGCCCCGGCTCTCATCCCAGACGAGCATGGATTCCGTCGCGTAGTAGTGGCCGATGCGGGCGAGTTCCGCTTTCGCCTTAAGGGCGGGCGCGATTGTTCCGGCGACGGACAATGCGCGCGCCGCGCCCGCGAGCATCGCCGGCGGAACCGACGCGAATCGCGGCTTCATGCCCAGCGCGGCGAAGAACATTTCGCCCTGGTCGCGCGGGGTGATCGCCGGGCCCGGGCCGCCGATGGGGAGGATCGCCCCCGCCGCGGCCGGATCGCTCAAACGCGCGCAGATGTAGCGCGCGAGGTCGCCGTCGCTGATCGGTTTCGTTGACGTGAGGCGCCCGTCGCCGAACGTCAGGAACGCCTTGCCGGCTTTCAGCCGCGCGAGCTGGCCCGACAGCGATTTGAAATAGGCGGTCGGGCGGATGATCGTCCACCGGATCGGCGACGCCATCAGCTTCGCCTCGAACGCGAGCTTGGCATGCTGGAAGGCGAGCCGCGGCTTCTGCACGCAGATCGCGGAGAGCTGCACGAAGCGCCGGACGCCCGCCCGCTCCGCCAGGCCAAGCGCGGCGACATGCGCGGCGTAATCGACGGCCCAGGCGTCTTTGGGCGCGCCATTGCGCGAGGCGAGGCAGGAGACGACCGCGTCGAACGCCTCCCCCGCAAAGCCGTCGCGCGCGAGCGAGGCCGCATCTGTCGCCTCGCCCCGGCGCAGGATCGCGCCATCGAGCCCCGCCGCATCGGCGCCCGGGCGGATCGGCGCTGTGACCTCATGCCCGCTGGCGACGAGCGCGCGCGCCGTCGCGCGCCCGATCGAGCCCGTCGCGCCGAGCAACAGCACCCGGCGCATGGCGAGAGGCGCCGTCATCAGCGCGCGCTGTCGAGAAGTTTCATGCCGCGCGGTGTTTCAGATCGCGCGCCGGCGCGCAACGGGCCCGCTCATCCGCCGCTGCGCCGCGCGCGTAATAAAGCGATGCCCAACCCCGCCCTAACTGTCTGGTTTGACGGCGCGTGCCCGCTCTGCGCTCGCGAGATCGCGTTGATGCGGCGGCTCGACGCCAAGGGCGCCATCGACTTCGTGGATGTCGCCTCGCCCGGCGCCGCCTGCCCGATCAACCGCGCCGACCTGCTCGCGCGGTTTCACGCGCAGGAAGCGGGCGGGCCGATTCTGTCCAGCGCGGCGGCTTTCGCGGCGATGTGGCGGGCCATTCCGCTGCTGCGCCCGCTCGGGCTCTTTGCGCGGATTCCGCCGGCGCTTTGGCTCCTGGAGCGCGCCTATCGCCTGTTCCTGTGCGCGCGGCCCGGCATTGTGCGCGCCCTTCGCCTGCGCCTTGCTGTGGCGGGGGAACGAATCGACGCCTAGGCTCTGCGGCCTCCGCCGCAAAGGACCTGCCGCCATGAAATCTCTCGCCGCCCTGCTCGCCGCCTCGGCGAGCCTTCTCGCCGTCGCCGCCGCACAAACTCTCGCCGAACCACCGGCGAACGCCAAGTCGTGGTCGATCCTTTCCGCCGGCGGCCAGCATGGCGAGGAAAAGGTCTGGACGGACAAGGAGGGCGTGCGCCGCGCGCGCATGAAGATCGTGCTGCGGGGCCTCACCTATGACGTCGATCATGCAACGACGCTCGGAACGGACGGGCGCCCGACCGCCATGACGATCCGCGGCGTGACGCCCTCTGGCGACGCCGGCGAGACCTTCCGTATCGAGAACAATGTCGCGCGCTGGAAGACCCCGGCCGATGAAGGCGAAGCGCCGTGGCGCGACAACCTCATCTACGTCCCGTTCGGCGGGCCGGCTGATGTGAACGCCGTGCTTCTTGGCGCGCTGGCGAAAGACGCAGACGGACGCCTCGACGCCCTGCCCGGCGGCGCGGCGCGCATCAGCGACCTGACGACGCTGACGGTCTCCGCGAAGCGCAAGAAGAAAACGCTGACAGCGAAGGCGATCGAGGGTCTCTCCTTCGAGCCGTCCATCGTCTGGGTGGACGAAAAGGACGATTTCTTCGCCACCGTCGGCTGGCTGTCATGGCTGCCGAAAGGCTGGGAGAGCGTGCGCCAGCAGCTCATCGACGCGGAGACCGCCGCGCTCGCCGCGCGCGCGCCCGAACTCGTCGCCAAAATCGCCAAGACGCCTGACGGCGCGGTGCTGTTCCGCAATGTCACGATTTATGACGGCGCTGCGTTCAAGAAGAAAATGTCGGTGCTGGTCGAGGGCGACAAGATCGCCGCCGTCGGCAAGGGCAAAAAGGTGAAGGCGCCCGATGGCGCGACCGTCATCGACGGCGCCGGCAAGACGCTCGTCCCCGGCCTGTGGGACATGCACTACCATTCGGGCGGCGACGGCTCGGGCGTCCTCGCGCTCAGCCAGGGCGTCGTCAACGCGCGCGACATCGGCAACGAGAAGAAAACGCTCCTCGAACGGAAGAAACGCATCGACGATGGCCAGCTTCTCGGGCCGACGCTCTTCCCGATTCTCGGCATGGACGGCGACGGCCCGCTCTCCGCGCAAGGCTTCGTCCGCATTCATTCGGTCGAGGAAGGCAAGAAGGAGCTGGCGATCGGCAAGGAGGAGGGCCATCTCGGCGTCAAGCTCTACGGCACCATCAATCCGGAATGGGTCGCGCCGATCGCCGAGGAAGCCCATCGCCTCGGCATGAGCGTGCAGGGGCACATACCTGCGGGCATGCGCCCCTCTGAAGCCGTTGCGGCCGGCTATGACGGTATCAACCACATCAATTTTGTCGTCATGGACGCCATGCCGGACGATGTCGTGAAGACGTCGAACGGGCTCAACCGCTTCTTCGGCCCCGGCAAACACGCGCAAGCGATCGACCTCAGCGCCGAGCCGATGAAGTCCTTCATCGACACGCTGGCGGCGAAGCAAATCGTCATCGACCCCACATTGACCGTGTACGAACAAAGCTTCGTGCCGGAACAGGGCGAGGTCGCGGCGGCCGCCCTTCCTTTCATCGGCATTGTGCCGCCGCAGGTGGAGCGCCAGTTCAAGTCGGGCGGCCTCGTCGCGCCGGAAGGCTTCGACGCGACGCGCGCCGACATGCGGGCGAGCTTCCTGAAACTCGTCGAGACCGTTCGCGTAATGCATGAAAAAGGCGTGCCGATCGTCGCCGGCACGGACGGCCTGCCCTCCGATCTCATCCGCGAGCTGGAGCTTTACGTGAAGGCCGGCATGAGCAACGCCGAAGCGCTCTCGACCGCGACGAGCGGCGCGGCGAAGGCGCTCGGCCTCAGCGACAAGGTCGGCTCGATCGCCCCCGGACAGGAGGCGGACCTCGTTCTCGTCACTGGCGACGTGTCAAAGTCGATCGGCGCGCTGCGGCAGGTCGATCTCGTCGTCCAGGACGGGCGCCTGATGGAAGGCGTCGCCCTGCGCGAGGTGGCGGGGTTTTCCGGCCCGCCCAAATAGAGGCCGTCCGTTCAAATGTGGCGGAAGACGCTGCGCGCGCCTGACTGGTCCATAAGGGCGGCGGCGAGCCGGCGTCCGTCAGCGGTCACCTCGCCGCGCTCGGTGATCCAGCCCTTGTCGGCGGCATAGGCGAGCGCCTTTGCGTCTTCGCCGGCGCTGATAACGCGGCCCGCAAAACCGACGATCACGCTGTGAAGGCGGGGGTCAATTTTAACGGTTTCCATCGGGCGGATCTCCTGACTCGACGATGTGTGATACGCAGCCGCAGCAAGGCAGGATCAGGATGAGCTACAATTCTTTCTCGAGCGTACTGTCGGTATTTTCCGAGAGGCCCGGCGTTTTCCTTGGCCGCGTTCCCGAAAACTGGCTGCAGGGGCGGACGTTTTACGGCGGCCTGACCGCCGCGCTCTGCCTTGAAGGCTCCGTTCGGGCATTTCCCGGCCTGCCCCCTCTTCGCTCGGCCCAGATTTCCTTCATCGGACCTGCCGAAGGCGAGGTCCGCGTCACCGCGTCGATGCTGCGGCAAGGGAAATCCGTGACGTTCGTCAACGCCGACCTTTTTGGCGAAGGCGGCCTCGCCGCGCGCGCGGTGTTCGCCTTCGGGCTCGCGCGGGCCTCGATCTTCAACCGTCACTTCACGCCGGCGCCCGATGTTCCGGGCCCGGATGACGCCGGCTTGTTTTTCCCGCCGGGACTCGAAGGGCCGGCCTTTGCCCGCAATTTCGACGTTAAGCTGGCGAGGGGTGGGGTTCCGATCACGGCCTCGATCGAACACGACCATTTCATCTGGGTGCGCCATCGCGACCCGGGCGCGACGTCGATCGCCGCCCTCCTCGCCCTCGCCGACATGCCGCCCCCGGCGATGATGCCGATGTTCCCGCACCCCGCGCGCATCAGCTCGATGACATGGGGTCTCAACTTTCTAACGGACCATCCGCATACGGAGGACGGCTGGTGGCTGCTTGAAAGCCGGGCCGAGAACGCCGCCGAAGGCTATTCAAGTCAGGACATGTTCGTCTGGAACCGCGCGGGCGAACCCATCATCGCCGGGCGCCAGTCAGTCGCGATTTTTATTTGAACATGCCTTCGCGAAGATTGACGCCATGCTCAAGCCACATCTTGAGCGCGCACAGCACGTGGGTCCAGCCGTAGCAATTACCGTAAGAGGCGTTGAGCCCTGATTGGGTCTCACGCCAGCCGTGTTCGCTGATGGTCACCAACGTTCGGCCGTCTTCGAGAGACTCGAAAGTCATGGTCACTTCGGTCTTGTAGCCGGCGCCGATCACCGGACCGCCGTCTACTGAAAAATCTTCATTCGCTTCCCAGCGCAACACGATACGGCGGTTCTCAATGACTTCGACGACCTCGACGGGAAAGGCGCCCGGAAAATCGTGAAAATCCCAGCTGACGATGGCGCCTGTTTCAAGCCGTCCCTTGGCGCCGCCGGTCGTGAAAAAGCGCGAGAGCTGCGACGGATCGACAATCGCTTCGAAGACTTCGGCGACCGGCTTGGCGATGCGGCCGCTGACGGTGAATTTGAGATCCATAAGCTTTTTCCCTTGCCCAGAGCGTCATTATGTTATAATTTTATAACATGTCAATCGAAGAAAAACAGGACCTGATTTTCAAGGCGCTGAGCGCGCGCATCCGCCGAGAAATCCTCGACGATCTTCGCGATCAGCCGCTGACAACCGGCGCGTTATGCGATCATTTTTCTGATTTGGACCGCTGCACCGTCATGCAGCACCTGCGCGTGCTGGAAGCCGCGGACCTCGTCACCGTCGTCCGTCGCGGCCGCGAACGCTGGAATCACTTGAACCCCATTCCGATCCATCAAATTCATGAACGCTGGATCGGGCCGCACGCCAAACGCGCTGTGGCGATGCTAAATGACCTGAAATCCGCGGTCGAAGGATGAGAAAGAATTTTCATGAAACTCGGACAAATCGCCTATCTCGTCCGCGACTATGACGAGGCGATCCAATGGTTCACGGCGAAACTCGGCTTTCGCCTGACCGAGGACACGCCGCTGTCGGCGTCAAAACGCTGGGTCGTCGTCGCGCCGCCGGAAGGGGGATCGAGTCTTCTGCTGGCGAAGGCGGAAGGGTCCGCGCAGCAAGCCGCCATCGGCGCGCAGGCGGGCGGACGGGTCGCCTTCTTTCTTCATACGGATGATTTCGCGCGCGACCATCGCGCGATGACCGCAAAGGGCGTCCGCTTCCTCGAAGCGCCGCGCCGGGAGCCTTACGGGACCGTCGCGGTGTTCGAGGACCTCCACGGGATGAAATGGGACCTGATCGAGCCCGCCCCTACTTCCCGTTGAAAAGCCGCATGGCGGCGATGACCATCGCCTCAGTCGCGGCGGTGATCGCGGGCTCGGGCTCCACCTTGAAGAACGGCGAATGGTGCGAGGGCGCGTTCTCGACCTCTTTCGCGGGCGTTCCGCCGACGGCGAAATAAACGCCTTTGACGCCGAGCTCCGGAGTGACGAAATACGCGAAATCTTCCGCGCCCATGCCTTCGGGCGGCAGATCGACCAGCGCGTCCGCGCCCATCTTCGCGATCAGGGCCTCCTTGACGATCGCCGCCGTCGCGGCGTCGTTGACTGTCGGCGGGGTCGATTCCGTTTTTGAACGGATCACTTCCGGCATCAGCTTCTCGGGCACGCCCATCGACACGGCGACTCCCTTGGCCACGCGGTCAATCCCGTCAAGAAGCTGCGCGCGCACTTTCGGATCGAGCGAGCGCACCGTCAGTTGCATCTCGACCTTGTCGCCGATGATGTTGTGTTTCGCGCCGCCGTGAATGGCGCCGACCGTGATGACGCCCGGCTGCAACGGGTCGATGGAGCGCGAGACGACCGATTGCAGCGACACCACAATCTGCGCCGCGACGAGGACCGGGTCGATCCCCTTATTGGGCGAGGCGCCATGCGCGCCGACGCCATGCACGATGATGTCGACGCTGTCGGCGCTGGCATAGGCCGCCCCGAGCGGCACTTCGATTTTTCCAGAAGGCCGGTCCGCCGCGACGTGAAAGGCAAGCGCGTAATCGGGTTTCGGAAAACGCTTGTAGAGCCCGTCCGCCAGCATGTCGCGCGCGCCGGAGATGCGTTCCTCCGCCGGCTGGCCGATGAGGACGAGCGTGCCTTTCCACTGATCCTTCCGCGCCGCGAGCATGCGCGCCGTGCCGACAAGGGACGTGATGTGCGTGTCATGCCCGCAAGCGTGCATCACGGGTTTGACGACGCCGTCGATATCTTCCTGCATGACCGTCGATGCATAGGCGAGCCCCGAATCTTCTTTTACCGGAAGCCCGTCCATGTCGGCGCGGATCATCACCGTCGGGCCCACGCCGTTCATCATCACCGCGACGACGCCCGTGCCGCCGACTTTCTCCGTCACGTCGTACCCGAGCGTCCGGATCTCTTTGGCGAGCCGCTCCGCCGTTTTGTACTCGCGATGCGAGAGCTCCGGATTGCGATGGAAGTAGTCGAACAGCGGCACGAGGTTCGCCTTGTAATCGGCGGCGATGTCGGCGCGCAGATCGCCCTGCGCGAACGCTGGCGATGCGAGCGAAAGCGCGGCGACCGGCAGGGCGGCGGCGAATCTTGTCGGCTTCATGAGGTCCCCATTGCGGTGAAAGCGTCAGGCGGCGGATGCGCGCCCGCATCGGACGAAGTCTAGTCGATTTGCGACTGGGTTGGAGAGCGCCCGCTCGGGGGCCGGCGCGTCAATTTGCAATAAAATGCAATTTGAATGGGCATCGTCTTCGAGCAATCGATTGGCGATGACCTACTCCTCGGAAGTCCTCGACATTCCAAGCTAAACCGCCTGGTTTTCAAACTGCCTGGCGGCGGTCCGAGATGAAAATTACTGCAAACTTCTATTCCGTCACTTGACTGCGCAGGCCCTGGTTGTAGCCTTTGCATCGCGCTCACGAGTTCTCTCAAGTTTCATCAGTACACAAACCGCCTGAACGGGGGGCGGGAAAGCTCGTCCGCGCGAATGGCGCGCGCCGGATCAACCGGCGCGCCATGAATCCAGAGGAGAGAACCGTTATGACTTCCCGCTTGAAACGCGTTTTGCTGTCGTCCGCCTTCGCGCTCGGCGCCGGCGCTGCGTCCGCGCAGACCTCGATCGGACCCGTCACCTCGAAAGACGTCGTCTATCAGATCCTGACCGACCGCTTTTACAATGGCGATTCGTCCAACAACATTCCGCCGGGCTCCCCGCCGTCCATCTTCGACGGCACCGGCAACGACCTTAAGCTCTATCAGGGCGGCGACTTCGACGGCATCGTCGCCAAGATTCCCTACCTGAAGAATATGGGCGTCACGGCCGTGTGGATTTCAGCGCCCTACGCCAACCGTGATGAGCCGATCATCGATTTCCAGCAGGGCGGCGGCCAGCTCATCTGGTCGAGCTATCACGGCTATCACGCCAGTAACTTCTTTCGCACCAACAAACACTATGGCGGCATGAAGGACTTCACCGACATGGTGAACGCGCTTCACGCGCAAGGCATCAAGGTCGTCATCGACTTCGTTTCGAACCATACGAGCCGCTGGCAGAATCCAACCAACAATTTCTCCGCCGAGAACGGCAAGCTCTATGAACCCGACCGCAACGGCAGCGGCCAGTTCGTCTTCAATTCGGACGGCGACCCGGTCGATCTAAACAGCGATGGATCGTCCGACAATCTGAAGGCCGACCCGAACGGCTCGGTCAATCCAGGCTGGTTCCACCGCATCGGCGACCGCGGCAATGACTCGAGCACGTATGGCTATCGCTATCGCGATCTCGGCTCGCTCGCGGATTTCACGCATGAACTTCCGGAAGTCGCGCAATACCTCGAAGACGCCGCGATCTTCTGGAAGGGCAAGGGCATCGACGGTTATCGCCACGACGCTACGCTGCACATGAATCCGGCCTTTGCGAACGGATTCCGTGACGCCATCGATTCGGCGGCCGGCGGCGCGCTGACGCATTTCGGCGAGTTCTTCATCGGCAAGCCTGACCCAAAATATGGCGAATACATCTCGTTTCCGGAACGCACCGCGATCAACAATCTCGATTTCGAGTATTTCCGGACGATCACCAACGTGATCGGAAATGGCAGCGAGAACATGCAGGCGCTCGCCAATTTCTACACCTATACGGATAGCGACTATCCGTATGAGAACCAGACCGTCACGTTCATCGACAACCACGACGTGTCGCGATTCCTGCGCGTCAACAGCGACACGAGGAGCCTTGACGTCGCGCTCGCCCTCACCCTCACTTCGCGCGGCATCCCGAACATTTATTACGGGACCGAGCAGTACGTGAATGGCGTCGATTCCAGCGAGAACGGCGGGCGCGTCTTCATGCAGACAGCGACGAATTTCAGCGAGACGACGCGCGCCTACAAGATCATTCAGAAATTGTCGGCGTTGCGCCAGGCGAACGACGCGCTCGCCTACGGCCAGACAAGCATCCTCTATTCGACGGCGGACGTGCTTGTGATGTCGCGAAAATTCTACGACAAGCAGGTGATCATTGCTGTCAACCGCAGCCCGTTCAACAGCTACAATACAACGGCGATCAACACGACGCTTCCCGCCGGGACCTATACCGACGTGCTGACGGGCGAACTCAGCGGATCGTCGATCACCATCGTCAACAATGGCGGGCAACTGCAGATACCGGCGTTCAATCTCGGTCTGCAGGAAGTCAACGTCTGGAGCTACAACCCCTCGCTCGGAGCCAATCCGAAGATCGGCGACATGAATTCGGTCGTGGGGCGAAGCGGCAATCAGGTGAAAATCTTCGGAACGGGTCTCGACGGCGCCATAACGGTGAAATTCGGAACGACGAACGCGACGGTCGTGTCAAACAGTTATACGACGGCGACCGTGACGGTTCCTTCCGTGTCGGCTGGCGAAAAAATGGTGACGGTGACGAAGTCTGGAAACGTCAGCAACAACTTCACCTTCAATATTCTCGGGAACGATCCGAACCAGTACATCTTCAACGTCACAGCTTACACGCAGCCGGGCCAGAAGGTTTATGTGGTCGGTTCGATCCCGGAACTTGGAAACTGGGATCCCGCTAAGGCGAAGGACGCGTTCCACAATCCGAATCCCGCGGAGTGGTGGAAGTGGTTCCTGCCAGTCAGCGTGCCGAAATCGACGACATTCCAGTACAAATACATCATGAAGAACGATCAGGGTCAGGTCGTATGGGAGGGCGGGTCGAACCGCACGGGCACGTCGTCGAGCGCCAATACCGGCGTCGTCGTCACCCCGATGCAGACCTGGCAATAATCAAGGCTATTGCCTTATTGAATCGGGGCGAGAAAACTCGCGCCGCTTTATTTTTTTGGATGCCCAATACTGAAAAGGCCGTCACCGCGGATTGGTTTCGCCGTCCGGGGCGACGGCGTTGGGCGGCGGCATTCAAATCGTCCGCACTTCCTTCGCTTCAATCCCTTTGAGGTCGCGCTCCAAAACGCCGATCTCGCCGAGAAATTTCCGCCACGCCGCCATATGGGGCGTCTTGAAATGTGCGTCGAGCGCCGCCCAGTCCTTCCAGTATTCGAGCGCGATGATGGTGTCGGGCTCCAGAATATCGGCGCCGTAGGAGTAATAGAGGCATCCTTCCTCGCGGCGGGAAGCCTCGATCATCGCGCGCATGGCATCCTTCGACCTGGCGTTTGCAAGAACGCCCGGTTTAACCTTCGCGGTTCCGCAGACGACGATCACTGGCGTGCGCCTTATTTTGGCGCGAGCGCGGCGTCCGCCGCCGTCAGCACTGCGCCGACCTCCGGGCGGTTGACATAGCTCTTGTCGTTCGTCTCGTAGTCGATCTCGTAGAGTTTTGCCGCGATCGTACGATCTGGCTTCACGATGAAGGCCGCCGGGTGCGGAATTCCTGCGAAGCGCCCCGAGACGTGCTTTTCATTGCGCAGGCCGAAGGCGTCGATGATCTCGGATCTCGGATCGGAGAGGAGCGTCACCTCGACCGATTTCTCCGCGGCGAATTTTTTCTGCTTGTCGGGCGCGTCGTAGCTGACGAAGACGACGGAAAGGCCGCGCTGCTCAAAGTCGGCGCGCGAGGCGTCGATGCTCAACGCCTGCGCCCTGCAATAGGGGCACCAGTCGACCGAGCGCACGAAAAAGAGCGCCATGCCCTTCGGGCCGACGAGATTGTCAAAACTGCGCGCCGCGCCCTTGGCGTCCGTCGCCGACAGATCATTTGGAATTGCGGCGCCGATCTTCGGCCCCAGTTCCCCGGCGCTGGCGGGCGCGAGCGCGAGAGCGGCGACGAAAATGGCGGCGGCGGCTTTGGCGCCCATCGGGGCTTTCTCCTCTCGAAGCGGCGAGGACCATACGCCTGCGCACGGGCCCACGGCCATCACAATTCGCGGATCGCCGCCGTTGCCGCCATGGCGGCGGCAGGCTAAGCGGAACCCGCCGTTTCAAGACCCGTCAGGAGCCTTCATGAACATTCACGAGTACCAGGCCAAAGAACTGCTGAAATCCTTCGGCGTTCCGGTGTCAAAGGGCGTCGCCGTGCTCGATGCGAAGAACGCCGAAGCCGCCGCGAAAACGCTCCCCGGGCCCCTCTATGTCGTGAAGGCGCAGATCCACGCCGGCGGACGCGGCAAGGGCAAGTTCAAGGAGGCGTCAGCAGGCGAGAAAGGCGGCGTGCGCCTGGCGAAATCGCCCGCCGAGGCCGCCGAGTTTACCCGGCAAATGCTCGGCGCGACGCTCGTGACGAAACAGACGGGCGAGGCCGGCAAGCAGGTGAACCGCATCTATATCGAAGACGGGTCGGACATCGCGAAGGAGCTTTACCTCTCCGCCCTCGTCGATCGCGCGACGGCGAGCGTCGCCTTCATCGTCTCGACCGAGGGCGGCGTGAACATCGAGGAAGTCGCCGAGGAGACGCCGGAAAAGATCGTCACGGTACGGATCGACCCGGCGACCGGCTTCATGCCCCATCACGGCCGCCGCATCGCTGACGCGCTGGCGCTGAAAGGCGATCTCGCCAAGCAGTGCGGCAAGCTCACCGCGCAGCTCTACAAGGCCTTCACCGAGAAAGACATGGCGATGCTGGAGGTCAATCCGCTGATCGTCACCAAGGGCGGCGAGCTGCGCGTGCTCGACGCCAAGGTCGGCTTCGACGACAATGCGATCTTCCGCCACCCGGACGTTGCGGCGCTGCGCGATGAAACGGAGGAAAACGAGTTCGAGCGCAAAGCGAAGGAATTCGACCTCTCCTATGTGAAGCTCGACGGCAATATCGGCTGCATGGTGAACGGCGCCGGTCTCGCGATGTCGACCATGGACATCATCAAGCACTATGGCGCCGAGCCCGCGAACTTCCTCGACGTCGGCGGCGGCGCGACGAAGGAAAAGGTGACGGAAGCCTTCAAGATCATCACCTCCGATAAGGCCGTGCAGGGCATCTTGGTCAACATTTTCGGCGGCATCATGCGCTGCGACACCATCGCCGAAGGCATCATCGCCGCGGTGAAAGAGGTCGGGCTGAAAGTCCCGCTGGTCGTGCGCCTCGAAGGCACGAATGTCGAACTCGGCAAGAAAATTCTGAACGAGAGCGGCCTCGCCATCACCTCGGCGGATGATCTGGAGGACGCGGCGGCGAAGATTGTGAAGGCTGTGGGGTGAGGCGATTTGCCCTGTGCGCCGCTGCAGGGTTAGCTGCCTTTGGTGACGCTGCGGCCGAGTGGGAATTGACTTCGCGGGAGCAAGCGATTTTTGCAAATCTGCTGGCTGAGGAATTCACCGCCGTTTGCATCAGAACCGATGCGCGCCAGAAAGCAATTGAAGGAGTCGGCGCGCGTCTTGGATGGCGGCCGCGCCCGGCGGAAATCACCGACGCCTACCGCTTGCCGTCGAAAGCTTGGGAAGGCGAAGTCAAACACTTGAGCTATGCGCGCGGCGTTGAGCGTAAGTCGCTGAACTTGGTCGTAGCGGTCACAGACGAAAGCCCTCCGATAGAACGCCAGTGCGCCCTGTTAAGCGATGAGCTTGCTTTTGAGCCCTTGCGAGATGCGCTAAGGAACCAAGGCTACAAGTTGATTCACGATGAAAATTGGGGCGGTGAAGGCGGATACGAACATCGGTACGCAACCTTATGCTCTCCGCGCCTTGTGGCCGAAGAGAAGAAGCACGACGTTATCGCCCAGTGGCGGTTTGTTCCCAATCGACCTGGCTATAGCGGCGCAAGGTTGATCTTCGTTCGCGATTCTTCGGTTTCCAGGACGATCTGCCCACAGACGATTAGCTTGGGCGGGCATGGCCCGGAAGTCGAGTATCCGCGCATCGAGCCTTGGTTCGGGCAGAAGTCCGAAAAGCCGCCCGCGCCAATCGATGAAAGGCCAGAATTTGACAAAGAATCGTGCCGCACATATTATGTGCAAATGTCCAACCTGACGCTTCGCATCGACGATGACCTTCTCGCCCGGGCCCGACGCTACGCCGCCGACCGGGGAACGAGCGTCGCTGAAATCGTTCGCGAGCACCTTCA
>FRDC01000077.1_pt3 | contig 27382 bp, 28 predicted proteins | sample 1106171 | NCBI WGS metagenome assembly FRDC01 (sample SAMEA3930566, study PRJEB13176) | freshwater metagenome | biome: Drinking water system; feature: drinking water; material: water | place: Singapore | collected 2014-12-20 | reverse complement strand
TCGCTCATAACCTTACTACAAAATGTATTCCAGCGAACAATCTCAGCATTCCCGCCAACAATTTAATACAAACAGGAATTTCTAAAGACGAGTTCGATCTTATTCTGAATAAGATTGAACAAGTCTACACCCCAATAGTTACGAACTTGGGCGCAAAACTCCGAGTAAACCGTCGTTGGGATGACAACGCCGTTGACGCCAATGCCATGCGCTTTGGTACCACCTGGGTCGTCAATATGTACGGAGGAATGGCACGCCATCGCTTAATGGATGTTGAGGGAATGACGATGATTGCTTGTCACGAGATTGGCCATCACGTTGGCGGGTTTCCCAGAGATAGTTGGTATTCTGGCGAAGGCCAAGCTGACTATTATGGTGCCCTTAAGTGCCTTCGTAAAGTTTGGGCAAATGATGATAATTTAAGTATTGTCGCTAAACTTCCTGTCCCTTCTTCAGTTGGTCAAAAATGTTTGAGTCAATTTAAAACTCAGGCCGACGTGGCGATATGCATGCGTGGAGCCATGGCAAATTTATCTATGGCACGTGTACTCGCCGAACTGCGCGGTGAAAGCACTCCTGATTTTGAAACTCCTAGTAAAACCGTCGTAACTGCCACAGTTCTAGGACATACGCATTCCCAATGCCGTCTCGACACCGGCTATGCAGGGTCCCTTTGTAGTGTGGACCAAACCATTGATGTGAGCGACGCTGATCCTAATGTTGGCGTTTGCTCCCGCAAGGCCGGTATATCTGTCGGCGTGCGCCCCTTGTGTTGGTATCGCGAATAACTGCCCAAAAGACCAGGCTCTGTAAAGTATAAATTAAATCAGAATCTGCCGATAGGACACTTCAGGGTGGTACTTGAGCATCAGAATTCAATTGTGGTTTTATAGCGTCGTTATGCTTTTTACGATTGTTCTCGTGGGTGGTTACTCGATTTATAAAGAAAAACAAATCTTAGGCCAATTAAATGACGTGACCTCGGTACAATTGCCAGCTGTCAGAAGCATGACTTTAGCAGATATGATGCATGATGGATTGCGGGGCGTGGTCTATTCGGCTCTGGTGGCAGCCCAAAAAGGAAGGCTGAAAGATCTAAAACAAATTCAGGAAGAATGTAGTGAAAAATCTGAGACCTTCGAGAAATATTTAAATGAACTGGAAAGTCTAAACTTAAAAAAAGAGACGAAGGGAGCGATTGTCTCAGCGAAACCAAAGTTAAATAATTATATAGCCAGTGCGCGAGAATTAGTAAGTTTGGCCGAAACAAACCCCAAAGCTGCATCCGAGCGCCTGGACCTATTTAACGAAAACTTTACGGCCCTTGAAGTCGAAATGGAAGCTTTGGGGGATTTGATCATGCGGGATGCCTTTGCCGTCCGTTCTCAGGGAGAAGATGCTGTGCGTATCAGTATTTTTTTGACTTGTATTGGTGGCGCCTTAAGTTTTCTATTTTCACTTTTCATAGTTAAAGGTTTAGTTTCAAAAATGGTTGGGCTTATTCGTCAACTCTCTTTGACATCAGGCGAACTTACATCTGTTAGCGATACGATGAATTCGAGCAGTCAAAATCTATCAAATAGTTCTCATCAATCAGCATCTGCATTAGAACAAGCTTCTGCATCTCTCACTGAACTCACGGCAATGATAAAGCGGACCGCAGAGAACACAAATCTAATCAACGAAACCTCCAAGGAACATGCTGAGATAGCTGAAAAGGGAGATGTTGATATGCAGAAATTCGTTCACTCGATTGACGAGGTCAACGCCAACTCGAAAAAGATGGAAGAGATTATCAATGTGATAGATGACATTGCTTTTCAAACAAATCTTTTGGCCTTGAATGCTGCCGTTGAGGCCGCCAGAGCGGGAGAGCAAGGTAAAGGTTTTGCGGTTGTTGCTGAAGCCGTTCGAAATTTGGCCCAACGATCTGCTGGTGCCGCCAAGGATATTAATACCATAATAAAAGAGAACATTCAGCAAATACAAAACAGCGCCGAAGCTGCTTCGCGAAGTGGACAGGAGTGGAAGAAAATCGTAGGTTCAGCCAAGGAAACTTCTGGTTTAATAAATGAAGTGCAGCAAGCGATTGACCAGCAAGTCGCTGGATTAAATGAAATCAGTAGGGCGATAAACGAATTAGAAAAGATGACGCAAACAAATGTCCAAGAGACAAACTATGTCGCAACCTCTGCGCAGAAAATGGCGACACAGTCCGATTCCTTGTCTGGAGTTGTTCAATTTATGCAAGTCCAGGTGCTAAATAAATACGAAGATGCAGCTTAATTTTTTTAAAGCTCGGCTTGTAATCGCAAAGTGCCCACTAACACATTATCGACGTTTAAGTTGTCAGGATTTTGTATATGTTGTAAATCAGGTTTTATTATTAGCCCCGGTGCCCACGAATGTTCGTAGTTTGCTTCCCATGTAGTTTCATTGTCCACCGATGTACTATTGGCGATTTTATATTCGTTCCCCAACGTCGCTTGGGTCATGCCAAAACTAATATTCAGATAGGTTAGACCAATTGCTAAATTTGACTTAAATCGATTGGTCGCCGTGGATGCCTCTCCATAACGCAAGAAAGCAACTGCATTTTCTTGAACACGCTTCTCGACTAATAGATAAGCGCCGTGAGAGTTATGTTTGAGAGGATTGCCAGAACCATCGACTTCTGACAGATGGTCAAAATCTCGAGTATACCTCCATGTGCCAATACCAATCTTACTCTGACCATCAACTTTATTTGCGACTTCTAAAATCCATAACAGCCCGTCTTGGCTGTCAAATCTAATATGGGTGCCCTTTGGGTTTTGTGGATCACCTGAAACTCCGTCAAAAGCTCCGACCAACATTTCCAATATCTCAAAATCATATCGCAAGCGAAAACACGTACTTGTGACTGGAAAAATAGATGGTCCGTATTGACCAGTTTGCGACAGCTCCCGACCAACTCCAAAAGAAGCATTTAAAAGTGGCGCAGAAGACTCGGTGCTATAAAATTCTGAGTTCAGATCATGAAGGCCAAACAGAAACGAACCTTTATCATTTCCAAAAGCCCGCTGAACCCACAATTCATAAATTTTCGCATTAAACCCACCATCGGGCGTTTCAATATTAGTGGTTGTTTGATTATCGCCGATAAACTCGGTAGGTTTATTTCCGTGATTTAATAGTCCGTAAAAAAGAAATGTAAAGCCATCAAGACCAATCAACTTGTCGGTTGTTCCAGAAATTTTTAAGTCGAAATTTCCAACTCCGACATTATTATATTGCTTCCCACCGCTAAAGTTACTTACATAATCTAGTTTATAAACTGGTAGAAACTGCATCCCTCTTTCTGCTAAATAACTTCTGACACCATTCCAGTGGCGGGTCATCAAATCTTTGAAATCCGCCAAAAACATAAACTCGTGAGGTAAGAATGGCGAGTTACTGCGAACAGTCCCTGGAACCTCTCGTCGCAAAGGCTCGTCAGGACTTGCATTTGCACGGACAAAATTAAGTACCGCAAACAAAATAAATAGCGCTCTTAGAAAAACCACTGGGGTCATTCTAAGTAAGAAATTTAATTGTGTCAAAGATGAGCTCTTGAGTGTAAGCAAACTTTCGGCCCATTTGTCTCACTACGAGAAAAACTTCGACTCAAGTCTAGCTCTATAATTTCCGATTTATTGGCATGCAAATAAGGGCGTCAGGTGGGTTTGGTCTATTAGATCTTATCGTTTCAATGGCTCTAAGTGTGATAATACTAGCCGGTATCACTTCGGTACAAAATCTCGCCGGACAAATGACCCTTAATATGGAACAAGAAAATGATGTTACCTTGTTACATGCTGAGATATTTAAACACCTAAAGGACTCAAATATTTGCAGAGCGAGCCTTGGGCCAACGGGGGCTCCTTTTGGAGTCGCGAACATAGGAACCAATATATATAGTAATCCAACTCAAATTTTTCAGAAGGATCTGGTTACGGTGGCTTTTCAAACAAATGGTACTTATAAGCACGGTCAGTTTCAGGCCAATGGCCGCATACAGATACAACGCATGGATCTTGGCGATTTTGAAGCTGATGCGCCGACAAAACCGGGAACAGGAAAGGCAAAGCTTAATATTTATATGCAAAAGATCGGCGCCTCTATAGGTTCAAATGTAATTATGAGGGTTGTCCGATTACAAGTTAATAGAGATCCTGTGGCACCCAATAACCTCCTTAACTGTGTGGCCATTGGTGGAGACAGCGAGGTGTGGCAACGAAATGCTGATGGATCAATTTTCTACAATGACCCTAATGGCAACAATATAAGTGGAAACTTAGGTATTGGAACTAACAGCCCCAGCGAAATTGTTCATATTGTTACTGAAACGCCTAGCGACCAAAGCGTCAAAATATCGTCTTATAGTAATGATCCTGTTACAGATCCCAACTTTACCACGGCAAAGGCGCGAGGCACTGAAGCAGCCAAGGCCCCTCTTTTACTCGATGATGAAATGAACGCCTTATATGCCCGGGGGTGGGAGGGCAGTCAGTGGGCAGATGCTGCCTACATGCCGGCCCAGCTTGCGATAAACTCGATCAAAGAATTTCATAACGAGTGGCTCGGCAGCAATAAGTTTATTGACGAGGAAATTCGGCGACTAAAAAATAAGCTTAGGGATACCAAAAACCAGAACGATGAATTACGAAATCATTTTTGTCAGATCGATCCTAGTTGGCAGTCATGCAAATTAATAAGTGCGCAAAAACCAGATGGTTTAAAATGAAATGTAAGAGTGCCGGATTTGGTTTAATAGATCTGTTAATTTCTATGGCCCTTATTTTGACTGCGGCAGGGGGTCTCATATCGGTACAACGGTATGCAGGACAGGTGACTATTAATAATCAACAGGAAAACGACGTCATCCACTTACAAGACGAAATCTATACTTTCTTAAATGACCCTAGTTCATGCACTAGTAGTTTTTTAAATTTGGACGTCGATGATCTAGGATCCGGGAACTACAGTCACCCCAATACAATACTTAAAAGTGATCAGGTTAGTATAGCCTATCAAACCAATGGCACTGACCAGAGTGGTCGCTTACAAATCCAAAGCATGGATCTCGGAGACTTTGACGTCGACAACGCCGCCACCCCAGGAGCAGGAAAGGCTATTCTTAAGATTCTCGTCGATAAAAATGGAACGCCACTCGGCCAGAAATCAATCCGCAGAGAAATCAAACTGCAAGTTGACAGGAATCCAGCAACAAAAAAACTTGAAAAATGTGTCGCCATCGGAGGTAAGGGCGGAAATCAGCTTTGGAGTTTAAACCCCGACGGATCGATTTATTATAGCGGGGGGAGTTTAGGGTATATTGGCATTGGAACCAATAGACCGACTGAACCTATTGATGTCGTCTCCGAAGGCCCAGGCGATCAGGGCATTCTCCTAGATGTTTACAATAACGGCGGATTTCTGAATGGAAATTTTGAAGGCCGTAAATCGAGAGGAACTTCATTAGCTCCGCTCCCTTTGCTAAATAATGACGATATTGCCTCTCTAGAGGCTAACCCTTACGATGGTGCTAGCTTTCGGACATCATCGTACATCCATACAAAAGCCGATGCAAACTGGGCGCCTGGAAGTGCGCCTACAAAATTTGAATTCTTAACAGCACCTCCTTTTTTTGCATCTCCACAAGTTCGTATGGTCATTAAATCTACGGGAAGAGTCGGAATCGGCACAACCGCACCCACGGAAACTCTAGACGTCGTTGGGAACATTCAGGCATCAGGTTGTGTAAAGAGTAGCGCCGGTGTGGCTTCAGGAGTTTGTGTATCCGACGAAAGGTTAAAAGAAAATATTCGGTCGTTTGATTTAGGCTTAAAGGCACTATTAGGATTTACTCCAAAGACTTTTAGATTTAATGGACTTGGAGACCAAGCGCAAAGTGACAGGCGCGAAATCGGTCTCATTGCCCAAGATGTCGAAAGGACTGCTCCGGAGCTTATAGTAGATGCCACTGTGAAACTAAATCCTAACGATAAGTCTCTAACGAAAATCAAACAAGTTAATTACACTTCACTTATTTATATTGTCGTGAATTCAATCAAGGAGTTCTACCAAGAATTCCTGTTTGATTACCAAACGAAACTGGAAAAAATTAGGTCGTTAAAATCTAAAATCAGTGAACTTGAGGCCCAAAATGACAAACTTCGCAGTAACCTCTGCAAAAAGGATCCTAATCGGAAATATTGTACTTCCAAAATGCCCTAAATGGACTTAAGTCCAGCTTTGTATTTACCGATAAATTATCAATGCAGTCCAATAAGTCAGCCGGTTTCAGTATATTAAACTTGATGGTTTCGATTACCATTATTTTTGTTATATTGGGAAGTCTCACTACGATACAAAATCAAACCAGTCAGTACGCTCTTAATAATCAACAAGAAAGAGATAGTGCCTTATTAGTCGCAGAGTTTTTTTCGAACTTAAAAGATACGACATCTTGTACTTCGAGCCTTGTTAACCAATCTGTAGATAACCAGGGAACCGGCAATTATAGCCACCCTAACCAGATTTTAAAAAGTGATGGAGTTACCCCCGTGATTGGTGTTGGCCAATCTGACCCAAGTGGTCGGATCCAAATTCAGCGACTGGATCTCGGTGATTTTGTAGTTGATGATGTCGCAATCCCAACAACGGGAAAAGCCAAATTGAAAATTTTAATTGGGAAACGCGGAACGCCCCTTGGACCCCAAACAATTATGCGAGAAGTCCTTTTGCAAGTAAATAGGGTCAATTCTCCTCCTTATAATCTCACCTCTTGTTATGCCATAGGAGGACAGCAAGAGCTTTGGACAAAGAACACCGATGGGTCAATTTTTTATAGAGGAGGGTCTAAGGGCTATGTTGGCCTTGGCACAACTAACCCAACCACACTTTTTCACATAGTTCGCCAAACTGGAAATGGTGGTGACCAAAGTGTTGCCCTTGAGCAATACAACAACGATGATGATCAAAACCCATTATTGGCGGGATATAGAGCCAGAGGAACTAGAACTACGCCCCTTCCTGTTCAACCCGACGATGAGATTTTTACGTTTAAAAGTCTAGGATGGGACGGCACACAGTGGGTAAACGCAGCCCAAATATCATTTAGAGTTGACGGACCTGTCGCTATCAATCAGGTTCCGACAAGAATCGATTTTCATACCCTACCCCCACTTTCTTGCTGTTCTTCGGGGCTGCCGGGTTTTGTGCGAATGACAATTAAATCTGACGGAAAAGTAGGAATCGGCACTTCGACTCCGACAGAAACTCTAGATGTTGCAGGAAATATTCAGGCTTCAGGCTGTTTGAGAACAGGTGCCGCAACGGCCGCTGGAGTTTGCGTTTCTGACAAACGGTTAAAAGCTGATATTAGACCGTTTCTTCTCGGCTTAGACGCCTTAATGGGTTTTAAGCCCGCAACCTTCAAATACAACGGGCTTGGGGGGCATTCCCGAAGTAAAAAAAGTGAACTTGGTCTCATTGCCCAAGACGTTGAAAAAACCGCTCCCGAACTTGTCATAAAAACAAAATTAAAATTGCATCCCGAAGACAACACAGAAACTGAAGTCAAGCTTGTGAACTACTCAGCACTTATATATGTTGCAATAAACTCAATTAAAGAGCTCTACCAACGTTGGTCAAATGACAGCCAACTTAAGGATGAGGAGCTGATATCGCTTGAGAAAGAATATCAAGAAGTCAGAGATCAAATTGCGGAGTTGCGTGATCGAATGAAAGAAACTAACTAGACTCCTTTCTGCGCAACGGGCCGTTATCAGGACTATAGAAACTTTCTTAAAGATGTTTTTAAAGCCAGAAAGTCTTTAAAACCGTACAATTCGAAGTATTTTTAGACAATGTAAGATAAACTTTGATCAAAAAGGAAGAAATGAAAATGAAGGAACTATTGTGGTTTTAATTACCGGTATTTTTGGCGGGACAGTTGCGGCACAAAAAATTTATCAGGAGGTCAGACTCGCAGCGCTCATTAAGGCAGCTAAAGGATTGCCAAAACTAAGTCCACTTGCCCACGCCATGACCAGACAAAAGTCAGACCTAGACCCATCTGTATTGCGGTCAAAACTACATCGCTCATTTTGAGCTCTTCTCAGACAACGGTATCAGTGGTACAAAGTCAAGTAGACCGGCTCTTGATGCAATGATGACCGCCGAATATCTAGGAATCATCGTTTTTTTCTACAAACGAGCACGAACCCGTGCATGTTCACGGTCGTTATGGAGAATGTGAGAGCAAGATAGAGATCCTGGTGAAAAACGGTGTTGTAAGCGGTATCAAACTTCAAAATGTCGCCGGAAAAAAACCGTTACCTGCCGCACAGGCCAGAGAATTTAAGAAGCTTGCTACTGTTCTGGGTGATGAGATTGTTCAAAGCTGGGTTAACTATTTTGTCTACCATAAAAAAATTGTAACAAAAAAAATTGCGGGGAAACTATGAAGGTAATCAAAATCAAAAAAATCAATTATGTTGACGAGTATCAACTCAATATCGAGTTTTCCGATGGAACTTCGCAGACTGTCGATTTTAAGCCGTTTCTTAAGGGGTCAACTCACCCAGAGATCAGAAAATTTCTTGATCTAAAAAAATTCAAACAATTTGCAATACGAGATGGCGAACTCATGTGGGGTGACTTTGATCTGATCTTCCCAATTATGGATCTATATGAAAACACCTTAAACCACTGTGATGGCGAGCTGGCGGTCAGCAAACCCCGGTTTTCGTCAGGTGGCCGTTAACCCTTAACTTTTATATTGTATCTTATAAATGCCAACACGGGTGCTGCCTGGGCGGAAAAGACCCAAGGGATTATCTTAATTTCAATCTTGACAAATTCGTCAACCCGATGATAAGGTATTAACATGTGTGAACGTGCCGAGTATAAGCTTCGGTTGACCGTAAATGGCCAGGATGTGCGTCGGGTAATCATAGACCAGCACTATAAGCTCAAACACTCAGATGTTACCGACGAAATCATTTTGCAGCTTGTGAAAGAGTTAGATGGCGGAAACTTTCCTATTGAGGAGATCGACGATGATTTTAGGTATTTTAGAGTTGAGCCAGTATATCATGATGATAAACCCTATAGGCTTGTACTGCTGATTTGTATCGCGGATGACTTTTTAGGTGTGATTAACGCATTTCGAGTGAAGAGGTAGATTTTATGGCAAAATTTCCGTCAAAAGAAAAATTAGATGTGATTAGACAAAAGTTAGATAAAGGCCCTGCCGCAAGGCTTTTGCCAAAAGACGCAACCCCTGTCGATATGATGAAATATAAACTTTGTGAGAAGTTTGTCATATACAAAAATGAAAAAGCCATTAGCCAAAAAGAATTGGCAAAAAAAATCGGTATTGATGAAGCTTTGATGAGTAAAGTGTTAAATTACAACATCGAAGAGTTCACGCTTGATCGCTTAGTGAAATACTTAAGTGAACTTTTTCCCGACGCACATTTTAAAATCGATGTGGCATAAGCCCTTTGGCCACATAAAAGCATCGAAATTAGAAACCCTCTCTGCTCGCAAAATCAGGCTCGAAGGAAAATTGGTGGACGTGACAGGAATCGAACCTGCGACCCTCAACATGCCATGCTGATGCTCTCCCAACTGAGCTACACGCCCACACGCGATCGGCAAACAATAAATAGATAACAAATTAGAAACTAAAAGAGAATCAGAGATTCAATGGCGCTCAAAGTTTGAGCAAAACATTTACCTTCTTGCCAATCGACCAAATTTCCTCAATGTAGAAGGCATGAAACCCTACACTCAACTTCTTTTTGCGCTTTTTTCTGGGGCTGTCCTAGGCCTTTTCTTTCACTCCCAATACGAAAATATTTTCTTGCGAAATTTTAACGATTTTATTTTGTTTTCTATCGGACAGATTTTTTTACGACTCATTTTTATGATCGTAGTTCCAATGGTAGTCTCCGCCCTCACCATCGGCGCATTTGAACTTGCCTCAGAAGGGGGACTTGGGAAAACAGCAATAAAAACATTTTTTCTAACTCTTGTTACCAGCTCCGCGTCTGTTATTATTGGAGTTTCACTTGTTAATTTTTTTCATCCTGGATCAGGAAATCTTCAGGCGCTCACCTCCAGTAGCGGGAATATCAAAAGCATTGAAAACAACGTTGCCCAAAGCAAACCGATCCGCGATATCATTTTAGATCTCATTCCCAAAAACCCTATTGCTGCCGCCGTCAAAGCTCTTGATGGCGAAATGGTTTCGCTCATGGTTTTTGCGCTCATCTTTGGATCAGCCCTCGGAATTGTTTATGTTCGTGAAAAAAGAAAGACAGGACCAGTACTCTCTTTAGCAAAGGAGACTTTCTCTATCTGTATGCGAATCATCGATGGCATCATGAAGTTTGCACCCATCGCGGTTTTCGCTCTCGTATTTAACGTCGCCTTCAAACATGGGCACGAAATTTTTATCTCGCTGGCCTACTATGTTTTGGTCGTGTTGCTGGGTCTTTTGCTGCAACAATTCGGTGTCTACTCAATCATGTTAAAATTTATTGGCAAGACTTCACCACTTTCTTTTTTCAAAAAGACACGCGAAGTTTTATTGTATGCATTTGCAACAGCTTCTTCAAATGCAACTCTTCCTTACGCCCTAGAGGTCGCTGAAAAAGATTTAAAAATTCCTTCAAAAATTTCACGTTTTGTTTTAACCGTGGGTTCGACTGCCAATCAAAATGGTACGGCGCTATTTGAAGGAGTCACAGTCTTATTTTTAGCCCAAGTTTATGGAATTGATTTGTCATTTGTACAACAAACCACTGTGGTTTTGATGTCGGTATTGGCCGGTGTCGGTACAGCGGGGGTTCCTGGCGGAAGTCTCCCTTTAATTTTGATTTTGCTCCAACAAATGGGAATTCCCGCTGAAGGGCTCGGCCTTGTTTTGGGCGTCGATCGCTTTCTCGACATGTGCCGTACGTCTGTCAACGTAAGCGGCGACCTCGTTATTGCAAAATGCCAGGCCTAATCAATAGGTTACATCGAATTTCAATTTTTATTTATGCGGTCTCACTTTTGCATTTCTGTTTGTCTTTAACACGGCTTCTCTACCAAAAAGAAGCAATTGCATTTTGGTGTTTATGGAATCGACAGAAGTGTCAAAAACAGGCCTTACAGATAAAGAACTGAAAGAAGAAACTATTGCTGTATTAAATCCGTACACGCGGTCGGATTTAAAAGGAGTGAGGGTTCCGCAGTCACTCCTCGCCGAAGCTCGCCTTGAAAGTATTGATTTTATTCGCGGGATTGCGCTTGTGCTCATGATGTTAAGTCATGGTGTAAAAGGCTTACTCCTTTGGGAGGATTTCCCAGTTTGGGGTCTTGTCGTTCACACGATCACAAAGTTCTCTTCTACGCTTTTTATTATTACCTTTGGAGTTTCTCTGGCCGTCGCCTATTTGCCTCATGTGGGCACCCCTCTTTGGCCACAAAAAAGACTTCGGCTCCTGTGGCGCAGTTTAGAAGTCATGTTTTGGTATAAAGTACTGACAATCGCACAAATGATTCAGGGTTACACGAACCAAGAGATTCTTGATGCTATTTTGTTTAAAACCTTTCCTGATTACGTCGAGGTTCTTGGCTTCTATGCGTTTGCACTTCTTTGGCTTTCCATGATTCTTCCCTGGTGGAAACGCAGCCCTTTTTTGATTAAAGTCTTATTGGTTTTTGCAATGATCTCCGCGCAATTTCACTTTACCTACAATTTTACCTGGCAAAATATGAGCCTCAAAGCGATCTTGGTCGAAAATCGCGGCTATTTTACTTTTGGCCAACTCACCCGTGGCCCCTTCATACTTTTTGGCCTAATACTAGGGGAACAACTTTATCAAGCGCGACGCGATAAATGGCTAACATTTATTATCTCCCTCATACTCATTTCTCTGGGCACAATTTTACTCGGAGTCCATTATGGTATGAACAAAGAAATTTATTTTGATTCCCTAATCGGACTTGCAAAAAATGTTGGAAAACATCCTCCAAGTCAAAACTTTATATTATTTAGTTTGGGAGGAGCATTTGCAATTGCCGGATTAGGATTAGCAGGAGGCCGAGCTTTAAGCCGGGTACTTTATCCTATTACGCTCATCGGAAAATATTCTTTAGAAGTTTTCGTTTTTCATATCATGGTCATTTTCATTATTTATCGATACCTCCTCGACTATTACCACAACGTTGACTACATGATGGCTCTCAATCTGACAGCTGTTCTTATACTTGGCAGTGCAGTGTGGGCGGGACTCATAAAATGGCGAAGATCACAAAAATTTTAGCTCTCATTTTTTTCTTCGCGCCATTTTTAGGGTTAGGGTCGACACCCAAAACATGGAATTTGAATTTAGAAAGTTCCATATCAAAAATCCTTAGTAGCGCCGACGGTAACTATGGAATTTATATTAAGTCTCTTTCGACTGGCGAGGATTTTTCTCTTAATGCTGAGCGAAGTTGGTATTTGGCAAGCGCCATTAAACTGGCGGTAGCAAATGAACTCTACAAACAAATTGCGCAAGGTAAAATTCGCTTCGAAGACACTCATATCATTTCATTATCCGATTACCGTGATGGCGCCGGCAAAACTAACTTTCTAAAGGTCGGTGGACTTACGACGATTCGTCAACTCACTGAACAAATGCTAATTGAAAGTGACAACACCGCTACCGATATTCTCATCAACCGGCTCGGAATCGACAACATTAATAAAAGTCTGGGTCAAACGGTTCCCAGAGGGTTCTCTCCAATTTCGACAATGCTAGACGTAAGACGTCTCGCTTACAGTGAGTTTAATGCCAAAGCCGGTGACCTTAGTAACATGGACTTTTTTTCACTAAAAAAAATTAAGCCCGAAGGCAAAAAAATTTCTTGGTTAAAAAAGAAATTAAATCTCGCCCAGGATCAGCTCAAGGTCGGTACCCTTCGCGAAGCTTTTGAGAGGTATTATGAAGTTCATCTCAATAGTGGTACGCTGCGGGCATACGCACAACTATTAATTCACTCGGCAAAAAACTCTGATCTTATGAAAATTATGTCGAAGTCTGTCACCGGTGACAGACGTCTCTCAAGGGGTTTGCCAAGGGGTTTTAATTTCGCTCATAAAACTGGAACCCAGTTAGCACGTATCTGCGATATGGGTATAATATATAAAAATAATCCCCAGAAAGGGTTAATTGTCACGGTATGCGCTGAAAAATTTAAGTCTTCTGAAAATGCAGAAAAAATTTTCCAAAAAATTGGCAAAGCGATTAACGACTCCGGCGCATTAACTTTCTAAATAAAATCAAATGTCCACCCAATGCCCCCCCTACACAAACTGGGACAATCAAAGCATAAGGCAAATAAAGCCCCAGTTGCAAAGGCGGAATGACTTCCCACGCGAATGGAAGAGGTGAAGACAAAATTGCCACTCGCATAACATTCAGTAACAGGATCGTTCCAAAAATATTAAATACCCACGGAACATATTTATTTCTTTCGGACACTCGAAAACTTAGTAGCGCTAGTATGCCGGTCAAAATGTCGAGATTACTCCCCGACCACGTCATTGTTACCGGAATCGTCTCTTGCTTTACCCACGAATGAAGAGTGAGCTCGAGTGGCAGGCGAAATGCTTGAAATAATATCAATTGTGCCACGGTTACGTTTTCAGAAATTTTCGTACCAACAGGAGAAAAACACAGAAAAATAATACTTAAATTCACAACGCCAAACAAGATCATAAGGCGCGGAAAGGGATGTTCTTCGACCCATCCAGAATACACGACTCCCATAAAAATAAGTAGAAACACAACCGTACCAGGAAAAACCCAAGTTATTTTCCGAAAAGTTTTTCGTAAGGCGTAAAAATACATGAGTAGTACTGCAAAGGTAACCAACAAGAAGTTTATTGTTGAAAATAAGTCAGGCGCAGTAAACTCCACTATGGCTTTTCGATTTTAAATTCAACCCTGCGATTTTTCTGTCGGCCTTGGTAGTTACCGTTGTCTGCAATCGGCATACTCTCGCCAAAACCTTGAGCCACGAGATTTTGCTCTTTAATTTTCGAAAATTTCGTTAACAAGTATTTTCTAACGGAATTTGCTCGGCGGTTACTTAGATCCATATTGTAGCTTTCACTTCCCACCGAATCTGTGTGTCCCGAAATCATGAGCTTATAATTACCAACAGCCATCAGGTATTCAGCTAACTCATTGAGTGTGTCATAGGAAATTTGATCCTTAATCTTGTCAGAATCAAATTCAAAATTAATATCAAGCACGACACGGTCTTGTGTCTGAAATTTCTTAGCGACAGATACATCAACCGTTTTTTCAATTTCACCAAATGCGTAATTGATACCAGAATAGACACGCCAATCGGGGGTGGCTGTTCCGTGTTGAATGGCCGTTCCGGCGCCAAAATGCACAGCTAAATTACGAGTATGATCGTATTTTACGCCAAGCAGAGCTTCTAGCGACGAGTGGGCACGGTAATCTTCTTTATTATTATTCACCGCCGGAAAGCTTCCGAAAACTTCGGCGATTAACTTTGCATCGTATTTTGTCATTAGGTAACTTGCCGCGAGCGACCCAATCCATTGATCAGCAATCGGATTGATTGGCACTGCTGCCGACGGTTTTCCAGGACTGCGAAAGCGATAGCCAATATTTGCACCATAAGCCACGTCATTTATTTTTTTATCATATGCCAGCTCTAGATTTGCAGTGGGCCCGGCATCAGTTCCGGTGTAGGGATTATTTTTAATTCGATCAAAATTAACGGATAGAATTGTTGCCAATCCATAATCCTGATCACCAAAAAATCTATATTTTGTATTTACTCGAATTTCAGTATTGCCGTAACCTTCATAGAATCCGCGGAAGACGCTCGTGTCTTCGATTCTTTGATACCAAATTTGTGGAAAACTAATACCCACATCCCAATTTTCTTTTAAACCATAGCCAATATTGATGTCGGCCCCGAGAATTTCATCCTTAAATTTTGTACGATTACCTTGGTTGTCTTCGAAAATCGGAAGTGTGTTTACCCCAAGATTGAGAAAAAAGCCGATGTTAAAAATTCCTGGCTCCAATGTTTCTGACGAGTGCACAGTCACGAAATCCAGACCCGAGGTAATCGCATTAAAATTCTGTGCATCGGTTCCGACAACGTTGGCGTTGATATTCATACTAAAGAATAGGAGTGTGATTATGGCAATGTTCTTCATGAAATTAATTAAAAACTTAAAGATCCTAAGCGTCTACGGTGTGGCAGATTTCTGAGAAAATTAGGTCAATGGTCTAGGCGCAAGGCCGATTCCTTTAGGCAAAGCGACGAATCTTAGCACCCAGGCGATGCGCTAAAGTGAAATTCCGCTCGTTCTTTGGTTTATTAAATTCCATGATCATAAGGTTTCTAAAAAAGACGACAAGAGCACGGGTATTTAAAATTTTCCTACGAAAATCTTCTACGGCCTTTTTATTATTTGCAATTTTACAGGACTTTTGTTCTTTGACACTCACCAAACACTGATCAAGTTTAGCTTCTAGTTTATCAGTGACACTTCCTAGTTCAATAATAGTGGATTCCAATTGCTCGTTTGAGATCGCACCGGGGTTTTGGACTCCCTTATGAACTAGCTCTATAGCCGCATCCACACGAAATCCAAAACCCAACAGCCACGACTCCCCCCCCCAGGCGGTCGAGTGACCCGCAATCACCCCTGTAACAAAAAGCATGTTCAAGAACATGCTTCTTTTCTCCCCCATACTTCCCCCAAAACACGCACTCAATATGTAACTTAAGTGCGACATTTTCAATATGTAGAGATTACCGAGAATTAATTATGGGTTTGCCGTCGAATGCGTGAACGGACTGGTTCATATAAAAATATTTACTATAATCCATAATGAAGTCCGTTTATGACCTCTGAAAAAAATATGAACTGCGGGCCAATTTTGAGCTGTAAAAACAAGCCCGTAAGTACATGATAAAAATCGCGTTTCCAATGTTGACATTGCGCCCCACACACATTAGTAATTTCAATTGCAAAATTGTTATAGTCCTAAGCGTCTGTTGACAGGAAAAAAATGATTACAATTATCTCTGGAACCGACCGCGCCAATTCTAATACCCTTAAAATCGCAAAGATTGCTCAAAAATTATTAGAAGATAAGGGTGAAAAAACGCAGATGATTGACTTGGCGAGTTTACCGCCGAACTTATTCAGGCCCGAAAATTATGGTTCTAAGGCTCCTGAGTTTGCAACTTACCAGAAAATGATCCTCGAAACCGACGGAATTTTAAACGTCGTACCTGAGTACAATGGCAGTTATCCCGGCGCAATAAAATATTTTATCGATCTTCTTAAGTTTCCAGAAAGCCTTCACCGTAAGCCTGCCGGCTTTATTGGCCTCGCGGCTGGAATTTTTGCGGGAGTCCGTGCTGTCGAGCACTTGGAAATGGTCTATAGTTACCGTGAAGCAAATTTATTTGGACAAAGAGTTTTTATTCCCAAAGTTCGCGAGAAAATTTCGGCCGACGGAAAAGAAATTAGTGATAAACCAATTTACGACATGATGAAATCCATGCTTGAGAATTTTGCCAAATTTGTAAAGAGCCTAAGTTAATGCCGACACCGTTTCAATTTAAAGCCGCACGGTTTTTGTTTATACTTCACTTCTTATTTCTCATTTTTGCTGTCTATACACCTTCAAAACCAATTATCTACGGCGTTACTGTGCTGAGCTTAATACTTATGAGTGGCTACCTTACAATGGCAGCTGCCTCACTTCTTTTCATGCTGTGGCTCATCAAATTTCAGATGCAGGCATTTCATTCTAATCCAGGAGCTTTTTTAATTCTTTATTCCCTTTTCTTTTTTGCTGCCGAAAAGCAGGAAAAAGTAAAAAACTTTGTTTATCAAATGTTTTGGGTGCTTTTTATAATAACTGTGGCGTTTGATTTAGTGACAGCATTAAACACGTCGCTCGATTTATTCCCATTCGGTATGCGCTATGAACATACCCACCTGCCACCAAAATCTTGGATTCAATTGCGGATAGCCGCCAACATTTTCTTTCTATGTGGAATGATGGTGGTTCCGATGCGCGCCTTCGCCTGGTCGACATTTTTTATTTTTCATACAGGCTGGATGCTGAGCTTTGGATTTAGTGATTTCTCTTCGACTTTTATATTTACCTTACTATTTATGTTTAACCCTGAGTGGACAACGGCGCCATCAGATGAAAAGCTTAAATCTATTATTTTCTATGATGGTATCTGCGTGCTTTGCAATAAATTTACAAACTTTCTTTTTAAGGAAGATTTTGCCCATCATTTTTACTACGCACCTTTACAAGGAAAAACTGCAAAAGAAAAACTTCCTAGAACTGATTCTGCACAAATACAATCCATTGTCTTTTTTGATGAAAATAAATGTTATTACCGCCTAGATGCCGTCATCAGGATTTTGTCGGAGGTTGGGGGTATTTGGCATTTGGCAAAAATTCTGTGGTTATTGCCAAAAAATATTCGTGACAAAATCTACAACTGGGTGGCTAACAACCGCTATGATTGGTTTGGAACACTCAATTACTGTCCACTTCCCACCCCTGAAGAGCGTCAATATTTTCGCGACTAAGTGGAAAAATCTCTTTCGCTGTCAATCATGATGGTAGAGCAAGTGTGGTTTTATTTCTGATCTCCATGCTTTTTCATCTGCCCTTAAAACCTTATCAAGATCATCGGGTTTAGCTCTGGAATCTTCGATCCACTCCCGCGCTATGGTTCCACCAGTAATTAAATCAAACGCCAAGCGGTCCTTTTCGTATTCATACTCAAAATTACGAAAAATTTTATAGTCTGGATAAATTTTATGAAGGGCTTTTAAAAACAACATAACCAATCGGAACGGTTTAAAAAGTTTTGGGTCGTAAGTCAGCTGGTCCACATGAATCTGAATTCCTTCACACATAGAATCTTTGTATTTGTAAAATGTGGGTTGAAAGTAACACGGACGAATCACACAACCCTTCATCCAAGAGGATCCAATTTTTTCCATTTCTTTTAAAATAATCTGAATATTGATATCGGGGGCACCTATAACTTCGAGAGGACGTGTTGTGCCTCTTCCCTCTGACAAATGCGTGCCTTCAATTAACACTGTTCCAGCAAAGCAACGCGCCATTGCCGGAGTGGCGGCATTAGGACTTGGATTGACCCAACTAAGCCGCGGCCAACCAAACTCTGGCGCCTTCGTGGGATTATAACCTTTCATCGCGATAACTTTAAGATTTACGTCGAGGCTAAAATGCTTTTGAAACCAGAGTGCCGCCTCTCCCAAAGTCAGGCTATGACGGATCGGAAGAGGTCCCGCACCGACAAAGCTTTCGAACCCCGGTCTTAATTTATGACCTTCAATACTTCTTCCCGCCGGATTGGGGCGATCAAGTACCCAAATTTCTTTACCACACTTGCTGCAGGCTTCCATCATGTAAAGTAAAGTCGTAAGGAACGTGTAAATACGTGTACCGACATCTTGCAAATCAAAAAGTACGACATCAAAAGTATTCATCATTGCACTTGTTGGTCGCCTAACTTTTCCATATAAACTAAAAACTGGAATTTTCAAATACGGGTCGTAATAGTCCTCAGTCTCGATCATATTATATTGCTTTTCCCCACGCATACCATGTTGTGGGCCAAATGCTGATACCAGTTTGATTCCATTTAATTCGCTGAGTAAATCTAAACTATGGCGAATTCTAGAATCTACGGACGCAGGATGAGCAACAAGCGCGACTTTTTTGCCTTTTAGTCCCGAAATTAATTTTTTTTCTTTAAGAAGGCGGTCTATGCCAAGTTCAAATGCCACGCATCTATAGTCTACACATTAAATTTAATTAGGCTACTTTTTCTTGCTGTAAGTACTTGGTAAGTTCCGCACAAAGCGCGTCAGTCATTTTCTGGAGTTGATCAAAAGTATTCTGTGCGGATTCTAGGCGATTTGTTTTCCCCATAGATTCAAGTTCAAGCGCCGCTGCACTAATTGGACCGACCATAAAACTTCCAACTGAGCCTTTAAACAAATGGGCGGATTCAAATAATTTCTTACTATTGTTCTCAGTAATGGCGTTTTTTATTTCTTTTAAGTGAAGCGGGCAATCGTCCAAGAAGGTTTTTATCAACGCAGAAACGATTTCTGTATCGTGATCAAAGCTTTCCATAACTAAATTCATAGGTACGGTGATATTGTCATTACTAGTAATTGTTGCCGATACCGTAGTGGCCCCTAAGCGTTTACTTCCTAGGATTTTTTCGGTGACTTCCCCAATGCGTATTGGCTTACCAATAAAATCATCCATTCCAGCTGCTAGACATTGGTCCTTGTCACTTGCCATAGCATTTGCGGTCATAGCGACAATTCGTGGACGCGGACCTGTATTCCAGCGTTTTCGTATTTCTCGTGTGGCTTGCAACCCGTCCATCTCAGGCATTTGCATGTCCATAAATATCAAATCATAAAACTGACGCTCTAAAGCATGTATGGCTTCAAGGCCGTTGGCAGCCAAATCAGCGCGGTAACCCATTTTTTCTAATAATTTTAAAGCCAGTCGTTGGTTCACGACATTGTCTTCTACAAGTAAAATCCTTAAGGGATGTTTAGCGGCAAGATTATGATCAATTTTCTCATTAAAGCCCGATTCCCTTTTCAATCCTTTTGAAATATCTGCAACCTCAGCCTCAATTGTAAAGTGAAATACAGAGCCCTTACCCATTTCACTTTCAGCCCACATGGTCCCGCCCATCATTTCACAAAGTCGTTTACTAATTGCAAGCCCGAGACCTGTACCTCCATAAACTCGAGTTGTACTGGCATCGACTTGGGTAAAAGACTGAAACAATTTACTCACACGTTCGGCGGGAATCCCAATTCCTGTATCTTGAACGTAAAAATGCAGCTTGCGCTTACCATTTATGATGTCCCCAGGACTTTCAACTTTTAAGATCACACGTCCATTTTGCGTGAACTTAATCGCGTTACTCAGTAAATTTACAATAATTTGGCGAATTCGCGTCACGTCACTAATAATTGCTCGTGGAGTATCGGGGGAAATGTAAGTCAAAAGCTCTAGTCCCTTTTTGCTGGCCATCTCCTCAATTAAATGAATAGGATGTTCGATGGCATGCATAAGATCAAAGGGCTGCATTTCCAAATCCATTTTTCCAGCCTCAAGTTTAGAAAAATCTAGGATGTCATTGATAATGGTCAAAAGATTTTGACCGCAATCACGAATAGTATCTACGTAGCCTTTTTGTTCGGAATTTAGCGGGGTGTCCATCAATAATCCCGTTATCCCAATTACGCCATTCATCGGAGTACGAATTTCGTGGCTCATGTTCGCTAAAAACCGAGACTTCGTCGAACTTGCCCGTTCAGCTTCGTCTTTCGCAGCCTCCAACTCTTGGGTACGTTTCTTAACCACGGCCTCTAAACTCTCATGCATCAAAACAACCTGTTCGTGTCGAAGCCCTATAAGATAGGCCATACAAGAAAACACAACTGGTACTGTATCGATCAACCAGAGTAGTATGTTATTGGGATAAAATTGAACAACCCAAATATTAGTTCCAAGCTCAACAGAACGTGCCCACATCGCCAGGAGAACGAGTACTGATCCAGCGAGAAATCCAAAAACTGCGTGATGAATACTTTTTTTTAGCATCTTATCTGTCAGAATCATCTGTCGAAGCATAGGTTATATAAATCGGACTTTAGAAAACTAAAATTTAGGATTTTCGGAAGGCCAGAAGCTGATACACTAAGTAGGAAATAACTACGATTGCCGACGAAAGTATAAGCATTCCCGAAAAGATATAGTTTGCTTCCGCCGGAAACGCATAAACTTCAAAGACCCATTTCAACATGATTCGTGAAACAACGACAGCTGCTAAAGACGCAACAAGTCCCGCGACCGACCCCAGCAAGACCATTCTCATAATATACCCTTGCCGGACCTTGGATGAAGCCATTCCTAATAACGAAAATAGATTCCACTCTCTGACTAGACTTTCGCCATGATGATAAAGAACGGCTATAAATATCACAAACCCTATGACCAGACACAAATACGACATTATCTCTAAAATTTTCATCATTGTACCAATAATTATATTGATCTGCGCGACCGTACGGCGCACATCCACAACCGAGATATTGGGAAACTTTTCAACGATAATGTTCTGTACAGCAACAACTTCAATCTCACTTAAACCCTTAATAATTCCTAAAAACGTTTTTGGAGCATCTTCTAAGACCCCGGGTTGAATCAATATGAAAAAATTTGGCGAGAAGGTATTCCAGCGTACGCTGCGAACACTTGTAACAACCCCTTTAACTGGAACGCCCTGCACGTCAAAAACAATTTTATCTCCCAACCTTAAATGCAGCTGATCCATAAAAAATTTCTCAACAGAAATTTCAGCCCATTCATTTCTCTCATTAAATTTTTCTGAATAAAACTTTCCTTCAACAATCGCTTCGGCATCACTTAAAGATTCCCTGAAGCTTAGGTTTACCCCACGACTACGGAAACGTGCTTCGGTATCTTCTTCACGAGTTGAAGTCAAAGTTGGCGTTTGACCTTTTTCAAACGGCTGGTTATTGACCTCCATCACTCGAGCCCTCACCACTGGAGAAAGATTTTCAAGCTCAAAATTTTTAGCCCGCAACAAAGAATTTAGTTCTGCAGCCTGTTCATCTTGAATATCAAAGAGAAATAAATTAGGTAAGACAACTCCGGGGGGCTGACTAAGGTCATGAGTTAATCCATCGCGAATTATCGGAATTAACAGAGTCAAAAAGAAGGAGCTTCCGATAGCCACGATTCCAAATAGACTAAAGGTAGGCTGACGCGATAGGCTTTTGACAGCCAGTCGTGGTACGATTGAAAATTTATTTGCTATTCTTCCCAATAAATTAATAAAGCCGATTCCGACGGTCGTGAGTGCTACGAGTAAACCCCCGAGCCCCACCAAGAAAAATGATGAAACCCGAAGCGAATGCGACTGATAAACAGCTAAAATCCAAATTAGTACTGCCGCGAAGATGATTCCCAAAACCCTTCCCCAAACTGAAGACAAAGGCAAGCCGCGATCCTCGCGAAATAAATTTGCCGATGGTTCATTGCGAATACGTAGCAAGGCTGAGAAACTTGAAACACCAACCGCCAACATCGTTACAAGAAAAGAAACCACCAATACCGAATACGGAGCATAAGGAATAACCACGAAGGGCATAAATGTTTTAATTAATTCACTGACCGCCGGCAAAATAAAATAAGAAACAATCCAAGTAGGAATTAGAGCTAAAGTACCAATGGTCACCAAATATCCACAGTAAATTAGAACCGTTTGATCTCTGGTTAATCCCAATGAATTGTAAATCGCGATCTCAGATCTTTTTCTTAGAATATAACCATTGAACAGAAAATAGACGCCAATTCCGGCTAAAAAAAGCGCCACAATCGCGACTAACCCTAGATAATCTGAAATAGCACTAAGGCCACGCACAATTTCCTTTGACGCCTTTTCGTCATCGTAAACTCTGATGACCGGGTCTTTGAGCATTTCATTGAGTTTATTGAATTTAACCTTTGTTAAAGTTGGGTCAGAAAGTTTTACGAGGTAGTTGTAACTCACAGTACTCCCCGGCTTGATCAGCCCCGTCCTGTTAAGGCGATCTAGACCGATGTAAATTTTAGGAGCTAGCGTCAAACCTTTCCAGCTATTTACAAAATCGCCGCTAATCAAATTGGAAATCTCAAAATTGACATCACCTATTTTTATTTTATCCCCAATTGCCAGATTCAATTGCGTCAATAGCTCGGGGTGAACCCAAACCTTGTCAGACTTATTCAAATCGACAACATCACCTGGAATATTGTTCGCAAAATCTAACTTGCCATAAAATGCGAAATCACTTGGTATCGCTTTTAACTGTACGAGACGTGAGTTTTTGTCTCCTTTGACCATCGTATAGAGTTCGCGGACTTCATGAATCTGGTCATCGGCCGACATAAGTCCTTTCAAGACCACACGTTCCTCAGCGGTCAATTCACGTCGTGCCGTCACAGCAAGATCGGCTGCTAATAAAATTTTTGACTGCCCCTGCAAAGACTGGGCAACAGAAAAGCGAATAATGTCAATTCCATTAAAGGCCAAGAGTCCGAGAAATAAAGTAAAGAAAAGTGAAAAAGCAACTGCGGGCTGAGATCTAATTTCACGCCAGATCCATTTGCCAATCAAACTAGAACTCCATTTTTCAATGTCAGCTGGCGCTGGCAAACTGCCGCAAGTTTTTCGTTATGGGTTACTAACACCATCGTGCATTTCTCACTTTTCACCATATCAAACAATACCCCCATAACTTGATCTGAGGTGGTGGCGTCAAGATTACCGCTGGGTTCATCGGCTAAAATTAAACTTGGATCCGCAATCATTGCACGCGCAATCGCAACCCTCTGACATTCGCCGCCACTTAACTGATCCGGAAAGTGATCGCCGCGCCGACTTAACCCCACCTTAGCCAACATCTCGCTAGCTTTTTTTTCGTTTGGCGCTCCTAAGATTTCAAGTGGCAAATGTACGTTTTCCCAGGCGCTGAGATGTGGAATTAAATGAAATTGCTGAAACACTATCCCCAACGATTCTCCTCGCAATCTCGTGACTTCAGTTTCCGATAGAAGAGATAGATCCTTGCCATTTAATATAACCTTTCCAGAATCCGGTGTGTCCAGACCCGAAATCAAACTTAGCAGTGTCGACTTTCCACAGCCCGACTGACCCACGATAGAAACGATTTCACCCTCTTTGACTTCCATGTTGAGCGCATTCAGTACCTCTATTTTCTTTGTCCCCTGCAAATAGGCTTTCGAAACATTCTCCAAACGTAAAATCATAGCATTGGCTCCAGATATTTATAAACAGTTTTCGCTATCGCGAAATGGCCTTTTTCGTTAGGATGAATACCGTCGCTTTGATTCAAACTGGCAACACCGCCAACACCATCAAGCAAAAAAGGAATCAAGGCAATTTTCTCACCATTAGCAATCTCAGGAAAAATATTCTCAAAGTCTCTTACATAGTCTTTTCCGTAATTAGGTGGAACTTTCATTCCAGCCAAAAGAACTTTCATATTTTTTTCTTTAGCCATTCGGATAGTCCTAAGTAGGTTTTTCTTAGTTTCTTTGGGGCTTATTCCGCGCAGCAAATCATTTCCACCTAACTCCAATATCAAAATTCTTGGTGGATTTTTCAAAAACCACTTTAAGCGATTAGGACCACTGGCCGACGTAGCACCAGATACACCAGAAGCAATTACCTCTATTCCACTTTTTCCGTTTTCCAATAATATTTTTTGTAGGACTAATGGAAATGAGGAACTGCGTTCAACACCCAGACCCTCAGCTAATGAATCCCCGAGGACTAAGATTCGAAAGTCTGCAGCCTGAACAAAACTCGAGAAGAAACACAAAAGTGAAAGAGAAAACAGTAGAGATAACCGCATAACGTATATTAGTTCTGGGAAGTAGCCAAATTCAAAACCCGGCGCGCCAATTTTCACCCTTTACGTCCAACATTTAAACAGCGTCAAAACTCTCCACAGTCCCTCTCAAAGTGAGACGAAAAAACCGCCTAAATTCAATAGGCAAATTTCCCGATAGGGGTATACCCCTTGCAGTCTAAAACATTATGGGTCTAGGGGAGGAGGGGAAACTTAGAGAGGAGCTACCATGAACAAACAATTGTCAAAACTGGATAAATATATTTACGAAACTCGACCGCTACTATTACTTTTTATCTCTTTTTACGCCATTGCCTTCCCAGCTTATCAAATCATGCAAATTGCTGGAATCGTATTAATGGGGTGCACATTCGCAATCACAAAAATGCGTTTACGTTACCGCGGATATATATCGTTCTAAGACGTCACGTTACCACTTTATATTCCTAATTATTAGGCGACCTACCCAAAAAGACTAGCGGTCGCATGATGCATTTGGTATAAATACAGTCATGAAAATGCCCATTTATTTCGATTGTCACGCCACCACTCCGGTTGATCCGAGAGTGATGGAAGCGATGTTACCTTATTTCACACAAAATTTTGGCAATCCTGCTAGCACCAGCCATTCGCACGGCTGGCAAGCAGAGGCCGCGATCACAAAAGCAAGAGCGCAGGTCGCAGCCCTTATCGGTGCCAGAGAAAAAGAAATTATTTTCACCAGTGGTGCAACAGAAAGTAATAACATAGCACTTTTTGGGGCGATTGGAAAAGTTAACGGACATGTCCCGCATCTGATAACTACTCAGGTAGAACACTCATGCGTCCTATCGATTTCAAAAGAACTCAAAGAAAGAGGAGTTGATGTTACATTTCTTCCGGTAAATAAATTCGGACAGGTTGAAATTGAAACGCTCCTAAATTCTATCAAGCCACAGACCGCACTCATTTCAATTATTTTTGCCAACAATGAGATCGGCACGATCAATCCAATAAAAGAAATCGTAAAAGTTGCAAAAGAAAAAAACAAAAACTTATTAGTTCACGTCGATGCCGCACAGGCTGTGGGAAAACTTCCAATTGATGTTAACGATTTAAATATCGATATGCTTTCACTATCCGCACACAAGATCTATGGGCCAAAAGGGGTCGGGGCACTTTTCATCCGCTCCAAGGAGCCACGGGTGAAGCTTGATCCCGTAGTTTTTGGGAGCGGCCAAGAACGCGGAATTCGCCCGGGCACTTTAAATGTACCCGGAATCGTAGGTCTTGGAAAAGCTGCGGAAATTTGTCAAAATGACATGGCCGAGGAAGTAAAAAGAATTAAGAGGTTGCGGGATAAATTAGAAAATGGCATTAAATCACAATTAGAGAACGTCACCGTCAATGGACACCCTACGGAAAGACTGGTGATGAACCTAAATGTGAGCTTTGATAACGCCACCCCTGACTTTCTACTTGATAACTGTAGCGCGATCGCTGTGAGTTCCGGATCAGCTTGCTCTTCCGCGAATATGGCACCAAGTCACGTGCTCGCTGCGATTGGGTTAACAGAAGAGCTCGCCCGCTGTACACTTCGCTTCGGAGTTGGGCGAATGACCACCGAAAGCGATGTTGATACGGCAATTACAACCGTGGTAAATGCTGTAAAAAAATGTCGACAGGTTCGTTTTGGAGGAAAACATGATTCAGCTAACTGAAACAGCAGCAAAGAGAATTGAACAAGTTAAAAAAGATGAAAACGCCGACGCAAATTCATTTCTTAGGGTCAACGTCAAAAAAGGCGGTTGCTCGGGCATGTCCTACGAAATGAAGTTTGATAATGCATTAACGGAAAATGACAAAGTCTTTGAAACTCACAGTCAAAAAATCGTTGTCGACAAACAGAGTTATTTATATCTCATCGGGATGACCTTGGATTTTCAAGGCGGACTTAACGGCCAAGGCTTTGTGTTTTCAAACCCAAATGCCACCAAAACTTGTGGTTGTGGTTCAAGTTTTAACGTCTAGTCGAAGCGCTCGGGCTCTTTTGAAGACTCATTTGCGGCACCTCTTTTACACTTGCACTTTCTCTGCGGTTTGCGAACCAGGAGACTGTGAATAAAATACAGATCATTGAAATCATTTGCAGGCCAGGACACTGTCGCAGTAGATGGTTTTCATTTGGGAGGAATTATGAAAAAAACTTTAAGCTTCTTTTTGTTTGTTACCCTTTTTCCGGTTGCTTCTTTTGCCAGTCCCGACTCATCACAAAAAATTGCACAAGCGGTAAAGATGATGAAAGGCATGGCTTTGTCTGGCGTTTCAATCCACAACGTGAAGCCAGCAACTTCTATTAAAGGGTGGATGTATAATCTGGCGGTAAAAGAAAAGCATATCGATAATCCATCGGATTTTAATTGGGTCGGTGAAAATAACGAGGCTTGGAGTGCCGATTCCATGTCGTGGGGCTCGACAAACATGAAAGGCGCCTACGCCTACGTGACGGAATTCGAAGACGGATACCTTGATGCCCTTGATCAAAGGGATAAGGCAAAAGCGTTTCTTGATCAAAAAAGAGCAAAAGAGGCTTTCAAACTCCTTCTAAAAACGGGAGTACTTTTTGGCCTTGCCCCAATGGGAGCCATTCAATGTGGAGTGACTTTCGCAGCACTTGCGATAGTTGATCCTCAGTCTGGCAAAATTTATCTTTTCGCAAAAGAAGGCTCAGGCTGCTAGCACCAGTCACTCTTCACAAAGAATCCTGTCACTTTTCTCGTAAGCCACTAG
>FRDC01000610.1_pt2 | contig 27387 bp, 25 predicted proteins | sample 1106171 | NCBI WGS metagenome assembly FRDC01 (sample SAMEA3930566, study PRJEB13176) | freshwater metagenome | biome: Drinking water system; feature: drinking water; material: water | place: Singapore | collected 2014-12-20 | reverse complement strand
AGGTCGGTTCAGTTCGTTCGGGGGACGCGCCGCTGAGTTCGTGAACGTCGTCGAACCGGGAGATATTCCGCTCCAATCAACGGTTTGACGGCAGAGCGAGGCGGTTCGCATGGTCTCCCGGGCTGGAGCGCTCCGGCCGCTGACCATGTTAGGAGGTTGCCGGGGAGGGCGTTTCGCTCCCCCGGCAGCCTCTTTTCATTTTTGGCGCCCGTCATTCTTGGTCCGGGTCGCGCGCGCCGGGCTCGCGCATCGATCCGGCGACTTACCGCAAGGGGCAAATTGGGGCGTCGCCGCTCTCGATCCTTGCTTCGTCGCGATGTCCGAGCCCCCTGCCTGGAAATCGCGCTAGCCCCCGCGCTTCATCGTCTCGCGCGCGATGATCAGCTGCTGGATTTGGCTGGTGCCCTCATAAATGCGGAACAGCCGCACGTCGCGGTAGAGCCGCTCGATGCCGTAATCGGCGATATAGCCCGCGCCGCCGTAAATCTGCACCGCGCGATCGGCGACGCGGCCGACCATCTCGCTCGCGAACAATTTCGCGGCCGAGCTTTCGAGCACGACATCCTCGCCGCGATCCTTGGCCTGCGCCGTCTCCAGCACCAAAGCGCGCGCGGCGAGGCATTCGGTCTTCGAATCCGCGATCATCGCCTGGATCAGCTGATGTTCGGCGATGGGCTTGCCGAATTGGCGGCGCTCGCCCGCATAGGCGACGCAATCGGCGATCAGCCGCTCGGCGACCCCGACGCACACCGCCGAAATGTGCAGCCGCCCGCGATCGAGCACGCGCATCGCGATTTTGAAGCCTTCGCCCTCGGCGCCCAGCCGGTTCTCGGCGGGCACCGCGACCTCGTCGAAAATGACATCGGCGACCTTGGCGCCCTTTTGCCCCATTTTCTTCTCGGGCTCGCCGATCGAGACGCCGGCAAGATCGCGTGGCACCAGAAAGGCCGAGACGCCGCGCCCGCCCGGCTCCTCGCCGGTGCGCGCCATCACCGTGAACAGATCGGCCTTGTCGGCATTGGTGATGTAGCGTTTGGTGCCCGAGAGGCGATAGGCTTGGCCATCGAAGGTCGCGCGGGTCTTCACGCTGCCCGAATCGCTGCCGACATCTGGCTCGGTGAGCGCGAAGCTGGTGATGATCTCGCCGCTTGCGATTTTGGGCAGCCAGCGCGCCTTTTGCTCGGGGCTGCCCGCCATCACCAGCCCCTGGCTGCCGATGCCGACATTGGTGCCGAAGGTCGATCGGAAAGCGGGGGTGGTGTGGCCGAGCTCGATCGCGACCCGGCATTCCTCGACCATGGTGAGCCCCAGCCCGCCATATTCTTCGGCGATCGAGAGGCCGAACAGGCCGAGGTCGCGCATTTCCTGGACGATCGCGGGCGGGATTTCGTCGGCGGCCTCGACCTCGGCCTCGAGCGGGCGCAACCGCTCGCGCACGAAGCGGCGCACGGTATCGAGCAATTGGTCGAACGTCTCGGCGTCGAGTGCCATGGTTATCCCCAACCTGCATCAGCTCCTCCCCTGCAAGGGGAGGTGGCGCGCTAAGCGCGTCGGAGGGGTATCCCCGGCGGATCGAGGGCGTCACCCCTCCACCAGCCTGCGCGACCACCGGCTTGCTTCGCAAGCCGGGCTCCGGCGAATCACCTGCCCCGGCAGGTGATTTGCCCGCCTACGCCCCCCTCCCCTTGCAGGGGAGGAGCTTTCCGATCGCGCCCCGCAGCGCTCGTCCGCGTCTAGCCCAGCGTCAAGTCGATCGACAACCCCCGCGCGCCAAACCGCACATTCGAAGCGCGCGCGATTGACGGGGCCGAACTCCATACTATGCTGCCCAAAAATCGGAGAGAGGCGGCATGCGATACGCGGGCAAGCGCGCGGTGGTGACGGGCGGCGCGTCGGGCATCGGGCTCGCAACCGCGCGGCGTCTGGCCGCCGAGGGCGCCGAGGTGTTGATCGGCGATATCGCCCCCGAGGGCGCCGCGATCGCCGCCGCCGAGGGCTTTGCCTACCGGCCCTGCGACGTGCGCGACGAAGCCGCGATCGTCGCGCTGCTGGCGGCGGGCGAAGCGGCGGGCGGGATCGATCTGCTCGTCAACAACGCCGGCGCGGGCGGCGCGCGCGCGACGATCGACGCGATCAGCGCCGACGAATGGGACGCGACGCAAAGCCTGTTGCTGCGCTCGGTCGCGCTCGGCATCCGCCACGCCGCGCCGCTGATGGCGAAGCGCGGCGGGGGGGCGATCGTCAACACCGCCTCGATCGCCGCGCTCGAAACCGGAGCGGCGCCGACCGCCTATTCGGTCGCCAAGGCGGGCGTGCTCCACCTGACGCACCTCGCCGCCGCCGATCTGGCGCGCTACGCGATCCGAGTGAACGCGGTGTGCCCGGGCTTCATCGTGACCAACATCTTCGCCCGGGCGGTGGGGCTAGAGGGCGCGGCGGAGGATCAGGCGCGGGCGGCGATCGCGCATGTCGCCAAGACCGCGCAACCGGTGCAGCGCGCCGGCCAGCCCGAGGACGTTGCGGCCGCGATCGCTTTTCTGGGGAGCGACGAGGCGGGCTTCATCACCGGCGCGCATCTGGTGGTCGATGGCGGCATCAGCCTGGGGCCGCGCCACAGCTGGGACCCGCAGGCGCCCTCGCTCTTCGCGATGCTCGAGGCGCTCAAGTCGTGACCGCGCTCGCCCCGCCGCCGCGCGCGCTCTCGTGGCGCACGCGGTTGTCCTTCGGCGTCGGCTCGGTCGCTTATGGCATCAAGGACAATGGCTTCGCGACCTTTCTGCTGCTCTATTACAACCAAGTGATGGGCCTGCCGGCGGCGACCGTGGGCACGGTGATCGCGCTGGTGCTGGTGGTGGAAGCCTTCGCCGACCCGCTCGTCGGCTATTTGTCGGACAATACGCGTGGGGCCTGGGGGCGGCGCCACCCCTGGATGTATGGCTCGGCGCTGCCGGTCGCCTTGGGGTGGCTGCTGCTGTGGAACCCGCCCGCCGGCTGGTCGCAAGGCGCGCTGCTCGGCTATTTGTTCGGCGCGGCGCTGCTGGTGCGGCTGGCGCTGTCGATGTTCGAGATTCCGGGCGCCGCGATCGGCCCCGAGCTCAGCAGCGATTATGACGAGCGGACCCGGCTGTTCGCTTATCGTTACCTGTTCGGCTGGATCGGCGGGCTCGCCATGTTGTTCCTTGCTTATGTCGTGTTCCTGGTGCCCGACGCGACGCACCCGGTCGGCTTGCAGAACCCGCTGGGCTATAGCCGGATGGCGCTCGCGGGGGCGATCGCGATGGCGGGGGCGATCCTGCTGTCCTCGCTCGGGCTGCACCGCGAAATTCCCCATCTGCCCCCCGCCGAGCCGCAAGAGGCGAGCCTCGCCGCGCATTTCGCCGCCTTCGCGCAAACGGTGCGGAACAAGGCGTTTCTGATTCTGATGCTCGCGGGCGTTTTCGCTTATTCGGCGCAAGGCGTGTCGTTCGCGCTTTCCAATTATATGTACAGCTTCGTCTGGCGGTTCGAGGGCGCCGATCTGATGCTGTTGCCGCTCGTCCTGCTGATCGGCGCGGGGAGCGCGTTCGTGCTCGCGCCGATCTTGACCCGGCGCGGCGACAAGAACCGCGCGGCGGCGGTGCTGGTGATCGCCTGCGGGGTGCTGCTCGCGGGGCCTTATCTGCTCCATTGGCTGGGGCTGTTCCCCGCGCCCGGGCGGCCGAGCACGACCTATCTGCTGTTCGCGATCTTCGCGGTGAACACCGCCGCCGGGGTCGCGGGGTTCATCCTGGGCGCGTCGATGCTCTCCGACGTGACCGAGGACTCGCAGCGCCGCACCGGGCGGCGATCGGAAGGGGTGTTCTTCGCGGGCAGCTTCTTCGTGCAGAAATTGGTCGGCGGGCTGGGGACTTTCCTCGCCGGGCAAATCCTCGCGCTCGCGGCCTTCCCCGCCAATGCGACGCCCGGCGCGGTGAGCGAGGACGTGGTCGAGCGGCTCGCGATCCTGTTCGCGGGCGTGGTGTTCGCGGGCTATGGCGCGGCGGGGGTCGCGAACTGGTTCTTCCCCTTCGGCCGCGCCGCCCATGCCGAGCGAATCGCTGCGGTGCGGCAAGCGACGGGCGCGCCGCGTTAATTCACGCCAGGCGCAGGCGCGGCACGGGTCATCGCCGCGCCAACACCGTTCGTCCGAAATGGTTCCGTTCATCGCCGCGCAAGGCTTTTCATCGTGGGCGCGCTCTGCTGGATAGGCTGTAACAGTCGTTCAGGGGCCGTGGGGGTCAATGAAAAAAGCTTCGTTCGCAGCGCGTTTCGCGCTGGTGTCTTGTGGCGCCCTGATGACGGCGGCCCCCGCGCTCGCGCGGCATTTGCAATGCGTGCCCTTCGCGCGCCAGGTGTCGGGGATCGAGATTCGCGGCAATGCTTATACTTGGTGGGATCAGGCGGCGGGCCGCTATGCGCGCGGCCAGGCGCCACGCGAGGGCGCGGTGCTCGCCTTCGCCGCGACGCGCAAAATGCCCAATGGCCATGTCGCGATGGTGAGCAGAATCGTGTCGCCGCGCGAAGTGCTGCTGACGCACGCCAATTGGTCGCGCCCCGGCGGGATCGAGCGCGACGTGCGCGCGGTCGACGTCTCGGAAGCGGGCGATTGGAGCAAGGTGCGCGTGTGGTTCGCGCCGCTCGGCGATCTGGGTAAGACCGCTTATCCCGCGCACGGCTTCATCTATGCCGAGCCGGGCGCCGATGCGCTCACCGCGCCGGTCGCGATCGCCGCCGCCAAGGCCGGCGCGCCCGGCATCGCGACCTTCGCGCCGATCGAGCGCGGGGCGCTTTAACGCGGACGCGCTCGAAGCGCCTTCGCTCCGTATCTCGCATGATCTCTTTCCCAGCGAAGGCCGGGGCCCAGCAGCGCTCCGATCAATTCCCAGCCCAACCGGACTAACCGCTTTACGCCTGGGCCCCGGCCTTCGCCGGGGAAGGGCGAGGGGGGCGATCGCAACCCGGTCGCCCGGATCGTCGCGGCCCGGCGCGCCCTTAGCGCTGCACGCTCACCACCGCGAGCAGCGGCGCCGCCACCGGCACGCCGGCGCGGTTCATGCCGGGATGAAAGGCGACCCCGCGCAAATGGCGGCAGAGCGCGATGTCACCCGCGTCGCTGCCGCTGCTCGCCTCGATCATGCAGGCGGTCGCGCGCCCTTGCGCGTTCACTTGGAGCATCGCGCTCGGCGTGTCGTTGGGGAAATCGGCGATGCTCGCCCCGCGCAGCACCAGGTCGAGCGGGTCGATCGGTCCCGGCGGGGTGCCGTCGAAGCGCGGCGCCGGCGGCTCGGCGAGCGGCACCGCGCGGTCGCGGATGCGGAAAGTGAAGTCGAGCGTACTCGTGCCCCCGCGCGGGCTCCCGTCGGCGGCGAGGCCGTGGCGGAAGCGGCCATAACGCGCGATCAACTGGCAGGGCAACGCCGCGATATCGCCGCCGCCGCTCGCGCTCAGGATTTCGCAGCGCTCGATCCGATCGTCGGCGGCGACTTGCACCATGATCCGCACCGCGCCGGTGCGATGCTCGCGCGCGGCGTCTTGGGGATAATCGCTCGATCGCACCCAGCTTTTATAGTCGCGGTCGGCGCGCAAGGGGCGGAGCAGGTCGGGCGCCACGGGCGGGGGCAGCTCGATTACCGCGATTTCGGGGCGCGGCGCCTCGCCCTCGGCGGCGAGCAGCATCAGCAGCAGCGGCACGAACATCGGCGCCCTCCAGCTCAATAATCGTCGATCACCTCGGCCAAGGTTTCGAGACAAGCCTCGGCGAGCCCCCGGCAGCGCGCCGGGTTCCAACCCTCGCGCGGATCGGGATTGGGGTCGTGGTCCTTGAACGGCATTTCCAGCGTCATCGACACCGCGCCATAGCGTTCGGCGAGCTGGTTGGTCGACATCGACAAATTGGCCTTGCCCGGCGCCGCCTTGGGATAGCCGAGCTTGGTTTGGAAATCGGGGGTGCGCGCGGCGAGCGCGGCGCGATAGCGTTCGAACTTCGCGCCGAGCGCGTCGGTCCAGCTCGGGATGCCCTCGAACCCGGCGAGGAAATTGGCGGGGATCGCCTCGTCGCCATGCGCGTCGATCGCGAAGCGCACGCCGGTTGCGTCCATCGCGTCGCGCACGCAGAGCACTTCGGGGCTGCGCGCGGCGCTCGGCTCGGCCCATTCGCGGTTGAGGTTCACCCCGGCCGCATTGGTGCGCAAATGGCCGCGCGCGCTGCCATCGGGGTTCATATTGGGCACCAGATGGAAGCGCGCCTTGGCGAGCAATTTGGCCGTGACCGGATCGTCGGCCCGCGCGAGCCGGGCGAGCGCGCCTTCCATCCAGAACTCGGCCATCGTCTCGCCCGGATGCTGGCGGGCATAAAGCCACACCGGCAACGCGCCCTCGCCGATCGTAAGGCAATCGATCGGGCGCCCGTCGAGCGAGCGGCCGAGCTCGCGGTAGGTGAAGCCGGGGGCGGCGGCATAACGGGCGATCAGCGCCTCGTGCCGCTCGCTCGAATAAGGCGCGAAATACGCGAACCAGGCGAGCGGCCCGCCGAGTTCGTGCCGGATTTCGAGCACGCCATCGGCATAGCTGGTGTCGGCGAGCGTCCAGGTTTCGCGATCATGGCTCACCCGCGCGCGATAGCCGGGCCAGCCGAGCGGATAAGCCGCGCCCGCGGCGTTGAGCAGCCGCAGCGTCACGCGCTGGCCGGCGTCGCCTGCCACGCGGAAATAGAACCATTGGTAAAAGTCGGATTGGTGATCGCGCCGGATCGTCAGCTCGGCCGTGTCGCCCTCGATCGAGAGGATCTCGATATTGCCGCCGTCGAAGGCGCTGGTGATGCTGAGGCTCATGGCACGGTGATAGTGCGTCCCGATTGCCCCGGAAAGCCCGTGAACAGCGCGCGGGCGAGTTTGTCGGCGGTCACCCGCGGCTGCGCGGCCTGGGCGCGGCTGTCGGCCTCGGTGATCGCGCGGCCTTCCCACACGATGTCGCGCTGGGGCAGGCGGCGGAGCTGGACCGACAATTGCGTCACGTAAAGCTCGCGCTGGCGCGCCTTGCCGACGCCGAAGCCGATCGAGCCGCCGCCACCCACGCCGCCGCCGAAGCTGCCGCCGCCGATGCCGATGCTCACCGGGCGCTGGGCGACCCCCACCGGGCGGCTTTCGCGGGCGATCGCGATCGTCGCTTCATAAGGGCCGGCGCTCGCCGGGCTGAAGCCCTGCGCCGCGAGCGCCTCGCCGACCGATTTGGCGTAAAGCTGATATTCCAGGCTCGAGGCGTCGCCGCCGGGCGCGGGGAGCACCGCCACCGCGCCGCGCGCGATCGGCTGATCGAGGTGAAAGCGCGTCACCCGCACCGGATCGGTGGTGGTGCATCCGCCAAGCGCCGCCACCGCCCCCGCCGACGTCATCGCCACCGCCACCGCTCGTCCAAATCCCCGCATCGCCGCCGTCCCTTGCTGATTCCGCCCGCACAACGTTGGGAACCCCATAGCCGGTTCCCATCCGTCTTGACTATTCGCTACACCCCGCCTAGGCGCAGCGCCTTTCCAGCACCCTCAAGCATAAGCGAATCACGCGATGAAGATCCGCAATTCTCTCAAGTCGCTCAAGGACCGGCACCGGGACAACCGCGTGATCCGCCGTCGCGGCCGCACCTATGTGATCAACAAGACCCAGCGGCGCTTCAAGGCCCGCCAGGGCTGATCGCCGATGGCCGCGCGGCCGGCCGCCGTCGTGTTCGACGTCGGCAATGTTCTGTATGACTGGAACCCGCGGTTCCTGTACGAGCGCCTGATCGACGACGATCGGGCGCTCGACGCGTTCCTGCGCGACGTGTGCACCAAGGAATGGCATTTCCAGCACGACGCCGGGAGGCCCTTCGCCGAAACCTCGGCCGAGCTGAGCGCGCTTTATCCCGAGCATGAAGCGCTGATCGCCGCCTGGGGGCCGCGCTTCACCGAGCAATTGGGCGATATGCTGCCCGGGATGCGCGCGCTGGTGTTGGAGCTCGACGCGGCGCGCGTGCCGCTGTTCGCGATCACCAATTTCAGCCATGAATTCTGGCCGCCGTTCCGCGCGCGCGAGGCGGTGATCTTCGATCGCTTCCGCGACATCGTGGTTTCGGGCGAGGAGCGGCTGGTGAAGCCCGATCCGGCGATTTACGCGCTCGCGCTGCGTCGCTTCGGCCTGGCGGGTCCCGACGCGATCTTCATCGACGACCGGCTCGACAATGCCGAGGCCGCGCGCGACGCGGGGATGTTGGCGCATCACTTCACGGACGCGGAGCGGCTGCGCGCCGAGCTGGCGGCGCTGGGGTTGGTTGGGGAAATGTCTCCTGCGGTGTAAGACGGGCGCGCGAGGAGACGTGCGCCATGGAAATGTCGGTCCGCCAGTTTCAGGAACAGATCGCCGAGGCGCTGGCGGCGGTCGAACGCGGCGAGCGCGTGGTAATTACCCGCGATGGGGTGGCCGTGGCGATCGTGGAGCCGCCCGAAACCGAGCCCAGGTTCACTCCTGGGGAACAATCGTCGATGACCGAGGCGGAACGCGTCGCTTCCTTCAAGCAACGCATCGAGCGAGCGCGAACCCTCGCCGGATTGGACAAGAAGCCGCTCGACTTCCCGTTGGACGAAGAATGGCGCAAGAATTTCGACGACCCCGCCTGGGGCCGTTCGCTGTTCGGGCTGGACACGGAGGAGAAGGCGTCCAAACCTTGAAGATCGTGCTCGACACGCATTTTCTGCTGTGGCTCGGTCAGGATTTCGCGCGCCTGAGCGGCCATGAGCTGGCCATGCTCCTCGAGCCGCACAATGACATCTTGCTTTCCGTGGTGTCGCTCTGGGAAATCAGGATCAAATGGCTCAAGCATCGGGTCGGGCCGAAGTCGGCGGGGCTGATGGCGCCCGGGGATGCCGCGGCGTTCGCGATCGGCCTCGGCCTGCCCATCATGCCACTGACCATGGCGGTGGTCACGAGTTCGTTATCGGCGCCGCGACCGAACCGCGACCCATTCGATGAAATGTTGTTGGCGCACGCGGGCTATCTGGAGGCCCGCCTGCTCACCCGCGACGCCGCGCTGCTCGATCACCCGGTCGCGCTCTCCGCCTAGCTCTTATAGCCCTTCAACTCGTCGCCGATGATCCGCACCACGTGCAGCACGTTGGTCGAGCCCGGCGTGCGGAACGGAACGCCCGCCATCACCACCACTCGGTCGCCCGCGCCGGCGATCTGGTGGCGCAGCGCCATGCGCTTGGCCTTGGCGACCATTTCCTCGAACGATTCGACGTCGCGCGTGTGGACCGCGTGGGTGCCCCAGAGCAGCCCCAGCCGGCGCGCGGTCTCGAGCTTGGGGGTGAGCACCAGGATCGGCACGCCCGGCCGCTCGCGCGCCACGCGCCGCGCGGTCGAGCCCGAGGTGGTGAAGCAGATGATCGCCTTGGCCGACACCGTGTTCGCGATGTTCTTCGCGGCCTCGGCGAGCGCGTCGGCGGTGGTGGGATCGGGGCGCAGGATCGTGAAGTGGACGCGCTCGCCGTGCATCGGATCGGCTTCCACGGCTTCGGCGATCGCGTTCATCATCGCGACCGATTCGGTCGGCCAGCTGCCGGCCGCGCTTTCGGCCGAGAGCATGATCGCGTCCGCCCCGTCATAAATCGCCGTGGCCACGTCGGAGACTTCGGCGCGGGTCGGCGTCGGCGCGGTGATCATCGATTCGAGCATCTGGGTCGCGACCACCACCGGCCGCCCCTGGCGCCGCGCGACTTCGACGATGCGCTTTTGCAGCGGCGGCACCGATTGCGGCGGCAATTCGACCCCCAGATCGCCGCGCGCGACCATCACCCCGTCGCATTGTTCGACGATGTCCTCCAGCCGATCGAGCGCCGCCGGTTTCTCGATCTTGGCGAGCAGCGCCGCGCGGCCCTGGATCAGCCGGCGCGCGTCGGCGAGATCGTCGGGGCGCTGAACGAACGACAAAGCGATCCAATCGACGCCCTGGTCGAGCGCGAAGGCGAGATCGGACACGTCCTTTTCGGTGAGCGCCGCCATCGGCAGGATGACGTCGGGGACGTTGAGCCCCTTGTTGTTCGACAGCGGCCCGCCGACCACCACTTCGGTCTCGATCCGGCGCTCCTCATGCGCGAGCACGCGCAGCACCAGCTTGCCATCGTCGAGCAGCAGCCGCGCGCCGGGCTCGATCGCCTCGAAGATTTCGCGGTGCGGCAGCTCGACGCGCTCCGTGTCGCCGGGGGCGGGGTCGCGATCGAGCACGAAGCGCTGCCCGGTCGTCAGCTGCACTTTCCCATCGGCGAAGCGGCCGACGCGCAGCTTGGGGCCTTGCAGATCGGCGAGGATCGTCGTCGGCCGCCCGATCTTGCGCTCGAGCCCCCGGATCGCCTCGATCAGCGGCACTTTGCTCGCTTGATCGCCATGGCTCATGTTGACGCGAAACGCATCGGCGCCCGCGCGCGCGAGTCGCTCGATCATCTCCGGCGTGTTGCTCGCGGGGCCGAGCGTGGCCAAGACGCGCACCTTGCGCAGGCGGGGGGCGATCGCTTTGGTCATCTCATCCTCGCTGGCGGTGGCTGGGGCCTCGTCTAATGCCTATCTCGCCAGGCTCAAGGAGGAATGGATGAGCGACATCGATCATATCGACGACCGGGTGGCGGCGGCCGCCTTTCGCCGGCTGGTGCGGCATTTGCGCCACCGCCATGACGCGCAAAATGTCGAGCTGATGGGCCTGGCGGGCTTTTGCCGCAATTGCCTGGGCGATTGGCTCGCCGAGGCGAGCGAGGGCGCGCTCACCCGCGACGAGGGGCGCGCGGCGGTCTATGGCATGGCCTATGCCGAGTGGAAGGCGCGCTTCCAGACCGAGGCGAGCCCCGAACAACTCGCGCTGATGCAGGAAAGCGTCGCGAAGAACGCTTGATGCGCTTGGCGGCGCCGGACTAGCATCTCCTTGAAGATAAAAGGGGGGATGCCATGAAGACCTTGCTCGCCGCGCTGCTGCTCGCCGCCGCCGCGCCCGCGCTCGCCGAGAGCGCGCCGACGCGCGTCACCTATATCCATGCCGGCACTCTGCTCGCCCGCCCCGGCGAGCCGGCGCGGCGGCAGGTGACGGTGATCGTGCGCGACGGCAAGATCGCCGAGGTCCGCGAAGGGTTCGCGGCGCCCGAAAAAGGCGCGACCTTGGTCGATCTGAAAGACAAGTTCGTCCTGCCCGGGCTGATCGACCTGCACGTCCACAGCTGGGGGATCGGCGGCGACCCGATGCGCGAGCGGCTCGGCGCGCTCAACCGCGACGGCTATGACGATATGGCCGAGGCGCAGAAGAATTTGCGCGCGGATCTGGAGGCGGGGTTCACCACGATCCGCGATCTGGGCGGCGATCCGCGCGGGGTGCGCGCGTTGCGCGACGCGATCGCGCGCGGCGAGATCGAGGGGCCGACGATCGTCAATGCCGGTCGCATGATCTCGGTGACGGGCGGCCATGGCGACGGCACCAATGGCCTCGCGGAAGAATTCGCCGACGCGGTCCACGCCCACCAGATCAACACCTGCGACGGGCCGGACGATTGCCGCCGCGCGGTGCGGCAGCAGATCGGGCTCGGCGCGCAAGTGATCAAATTCGCGGCGACGGGCGGCGTGCTTTCGAACGTCGCGGGCGGGCTGGGGCGGCAGATGACGCCCGAGGAAATGCGCGCGATCATCGATACCGCGCACAGCTTCGGCCGCAAGGTCGCGGCGCACAGCCATGCGGCGGAAGGCACCAAGGCCGCGCTCGAGGCGGGCGTCGACACGATCGAGCATGGCAGTTTCCTCGACGATCAGGCGATCGCCTTGTTTAAGGCCAAGGGCGCTTATCTGGTGCCGACGATGATCGCCCCCGTCGCCGCGCTCGAACAGGCGCGCGCGGGGGCGCTGCCGGCGGCGACGATCCCCAAGGCGGAGGCCGCGGCTGCGGCGGCGTTCGAAAGCCATAAGAAAGCGATCGCGGCGGGGGTGAAAATCGCCTTCGGCACCGATACCGGCGTCTCCAAGCACGGCGAGAATGCGCGCGAATTCGCGCTGATGGTCCGCGCCGGGATGACCCCCACCGCCGCGATCCGCGCGGCCACGCTCACCGCCGCCGAGGCGCTGGGGCGCGCGGCAGAGCTCGGCTCGGTCGAACCCGGCAAGGCGGCGGACATCATCGCGGTCGAGGGCGACCCGACGCAGGACGTGACGCGCCTGCAACGCATCGATTTCGTGATGCACGGCGGGCAGGTGGTGAAAGCGGGCGGCAAGCGCGCGAGCTTCCCCGCCGAGTGACCCGTTGCGCCGGCGCCGCCAAGGCCCTAGAGGCGCGCGCCTGACATTTTGGGAGCGAAACCGTGAGCGATGTTGTCGCCGCCGACGAACTGAGGCTGTTGATCGAGCGCGCCGAGCGCCTGGAAGAAGAAAAGCGCGGCATCGCCGACGATATCAAGGACGTGATGGCCGAGGCCAAGAGCCGCGGCTATGACACCAAGGCGATCCGCAAGATCATCGCGATCCGCCGCAAGAAGCGCGAGGAATATCAAGAGGAAGAGGCGATCCTCGATACCTATTTGGCGGCGCTCGGGATGAAGTGAGGCGGGCGAGCGCGAACGGCTGCCCCCATCGTCATGCCGGGCTCGGCCCGGCATCCACCGTCGTTCCCCGCGCGGCGCCGGCAAGTCCAGGACCCAGGGTGGCCCCCGGGACCAAGTCCGGGGTGACGATGGGGGATGAAGCGGCCGCGCTCTTGCCCAGCCCCGCTCCGATCCGGTAACCGCGCCGGATCACTTCAGCACCCCGAAGGACCCCATGGCCGGCCATTCCAAATTCAAGAACATCATGCACCGCAAGGGCGCGCAGGATAAGAAGCGCTCGGCGATGTTCTCCAAGCTCAGCCGCGAAATCACCGTCGCCGCCAAGATGGGCCTGCCCGAGCCCGACATGAACCCGCGCCTGCGCGCCGCGATCAACGCCGCCAAGGCGCAGTCGATGCCCAAGGACAATATCCAGCGCGCGATCGACAAGGCGAGCAAGGGCGAGGGCGAGAATTACGAGGAAGTCCGCTACGAAGGCTTCGGCCCCGGCGGCGTCTCGCTGATCATCGAGGCGCTGACCGACAATCGCAACCGCACCGCGACCAACGTCCGCACCGCCGTCTCCAAGAACGGCGGTAATTTGGGCGCGAGCGGATCGGTGAGCCATGGCTTCAGCCGTTTGGGCCTGATCACTTATCCCGCGAGCGCCGGCGATGCCGAGCGCGTGTTCGAAGCCGCGCTCGAAGCGGGCGCCGACGACGTGACCTCGAGCGACGACGGCCATGAAATCTGGACCTCGATCGAGGCGCTGCACGAGGTCGCCAAGGCGCTCACCCCCGTGCTCGGCGAGCCCGAAGGCGCGAAGCTCGCCTGGCGCCCCGCGACGATGGTGAGCGTGGGCGAGGGCGACGCCGCGCAGCTGTTCAAGCTGATCGACACGCTCGACGATGACGACGACGTCCAGCAAGTGTGGGGCAATTACGAGGTGAGCGACGAGGTGATGGAAAAGCTCGCCTGAGCCGACGCACTATTTTATCGTCGGATTTCAATAGGCGCGCGCCCCCCACGCGTGCCAGCCTGCGCGCGCGACCGATCGTTTCGCGGCTGATACTCTTGCAAATTTCGGGGCGGAATTTGACTTAACGCCCTGACTGAGCAGATGCAGCATGGCGCGGTGGCCGCTGCCAGGCGCGGTCGAGTCGCGAAAAAGGGGCCAAAGCCCCACCGGCGAAAGGGGCAGGTCGATGCGAAGCGGATGGATTCTGGCGCTGCTGCTGCTCGCGGGATGCGGGCAGCGCGGCGGGCCGCCCGCGCCGCCGCCGACCATGGTCACCGTCGCCACGCCGCTCCAGCGCACGGTGGTCGATTGGGACGAATATATCGGCCGTTTCGAAGCCCCGCAGGACGTCGAGCTACGCCCGCGCGTCTCGGGCGCGATCGATCGGGTTTTGTTCAACGATGGGCAAAACGTCCGCCAGGGCCAGCCGCTGTTCATCATCGATCCGCGCCCCTATCGCGCCGCGCTGCAGCAAGCGCGCGCGCAAGTGCTCCGCGCGCAGGCGACGCTCGCCAACGCGCGCACCGAACTCACCCGCGCGCAGACTCTGCTCGGCGCGCAGGCGATCAGCCGCGAGGAATTCGAAACGCGCGAGGCGGCGGTGCGCACCGCCCAGGCCGATTTGCGCGCGGCGCAAGCGCAGGTCGATGTCGCCGCGCTCAACGTGAATTTCACGACCGTCCGCGCGCCGGTATCGGGGCGGATTTCGGACCGGCGGGTGAGCCGGGGCAATTTGGTGCAGGAAGGCCAAACGGTGCTCACCCGGATCGTCTCGATCGATCCGATCTGGTTCACCTTCACGGGTGCCGAGAATTTCTATCTGAAATATCTGCGCCAGGACGCCGAAGGCGCGCGGCGCTCGTCGCGCTATGCGCCCAATCCGATCGAGATCCAGCTCGCCGACGAAAGCGGCTATCGCTGGAAGGGGCGGATGGCGTTCGTCGACAATGCGATCGACGAGCAATCGGGGACGATCCGCGCGCATGCCGTGGTGCCCAATCCAACGGGGTTCCTCACCCCCGGGCTGTTCGGGCGCGCGCGGCTGCTCGGCTCGGGCAGCTACCGCGCGATGCTGGTGCCCGACGAGGCGATCCTGACCGACCAGACGCGCAAGCTCGTCTATGTGTTGACGAAGGACAATAAGGTCGCGCCGCGCCCGGTCGTCACCGGGCCGCCGGTCGAGGGTTTGCGGGTGATCAAGGAGGGGCTCGCCCCGCGCGATCTGGTGGTGATCAACGGCATCACCCGGTTGCAGCCGGGGATGCCGGTGCGGCCGCAGCGCACCACGCTCAAGCCGCGCGCGGCGGATACGTCGCCGGTCGCGCAGCCGCTCGACGCGCCGCCCCCCGCCGAAGCCAAGGCGGGCTGAGGGCGATGCGCTTCCCGCATTTCTTCATCGATCGCCCGATCTTCGCGGCGGTGCTGTCGATCTTGATCATCGTGTTCGGCGCGGTGGCTTATCCGCTGCTGCCGGTCGCGCAATTTCCCGAAATCGCGCCGCCGACCGTGGTGGTGAGCGCGACCTTTCCTGGCGCGACCGCCGAAACGCTCGCCGAAACGGTCGCCGCGCCGCTGGAGGAATCGATCAACGGCGTCGAGAAGATGATCTATATGTCGTCCTCGGCGACGGGGGACGGCGCGCTCGCGATCACCATCACTTTCGCGCAAGGGACCGACGTCGATCAGGCGCAGGTGCTGGTGCAGAACCGCGTCTCCGAAGCCGAGCCGCGACTCCCCGAGGAAGTGCGCCAGATCGGCGTGACGGTGCGCAAGAACTCGCCCGACATCTTGCTGTGCGCCGCGCTTTATTCGCCGGACAAGACGCTCAACACCCAATATATCTCGAACTACGTCACCAGCCAGCTGCTCGATCGGCTCGCGCGAATTCAGGGGGTGGGCGGGGCGCGCATCTTCGGGGGCCGCGACTATAATATGCGCGTGTGGATCGACCCCGATCTCGCCGCCGCGCGTAATTTGACCGTCGATGAAATCGTGAACGCGGTGCGCGGGCAGAACGCGCAAGTCGCGGTCGGCTCGGTCGGCCAGCCGCCGTTCAACCGCGGCGGCACTGCTTTCCAGCTCGGAATCAACACCAAGGGCCGCTTGGCGACGCCCGAGGAATTCAGCGACATCATCATCAAATCGGACGCGCAAGGCCGGCTGACGCGCGTGCGCGACGTCGCCCGTGTCGAGCTCGGCGCGCAGGATTATTCGATCAACCCCTTCTTTTCGAACCAGGAAACGACCACCGTCTGCATCACCCAGCTGCCCGGCTCGAACGCGCTGCAAACCGCCGAGCTGGTGAAGCAGGAAATCGCCGAAAGCGCCCAAAGCTTCCCCGCGGGGCTCGCTTATCAGATCCCGTATAACCCCACCGAATTCATCGAAGCCTCGATCGAGGCGGTGCAGCATACGTTGTTCGAGGCGCTCTTCCTGGTCGCCTTCGTCGTGCTGCTTTTCCTGCAAAGCTGGCGCGCGGCGCTGATCCCGATCATCGCCATTCCGGTGTCGCTGATCGGCTCGTTCGCGATGCTCGCCGCCTTTGGTTTTTCGATCAACAATCTATCGCTGTTCGGCATGGTGCTGGCGATCGGCATCGTCGTCGACGACGCGATCGTCGTGGTCGAGAATATCGAGCGGCTGATGGAGGAAAAGGGCCTCTCCCCGCGCGAAGCCGCGCATGAGACGATGGACGAAGTCTCCGGCGCCCTGATCGCGATCGCGCTGGTGCTGTGCGGGGTGTTCATCCCGACGAGCTTCATCCCGGGCATTTCGGGGCAATTTTATCAGCAATTCGCGCTCACCATCGTCTCGGCGACCGCGATCTCGGCGTTCGTCTCGCTCACTCTGTCGCCGGCGATCGCCGCGCTGCTGTTGAAGCCCAAGGCGCATGGCGAGCCGGCGCCGGGCGTGCGCGGATGGCCGGCGCGGTTCGCGCGCGGCTTCAACCGCGGCTTCGAACGGCTCGGCGCGCGCTACGGCAAATTCACCGCGCGCGCGGTGCGCACGCTCGGCATCGTGGTGATCGCTTATGCCGGGTTGATCGCGCTCGCCGGCTGGCGCTTCACCGCGACGCCGACGGGCTTCATCCCCGCGCAGGACCAGGGCTATTTGATCGTCGCGGTGCAATTGCCGCCCGGCGCCTCGCTCCAGCGCACGACCGAGGTGCTGCGCCGCGCGCAGGAGATCGCGCTGGAGAATCCCGGCGTGCGCGGCACCGTCGCCTTCGCCGGGCTCGACGGCGCGACGCTCACCAACGCCCCCAATGCGGCGGCAATGTTCACCCCACTCAAGGCGTTCGGCGATCGCAAGTCCGCCGACGCCATCGCCAACGAACTGCGCCAGGCGTTCGCGCCGATCACCGATGGCGTGTTGCTGGTGATTCCGCCGCCGCCGGTGCGTGGGATCGGCACGGGCGGCGGCTGGAAGATGCTGATCGAGGATCGCCAGAACCAGGGCTATCAATTGCTCGAACAAATCGCCTTCGCGATGATGATGAAGGCCAATCAAGCCCCCGGCATCACCGCCGCCTTCACCACCTTCAACGCGCGCACGCCCCGGCTGAAGGCCGAAATCGATCGCGAGCGCGCCGAGCAACTCGGCGTGCCGGTGGAAAACGTTTTCGCGACGCTCGGCACTTATTTGGGATCGAGCTATATCAACGATTTCAATTTCCTCGGCCGCACCTATCGCGTCACCGCCCAGGCCGATGCGCCTTATCGCGACGAAGTGTCCGACGTCGGCCGATTGCGCGCGCGCTCGGCCTCGGGCGAGACGGTGCCGCTCGACGCGGTGATGAAGTTGAAGACGGAGACCGGGCCTTACCGCGTCGTGCGCTACAATCTCTACCCGTCGGCCGAGCTCCAGGGCGATACCGTGCCCGGCTATAGTTCGGGCCAGAGCCTCGCGACGATGGCGCGGCTCGCGCGCGAAACACTGCCGGCGGGGATGAGCTTCGAATGGACCGAAATCGCCTATCAGCAAGAGCGCGCGGGCAATACCGGCACGATCGTCTTCGGCCTGGCGGTGTTGTTCGTCTTCCTGTTGCTCGCCGCCAATTACGAAAGCCTGGTGCTGCCCTTCGCGGTGATCCTGATCGTGCCGATGTGCCTGCTCGCGGCGATTTTGGGCGTCAATCTGATGGGGATGGACAATAATATCCTCACCCAAATCGGGCTGGTCGTGCTGATCGGGCTGGCGGCCAAGAACGCGATTCTGATCGTCGAATTCGCGAAGCAAAACGAGGATCAGGGGATGGGCCTGCGCGAGGCCGCCGAACATGCCGCCGCCCAGCGCTTGCGGCCGATCCTGATGACCTCGATCGCCTTCATCCTCGGCACGCTGCCGCTGGTGATCGGCTCGGGCCCGGGGGCGGAGATGCGGCGCGCGCTCGGCGTCGCGGTGTTCTTCGGGATGATCGGGGTGACGACCTTCGGCCTCATCTTCACGCCGGCCTTTTACGTCATCAGCCGCAAGCTCGGCGATCGCTTCGGTCGGTTCGTCCGCCGCAAGCCCCGGCCCGAGCCCGAGCCCGCGCCACAGCCGGAGCCCGCCGAATGAGCCGCCTCGCGCCGATCACTCTCGCGCTCTGCTCGGCCGCGCTGCTATCGGGCTGCGTCGTCGGCCCCGATTACCAGCGCCCCGCCGCCCCGGTGCCGAGCGACGCGAAGCTGCGCGAGGTCGAACTGATCGCCGCCGCGCGCGTGAGCGCCGAAAAGCTCCCCGATCATTGGTGGCGGCTGTATCGCGACCCCGAGCTCGACCGGCTGGTGACCGAAGCGCTGACGCACAATACCGACATCCGCGTCGCCGCCGCCAATCTCCAGCGCGCGCGCGCGGTGCTTGCGGAGCAGCGCGGCGCGCGGCTGCCGACGATCACGCCGAGCGCGCAATATAGCCGCCAACAGGGCAATACGACCAACGCGGCGGCGTTCGGCGGCGCGGGCGGCCCGCCGCGCGCCTTCCAATTCGATCTGTTCCAGCTCGGCATCGATGCCTCTTACGAGGTCGATCTATTCGGCGGCGTGACCCGCGCGATCCAGGCCGGGCGCGGCGATGTCGAAGCCTCGGTCGCCCAGCTCGACGCGGCGCGGGTGGCGGTCGCCGCCGAGACGACGCGCAGCTATGCCGCCGCCTGCGCCAATGCCCAGCAGCTGATCGTCGCGCGCGAGACGGTCGCGCTGCAGCGCCAGACGCTCGATCTCACGCGCCGCAGCTTCGACGCCGGGCGGGGGACGCAGCGCGACGTGCAGCAGGCCGAAGTGCTCGTCGCACAAGTCGAGGCGCAATTGCCCGGGCTGGAGGCCGAGCGGCGCGCGGCGCTTTATGCGCTGGCGACGCTCACCGGGCGCCCCGCCGAGCAGATCGACGCCGCCGCCAATCGCTGCACCACCATCCCCCAGCTCGACCAGCCGCTGCCGGCGGGCGACGGCGCCGCGCTGATCGCGCGTCGGCCAGACGTGCGCGCCGCCGAACGCACGCTCGCCGCCGATACCGCGCGCATCGGGGTCGCGGTGGCCGACCTCTACCCCTCGATCACGCTGCTCGGGCGGATCGGGCTCAACGCCACGCGCGGCAGCCAATTGTTCCAGGGCACCTCGGTCAATTATTCGCTCGGCCCGCTGATCCAGTGGAATTTCCCGAACCAGACGGTCGCGCGCGCGCGGGTGCGCCAGGCGCGCGCGCAGACCGAGGCGTCGCTCGCGCGCTTCGACGCGGCGGTGCTCGCGGCCTTGAACGAGACCGAGCAGGCGCTCGCGCGCTATGCCGGCGCGCTCGATCAACGCGAGGTGCTGCGCCGCGCCGAGGCGGCGAGTAGCGAGGCGGCGCGGATCAGCCGGCTGCGCTTCCAAAGCGGGCTCGACAATTTCCTGCAGCTCACCCAGGCCGAGCGCGACCTGGCGAACACGCGCACCGCGCGCGCCCAGGCGGATGCGGCGGTGGTGGAGGCGCAAGTCTCGCTCTTCCGCGCGCTCGGCGGCGGCTGGGAGGACGCGCCCGAGGCGGTCCGGCGGGCGCCGGGCTGAGGCCCTGAGAGCCGCGCCGCCGACGATCGACATCCGCGCGGGCCGGCGAAAAAACCGGGATCGGCGGCTTGCCTCGGGGGCCAAGGCAACGCCAGGATGGTCGCCCGATGATAAGGAGCGCGCCTGATATGGATACCAACAGCCTCTTCCGCCTCGACGGCCGGATCGCGCTCGTGACCGGCGGGTCGCGTGGGATCGGCAGGATGATCGCGGCGGGGTTCATCGCCCAGGGCGCGAAAGTCTATATCAGCTCGCGCAAGGCCGATGCCTGTTTCGCCGCCGCCGAGGAATTGGGGCCGAACTGCGTCGCGCTGCCGCAGGACGTCTCGACCGTCGCCGGCTGCCAGGCGCTCGCCGCGCAATTCGCCGAGCATGAGGCGAAGCTCGACATCCTCGTCAACAACGCCGGCGCCGCCTGGGGCGAGCCGTTCGAGGTCTTCCCCGAAAAAGGCTGGGACAAGGTGATGGACCTGAACGTGAAGTCCCCCTTCTTCCTCACCCAAGCCTTGTACGAACCGCTCAAGGCGGCGGCGTCGCGCCAGCGCCCGGCGAAGGTGATAAACATCACCTCGATCGACGGCCAGCGGCTCAACCCCTGGGAGACCTATAGCTATCACGCCTCCAAATCGGCGCTCATCTATCTCACCAAGCGGATGGCCGCGCGGCTGATCCGCGACGCGATCAACGTCACCTCGATCGCCCCGGGCGCCTTCGCGAGCGAGATGAACCGCGCCGCGCGCGATCATGGCGATGCGGTCGCGCAAGGGATTCCGGCGAAGCGCATCGGCGTGGACGAGGATATGGCGGGCGCGGCGATCTATCTCGCCAGCCGCGCGGGGGATTATGTGGTGGGGGAGACGATCACCGTCGACGGCGGGCTGGTCCATGCCGCGCTGGGGACGTCGATCGACGCGTGAGCGCGCGCGGCGGCGCCATTTTTTTCACACGAAGCCACGAAGCCACGAAGTAAAGCTGCGTCCGATGAGCGCCTTCTTCGTGCCTTCGTGGCTTTGTGTGAGTAAAGTTGCCCAGCGCTACCGCGCCTAAGCTTGCGGCTGCGGGTGGTGCGGCACCAGGATCAGCGTCCGCCCCTCCACCCGCCAGCTTTTGAGCCGCGACAAGAAGTTCATCCCCAGCACGTTCACCCCCTGAAAAGCGGGCGAGACGACCACCGGCAGATCGCGCGCGACGATGTTGCCCAGCCGCAGCTCGGGTACTTGCGCCGTTTGCGCGCGCACCGCACCATTGGCGGTGCGCAGCACCACCGGGAACAGTGCGTCGCTCGGCGCGAGCCCGGCGGCGGCGGCGGTATCGGGGGCGAGCGCGGTGATCGTCGCGCCGCTATCGACGAGCAGCCGCCGCTCGACCCCGCCGATCCGCGCGCGCACCCAAAAATGCCCGTCGGGCGCCATCTCGACGCGCAACTCGCGCCCCTCGACGCGCTGCCCTTCGATCCCCAGCGCCTGGCTCAGCCGGGCGAGATAGGGATCGAAGCGCTGGCGCTGATCGAGCACCACCACCAGCAGCACGACCGCGACGCCCCAGCTGGCGAGCGAAATCAGCGTGCCGAGCACCGGCACCCGCCGCAGCAGCCGCAGCAAGACGAAACCCGCGACGACGGCGGCGATCAGCGGCCAATGGCCGGAGAGTTCGGGGATGACGTTCATGGCGCGGCGAACGCATGAAGCAGCGCGGGTGGCTCAGGCCTGAACGGTGAGCGTCGCCCCGGCGAAAGCCGGGGCCTTTGGCTGTCGGAGCGCACCATTTGCCTAGGGCGCTGGCTTCCACGGTCGCTCTCGCAGCCATGGGGTTCGCGCGGAGGCGCGGAGGCGCGGAGAGGCCGCCGAGAAATTCGCGTGGGTTCTTTTCAACCTCGAGAGCGCCTGCGGCGCGGATGGGAGCACCGTATTTCCCTGCGCGCTCCCCCTCCGCGTTCTCCGCGCCTCCGCGCGAAAAAATCTTCGCCTCAAGCCTATTCCACGATTCCCCCCGCCGCGAGCACGGCGAGCGTCATCAGCTCGCTCGCGGTGGACGTCATCGGCGCGATCTGTACCGGCTTTTCGAGCCCCACGAGCATCGGCCCGATCACCGAATCGCCGCCCAGCTCGCGCAGCAATTTGGCCGAGATGTTCGCCGATTGCAGCCCCGGCAGGATCAGGACGTTCGCCGGCCCCGACAGCCGCGCGAAGGGATAATTGGCCAGCTGGCGCGGATTGAGCGCGACGTCGGGCGCCATTTCGCCTTCATATTCGAACTCGACCCCGCGCGCGTCGAGCACTTTCACCGCCTCGCGGATATTCTCGAGCCAGCGCCCCTCGGGATTGCCGAAGGTCGAATAGCTCAGGAAAGCGACGCGCGGCTCGTGCCCCATGCGCCGCGCGACTTGCGCGGTGCCCTCGGCGATGTCGGCGAGTTGCTCGGCATCGGGGCGCTCGTTCACGGTCGTATCCGCCATGAACACGGTATGCGTCTGGCCGACGAGCACATGGACGCCGAACGGCGTGCGGCCTTGCGCGATGTCGATCACGCGGCGCACTTGCAGCAGCGATTGGGCATAGGTGCGCGTGATGCCGGTGATCATCGCATCGGCTTCGCCCAATTGCAGCATCACCGCGCCGAAAGTATTGCGATCCTGGTTGATCATCCGCTCGCAATCGCGGCGCAAAAAGCCTTGGCGCTGGAGCCGCGAATAGAGGAAATCGACCATGCGCGGCACCAGCGGCGAGTGGCGGCTATTGTGCAGCTCGTAACTTTCGGGATCGGTGACGCCGAGCGCGCGCAGCCGATCGGGCACGTCGTCGCGCCCGACGAGCACGGGCGTGCCATAGCCGCCCTCCTTGAAGGCGATCGCCGCGCGCAGCACGACTTCCTCTTCGCCCTCGGCGAACAAGACGCGCTTGGGCCGCGCGCGGGCGCCTTCGTAAGCGAGCTGGAGCACCGAGGTCGTGGGGTTGAGCCGCGCGCGCAGGCAATGGCGATAATGGTCGAAATCGCTGATCGGCCGGGTCGCCACCCCGGAGTCGATCGCGGCTTTCGCGACGGCGGCGGGCACGATTTCCATCAGGCGCGGGTCGAATGGCGCGGGGATGATGTAATCGGGGCCGAAGCTGTGCTTCACGCCATAAGCGACCGCGACTTCCTCGGGCACTTGCTGCCGCGCGAGTTCGGCGAGCGCCTGGGCGGCGGCGATCTTCATCGCATCGTTGATCCCGGTCGCGCGCACGTCGAGCGCGCCGCGGAAGATGAAGGGGAAGCCGAGAACGTTGTTGACCTGGTTGGGGAAATCCGATCGGCCGGTCGCGATGATCACGTCGGGGCGGACTTGCTTGGCGACATCGGGCATGATTTCGGGATCGGGGTTCGCCATCGCGAACACGATCGGGCGCGGCGCCATCTTCTGGAGCAGTTCCGGCGGCAGCGCATTGGCGGCGGAAAGGCCGAAGAACACGTCGGCGCCCTCGATCGCGTCGGCGAGGGTGCGCGCGGACGTGTTGACCGCGTGCGCCGACTTCCACTGGTTCATCGACTTTTCGCGGCCCTGGTAGATCACGCCTTCCAGGTCGCACATCAGCAGCTGATCGTGCGGCAGCCCCATCGCCTTGATGAGTTCGGCGCACGCGATCGCGGCGGCGCCCGCGCCGAGCATCACCGCCTTGGTCGCCTTGATGTCGCGGCCCGTTAGGTGGAGCGCGTTGATGAGGCCGGCGGCGGCAATGATCGCGGTGCCGTGCTGATCGTCATGAAACACCGGAATGTTCATCCGCTCGCGCAAGGCTTGCTCGATGATGAAACATTCGGGCGACTTGATGTCTTCGAGGTTGATCCCGCCGAAACTGGGTTCGAGCAGTTCGACGCATTCGATGAAGCGCTGGACGTCCTCGGTCTTCACTTCGATATCGATCGAATCGACATCGGCGAAGCGCTTGAAGAGCACCGCCTTGCCTTCCATCACCGGCTTGGAAGCGAGCGCGCCCAAATTGCCGAGCCCGAGGATCGCGGTGCCGTTCGAGATCACCGCGACCAGATTGCCCTTGGCGGTATAATCATAAGCGGTCGCCGGATCGGCGGCGATCGCGCGCACGGGGGCGGCGACGCCGGGCGAATAAGCGAGCGCCAGATCGCGCTGCGTCGCCATCGGCTTGGAGGCGATCACCTCGATCTTGCCGGGGCGCCCCTCGGCATGGAAGCGCAGCGCTTCGCGATCGGGAAATTGGGTGGTTTCGTCGGCCATGGCCCCTCTCCGCTGTGGCCGCCGCTTCTAGCCAAGGGGGGGCGCGGCGTCTATTGTCGTGGGGATGACGAGCCCGCCTGACTTGCCGCCGATCCCCGGCATACCATCGACCGAGGAAGAGGTGGCTGCTTCCATTGCACGGGCTCGTGCCGACATTGCCGCAGGCCGTTATGTCGAGCACGAAAAGGTCGTCTCCTGGCTAAAGACCTGGGGGACGCCCGACTGGAAGCCGATGCCGCGCGAATGGCTGGAGGACGGCCGCTAGCCAAAGCGCCGATGGCCGTCTATGTTCGGGCGATGAAGCACGAGCCCGGCATCTTCGAGCAGGACGATGAAGCGGCGATCGCCGCCTCCGACGCACGGGCTCGCGCCGATTATGCCGCTGGTCGCTATCATTCGCACGCGGTGGTGGGCCGCTGGCTGAAGACCTGGGGGACCCCCGATTTCAAACCCTTCTTCGAATGGCTGAAGTCGTCTGGTTGAACCAAGCGATCGAGCAGCTCGACCAGATCGCCAGCTACATAGCCCTTTTTGATCCGGCAGCCGCAGGCCGTATTTCGACGCGCTTGGTCGAGCTTGGCCAGAGTTTGGAGACGTTCCCCAACCGCGGACGTCCCGCCAGCAACGGAACGCGGGAATTGGTCTCGGTACGTCCCTACATCCTGAGATACGAGGTTCAGGGCGACACGGTCATCATCCTGAGCGTGCGCCATGCGGCCCGGCTTTGGGACAGCGATATATGACCGCCACCCCGATGATGGCGCAATATCTGGCGCTGAAGGCCGAGGCCGAGGATTGTCTGCTCTTCTACCGGATGGGCGATTTCTTCGAATTGTTCTTCGAGGACGCCAAGATCGCGAGTGCCTGTCTCGACATCGCGCTCACCGCGCGCGGCGAGCATGAGGGCGCGCCGGTGCCGATGTGCGGGGTGCCGGTCCATGCCGCCGAAGGCTATCTCGCGCGGCTGATCAAGGCCGGGCACCGCGTCGCCATCGCCGAGCAGACCGAGAGCCCCGAAGAAGCCCGCCGCGCCCGGGGCTCCAAAGCGCTCGTCCAGCGCGCGATCGTGCGCCTCGTCACCGCCGGCACGCTCACCGAGGAAGCCTTGCTCGACGCGCGCGCCGCCAATTGGTGCGCCGCGGTGGGCGAGGCGGCGGGGGGCGTCGCGATCGCCGCCGCCGATATTTCGACCGGGCGGTTCGAGATCATCGAGACGAGCGCCAGCGCGCTCGGCGCCGAACTCGCGCGGCTGAACCCGGCCGAGACGATCGCCGCCGAGGGGTTCGAACTCGCCCCCGCCCGCCCCCGCCCGCGCGGCGAATTCGACAGCGCGCGCGGCGAGGCGCGGCTGAAAACGCTATTCGGGGTGGCGACGCTCGACGGGTTCGGCGCCTTCAGCCGCGCGGCGCTCGCGGCGGCGGGGGGCTTGGTCGCCTATCTCGATCACACCGCGAAGGGCGCGCTGCCCTTCCTGCGCCCGCCGCTCGTCACCCGCAGCGAGGCGGCGATGGCGATCGATGCCGCGACGCGCGACAGCCTGGAGCTGACCCAGGCGCAAGGCGGCGGGCGCAAGGGGAGTTTGCTCGACGCGGTCGACCGCACGGTGACGGGCGCGGGCGCGCGGCTGCTCGCCGCCGATATCGCCGCGCCGCTGATGGATCGCGCCGCGATCGAGGCGCGGCTCGATCTGGTCGGCTGGTTGGTCGAGGACGCGGGCGCGCGCGAGGATTTGCGCGGCGACTTGCGGCGCGCGCCGGACATTGGCCGCGCACTCGGGCGGCTCGCGGCGGGGCGCGGGACGCCGCGCGACTTGGGCCAGCTGCGCGACGGACTCGACGCGGCGTGGCGGCTCGGGCAGCGCTTGCAGCGGCTCGGCCAGCCGCCCGCGCTCCTCGCCGAACTCGCGCCCAAGCTCCAGGGCCATGGCGCGCTGATCGACACGCTCGCGCGCGCGCTGGTGCCGAGCCCGCCGATCGATGCGGCGCAGGGCGGCTATATCGCCGAGGGCTATGACGCCGCGCTCGACGATTTGCGCGCGGCGGGCGCGGGCGGGCGACGTGCGATCGCCGCGCTCGAGGCCGAGTATCGCCAGAAGACCGGCATCGCCGCGCTCAAGATCAAGCACAACGCGGTGCTCGGCTATCATATCGAAGTCCCCGCCAAACATGGCGACGCGCTGATGAAGCCCGAGAGCGGCTTCACCCATCGCCAGACGATGGCGGGCGCGGTGCGCTTCAACGCGCCCGCGCTGCACGAAGTCGCGCTGAAAGTGACGCAGGCGGGCGCCCACGCGATCGCGGCGGAGGCCGCGCATCTGGAGGAGCTGACGACGCTCGCGCTTTCGGCGCGCGAGGCGATCGCCGCGACCGCCGACGCGCTCGCCCGGCTCGACGTCGCCGCCGCCCTGGCCGAGCGCGCGGCCGAGGGCGGTTGGACGCGGCCCGCGCTCGTCGACCATGGCTGTTTCGAGATCGAGGGCGGGCGCCATCCGGTCGTGGAAGCCGCGCTCGCCAAGCGCGGCGAGCGGTTCGTGGCGAACGACTGTCGCCTGGCCGAAGACTCGCGGCTCTGGCTCGTCACCGGCCCCAATATGGGCGGCAAATCGACCTTCCTGCGCCAGAACGCGCTGATCGCGGTGCTCGCGCAAGCGGGCAGCTTCGTCCCCGCCGCCCGCGCGAAACTGGGCTTGGTCGATAAATTGTTCAGCCGCGTCGGCGCCGCCGACAATCTCGCGCGCGGGCGATCGACCTTCATGGTCGAAATGGTCGAAACTGCCGCGATCCTGGCGCAAGCCGGGCCGCGCAGCTTCGTGATTCTCGACGAAGTGGGGCGCGGCACCTCGACCTATGACGGGCTCGCGATCGCCTGGGCGGTGGTCGAGGCGATCCACGAACAAAACCGCTGCCGCTGCCTGTTCGCCACCCATTATCACGAACTCACCCGGCTCGCCGAACGCTGCGAGGCGCTGTCGCTCCACCATGTGCGCGCGCGGGAGTGGAAGGGCGAGCTGGTGCTGCTCCACGAAGTCGCCGAGGGGCCGGCGGACCGCAGCTATGGCCTGGCGGTCGCGCGGCTCGCCGGGTTGCCGCCCGCCACCATCGCGCGCGCGAAGGCGGTGCTGGCCAAGCTCGAGGCGGGGCGCGCCAAGACGGGGGGGCTCGCGGCGGGGCTCGATGATCTACCGCTCTTCGCCGCCGCCGCCGCGCCCGAGCCGCAACGCGATCCCTTGCGTGACGCACTCGCCGCGCTCGACATCGACGCGCTCTCGCCGCGCGCGGCGCTCGACGCGCTCTACCAGCTGAAGGCGCTCGCGACTCGCTGATTTCACGCGCTGAATCCGATGGGCGTGGCCCGCTCTCACCATAACGCGCGCGTGGGAACCGCTACCGCCCGGTGCGGTTGTTCGGCTCGGTTCACAGGAGAATGCGAATGTCGGCGTTGAAAATTCTGCCCCTGATCGCGGTGGTCGGCGCGGGGCTCGGCCTCGGCGGGTGTGCGACCAAGGGGTTCGTGCGCGAACAAG
>FRDC01004003.1_pt1 | contig 27447 bp, 33 predicted proteins | sample 1106171 | NCBI WGS metagenome assembly FRDC01 (sample SAMEA3930566, study PRJEB13176) | freshwater metagenome | biome: Drinking water system; feature: drinking water; material: water | place: Singapore | collected 2014-12-20 | reverse complement strand
CCGATGGGCGGCTTGTCGGACTCATGCGCCCACAGGAACACCGGATTCTGTTCGTAGTTGCGCGTGTCCCAGCCGGCCACGCGGATTACATCGCCGTAGCGGTCAATCGCCTCGCTGGACGCGACAAATTCAATCGTGCGCTCTTTCTCGTCGAGCGACTTGATGCGCGTGCGCACCGGCTTGAACTGCTTCGCTTTGGTGTCGCGCTCGGTCGGTTTCATTGCACAAGGCCCTTTCTTGCCCCGGACTGGATTTTTTCTTTGTAGTGGTCAAACAGGTTCGCGGCGGCATCCGCCGGCCGCTCCGCATCCCAATTCACGTTGAGTTCCAGCAGGACAGCGCGGGCCAGGTCAAACGCTGCGGCGCGCGGCACGCCGAATTTCTTGACCGCCTTGCGCGCTTCACGTCCAATCGGAAATGCATGATTCGGACTGGCCGCGCCTTCGCGGATGCGCGAGGTCACCGCATTCTTCCACTCGCCAACCATCTGAATGGCGGTTTCCGGCGAAATCCGCACCGGGTCGGCATCGCCTTCATCCTCGGTGTCGGTGTTGTAGCCGGCATCAAAACGGTCGTCGCCCCACGGCACCGGCGGCTTATTCAGACGTTCGGTGCGAACCTCATTCACCGTCATGACGTTCTTTTCGACAAACGGCAGCAGCGCCTCGGCCGTCTTTTGCAGGTTGGCTTGCATCGCGGGCACCTGCATGTAATCGAACACGATGGACAGGTTCTCGCCGAAGCGCGGCGCCAGCTTCCGGTTGAACAGCGACTGCAAGCCAAGCAGGTAGGGAATCTCCGTCTCTTCCCAAAACATCGCGCGTTGCTCAATCGAGTTTGCGCGGTTGGCATCCGTCACGATGCCCACCAGAATCTCCGGGACGCCAATGACGCCGCAGATTTCGCGCCGGCACGCATCGAGTAGCTCTCCGAAGCTCAGGTCTTTCTTGATGCCGCCAAGTTCGACAATCTTCTCACCCGGCCCAAACACGCCGACGCTGTGCGCGTTGTCCAGCCCGCCAAAGAGTCCCTGCAACTGCTCGCGGATGGCGTCGCGCTGCTCGCGGGAAAGACCGTTGCCTTCCACCAGCGTGCTTTTGTCCATTTCGAGCGCCAGGCTCAGGATGCCGGCGTTATCGAAAAAGCGCGCATTGAACAGCAATGCCGAGTGGTGCATGTCCGCCGACTGCATTGCCGCCGTCATCGGCGCGATGCCGCGCACCGGATTCGATGGGTTGTAAAATTTCGAGAAGATGGCGTTGGGGCCTTCAATGACGAACGGCGATCCCGCTACCCGCATGTGGAAGCGTTCGTATTTGCGCAACGCCCAGTCGAAATCAATCTTCTCAATCCACTGCGGCGAATTGACGTACAGAAAGCCGGGCGGAAGAAATGACCCGTCACCCTTCTTGCCAGACGCCGCCTCAATCAAGGCTTCGCCACGCAAATACTGATGGATAACCGTCGCCTCAATCAGCGCCGGCATGTCATCTTCATCATTGGGACGAGCCAGCAGGCGCGACAGCGGGTGCGCATCCGGCAGGCGCTGTGCCTTCTTGCCGCGCGCCTGTTGCACGGCGTACACCGGAACCTGCGCGGCGTTGCTGGCAATCACGTCCACGCAGCGCCGCACCCAGCCTACTTTTTCGTAGGCCACTTCGGAATACAGGGCGCGGTGCGTGCGCTGTCCGTACACGGTAAGGCGCGGCTGCACCACGCTTTCCCGTTTCAACCATTGGCGCAAGCGTGCGAAAAAGTTCATGTTTTCAGTTTTTTCCGGAAAGCCCGGCTAATACAGTGTCAGCCTAAAGATGTCCACGGCATTCGTGGTATTGGAATACGGGCTGGGCCGCGCGGCCATCGAAAAGATGCAGTACTTCGGAACCTTCGCACCACCGTTGGTCGCAAAGCCGCAACCCAGGAACGGCGTTTCGTCGTAGTCCGTACCTTCGCGGTGTGTCACCAACAGCGAACGCAGTTCATTTGTGACCGGGTTGTAAACATGCACACGGACGGTGTACCACTTGGATGATCCGCCACTCGAAATGTCGTTGAACCAGGTGGAAGAAATCGCGCCTTCGCCGGCGGTCGGCCCGAATTCCCGCACGATGAACGTCCAATCGCCGTATGAGCCGATGTGCCCGCCCTGGTTGTAAAGCCCCATATTGAGGGCACAGCCGGGCGCCGAGGCCGGCATTGAAGTCAGGTCGCGGTAGGACGCGCTCAGCAGGCAATTCGACGGGCCCACCACGTCATCATCCGTGGTGACAATTTGCTTCCCGGTAGAGGTCTCCTGCGCGTCGCCGTGTCCCGCCCGGTATTGCACGTTGCCAAGATAGGTTCCACTGGAATTGAATTTCTCCCAGCCCCACCAACACGGCGCCCCGCCGCTTGTGGGGCAGCCGCAATTTCCGCTGCCGCATTTCCCCATGTTGACGATGATGTCGCCGTTGTCGAAAATGTGCGTGTTGTCAAGTCGCGTGTCCACGCTGGACGGCACGTTGACTACGGCGAGTACCGTGTCGGTCGCAATGTTGTAAATCAGAACGTCGGTCGAACCGTCCGCTTTCGGGCAGTGTATCGCGGCTTTTTCCTGCGTCTCAGCTAGGTCGCCCTCGCCGCCGCCGAGTTTCATGCCGGACTGACAACTGTGCGTTGTCGCAAAGTTCCTCAGCAAAGCACAGTTCTTGGTGCTGATGGTGCACGCATAGAATTCTCCGGTGTACCGCGTACCGTAAGCCTTGTCGGCATTCACCGGCGAGAATACAAACGTGTCAAGGTCAATCTGGCCGAGATTGCCGGTGCTTTTCCAGTACTCGGTGTTGTCCGACAACTTGAAAAGGATATTGCCGGTGTCGGTGCCGCGCAGAACGTAGTACTGGTCGTCTTTGGAAATTGCCCGGCGCGTGGTGTAGTGCATCCGGAAGCCGGTCTGCAAATTGTTACTGGCGTTGCGCGGCATATCACTGCGCCGCTTGACCAACTCAATCGAGCAACTGGAGGCCGTCTGGTCCATGCGCTCGGCCACGCCCAGGGCCGGGAGCGCATAGCTGCCAGTGAGCGAGCCGCCGCCGGACGCGCCGCTGGCAACGTCGGGCAGGCCGGCCTGCGTGAAGCTGATTGTTTTAGCTCCGGCGTTAACTGCCGTCACTTTCCATGACGTTTTGATGGTGCCGGTCGTGGCCGTAATCGTAGACGTGTCAGTCGCAACCGTGGAGAAAGTAAACGTGTCCGCGTCCACCACGCTTGCCACAGTGAAAAAGCCGTGCAGTTTGTCCTGGCTGGATGCATTCGTGCCACTCAGAGAGAATCGCTGTCCGACGTAGAGATTGTGGCCCGCACTAACAACCGTGACCGTCGTACTGCCTGAATTCTTTGTGACGCTGGTTGCCGTCTTATCCGTCGAATTGAAACTGGCGTCGCCGGCGCCGGAGATGTGCACCCACATGCCCGCCGTCACGTTCGGCGTCGTGGTTAGCTTAACCGTTGAGACCCCGCTCGCACGCGTCAATCCACCGTTCCCGGACGTCTCGATTGTGAACGTGCCGGCCGGATAGGGTTGGGCCTTGCTGAAGCTATCGGGCGGATCAAGCGCGTTGCCCGTGCCAAGAGGATCAACAATCGTGCCGCAGGTCGGGCCATTGCCGCCCGCGGCCGTGGTCGTAAACGTCTGCTGGCTTGTCGTAGTCGAATTGCCCGACCCGTCAACGCTCGTAATCACGTAAAAGTATTGCGTGGATGCCGTAAGTCCGGAAAATTGCAAGCAGCGATTGCCGTTGATGAGTGCGGCGTTACTGACCTCCTGCACGTTGTACGGCCCGCCGCTTGGGCCGCGCGAAATCTTGCTGTCCGCCAGTTCGTTCGTGTCCCAACAAATCTGCGCTGTGGTAGTGGACGGAGTGGGAACGATGTTGCTGATATTCGGCGGCGTTGCATCTGTGGTTATGGCGCGGTCGGATGCGGTGCCGGTACGGTTGCCGCTTCCCGTCTGGACTACCTGCGCAGAACATGGCAGGCAGGCCAGAAGCAGCAAGGCAAACAGGCGGCTTTTCATTTTCCGGAAAGGAAATCTCTCAGTTACGAGAAATCAAGATGCGGCCACTGGTGACAGAGCTGCCGTTTTCCACCACGATGCCGATGCGACGGCCCGCCGCGCAATCGGCGGATTGTGGGAGCACCTGGCCAGCGGTCGTCGCACTGGTGCAGGCATACCAGCCGGCGGACGGGCTGTATGTTCCATCATATTGCACGCTCACAATGCCTAATACGACAACGCGAATCGTCACGTTCGTGTCCAACCCCACGCCTACTGGATTCGTTGCAGAAGTCGGGCAATCGTCCACATTGAACACGGCTGCGGCTACCGGACACTGCACGCGATTCGCCGTACTGGTGCCAGGGCCGTTGATGAACGGCTGGATTACCGCCGCTTCGCCCGGCTCTGCCGGCGTCGCATTGCTCGATAGCCCCGCTTCAAACGTGGCGTTTCCGCCCTTGCGCTGCCCGGCGGAGTTTCCAGCACGCAAGGTAAGCGCGCCTGGCGAGCCGCCCGTTGAGGCTGCTGTTTGGTCTCCGCCGCGCACCGTCGTCGAACCAGCGGAACCTGTGCTCGCCGACGTGTTGTTCGCGCCGGCCAGAAGCAGCGCGCCGCCGTTATTTGTAGAGCTGACGTTGCCGGGGTTGACCGTCAGGGCTGCCGTAGTCGACGAGGTGAGCGTAATCGAGGAGCTTGTAGCTGCGCAGTTGCCTACGTCGCCGTTGGACTGACCGCAGGACACGCTGCCGTTCGTCAGGCCGGCCGTCAATGCCAGTGTGCCATCACGATTGGGCAGCGTAAATGTGCGCGTAGAAGCCGTCGAAATGCCCGACGCCGAGAAAATCGCCAGCTTCGTCGCATCCGCACTATTCTTCACCAGGGCCGAGGCGTCGGAAAATGGCGCCGAAGAAGCGCCGCCGCCAATCGCTTGCCACGCGGTGCCGTCGTAGCACTTGAACAGGTTTGATGCGCCGCTGTCCACAGCGCAATCGCCAGTGGCCGGCGACGACGGAAGCGCGGCGGGTGCGATGTTGAATCCCGCCATGGTACTGCTTGGCGTGAATGTCTGCTTGAATCCAGCGCCGTACGTGTTGGCCTTACCGTTGCCAACCACCGCCATGACGCTGCCAGCGTTTTCGGAAAATGAAAAGACGTTGCCGGTGTGCGCGCCAATCTTAACCCGCCCCGACGCAGAGGCCGTCATGCTGCCGGTTACAAATTCCGTGCTGCCCGCGCCGCTTCCGCCAAACGTAACCGTGCCATCATCGGCCACGCACAGGTAGCACACGTCGGCCTTGCTCAAAACTCGAAAGACGTATCCCGCCGCGTTTGTGCCGTTGAATTGCTTGACCGTGAGTCCGATTACGTCCGCGCTCGGCTGCAACGTCTGTGCCACGCCTGGCGTCTTGAGTACGCTATTCGCAAACGTCGAATAATCGGCGCTGGACAACAGGCCGCGATTCACTGCGCTGGCCGTGGGTAGATTCAGCGTGATCGTGCTGCCGGTTGCGTCAATCGAGAAGTCGCTTCCGGACGTGCCAGTGGCAATCGAAAGTGCTCCGGTGAGGGAATTGAGGCTCGACACTCCGCTTCCCGCTCCGCTGCCGCCGAGAGCCTCCCACGCCGCACCCGTCCAACGGCACAGCGCGCGCGCCGAGCCGCCGCCGCCCGAACAGTCGCCAGCCGAAGGCGCGTCGGTAAACACCCATACTTGGCGCGCCACTGGCGCAGTGGGACGTGCGGCGTACGTGGATTCATTGAATCCGTCCGTCACGTTGCCGATAACCGGAGATTGCGCCGCCGCGGGCGCAGCGCACATGGCGGCCAGCAGGGCGAGCCTGAGGAGGTTTTTCATTGGCAGTTCCTACGCTTTGGGTTTCTTTGCCGGAGCTTTCGAGGCCGACTTACCGCTCGGCGCGTCCTTGCTGTCAGTACGTCCGGCGCTGACGCCCGTAGTTTCTTTTGCCGCTTCCGGCTTCTTTTCTTCCGGCTTCACGATTTCCGTCTTTGCCACTTCCGGCCTGGCGCGCTCAATCACAATCAGGCTATCGTTCAGGTCGTGTGTTCCCGGGTCGCCGCCGGCCTCGCGCAGCTTTTCAAGCGCAATCGTGGCAACCGCGCGCTCTTCGACGGTCAGCCGTTCCTGCCACGCCTTCTCGAACCGCTCCCGCTCGGCCTGGTATTGCAGGCGCAATCGTTCGAGCGAAAGCTGTGCCTCGCGGATGACGAGCTTCTGCTCGGCGTTGAGTTCGACTTTCTTTTTCTCCGGCTGTGCCGCTTCTGACTTCTCTGGCGCTTTCGGAGCTTCCTGCGAAAACCCTGCTACTGCGAACAGCAGCAGGCACACCACAACGCGAATCGCGTGCTTCACGGTTCTTCTCCTTTGGGATTGACTTTCCGGAAAATGGAAAGCGGGCGGTTTAGGGTGCCCACGAGTAATACACGGTCAGCGTCGGGCTGGACCCGCCAGTCCACGTCGAGCGGTACATGCGCACGGTGCGAATCGGCTTGTTGACCACGCTGACGACGCCGTTCGATGTACAGGTAATTGCGCCGCTCAGGTCTGCAAAATCGCTGTCGGTCGGATTATCTTCCGGGCCGAGATTCGTTCCGTCGAGCCGGAACGCACAGCCCGACGGCGAGCCGGTCACCTTGAATTGCAGCGTGTGCTTGGACGCGAAGCCGCCGAAGCGCGTCACGTCGAACATCTGCGCGCTCGCGCCAGTCGGCGCAGCAAACGTGAACACTTCCGCCCGGCGCTGCGGGCCGACTGGACTTGCCACGGCCAGCAACACCAGCGCCAGCGCCAGAATCAATCTGCGTTGAATCATTGCTTTTCCTTTCCCTTTACCGAATCGTGGCAGCGGATATCCATCCCCAGCCAATCAATGTTCCGAGAAGCAGCAGTGCCCCGGTAACCAGATACGAAAACCGTTCGAGGTTCCGAATCTGCGCGCTCTGTACCTGCACCAGGCCGGGGTTTCCGTTGCCGCCAAGTACTTCCAGTTCGCTTTCCAGCGTGGCGACCTTCGCCGGCAGTCCGCGCAATTCCTTGAGGGCTTCGCCGTGCGCCTTTAGTTCCCCACGCGAAGCCGTCAATTCCTGCACCACGAACAGGCGGAAGGCGGTTTGATCCTGCGCCGCCCTCATGGCGGCTTCATCCAGATTCAGAAAGGGCATGTCAGACGGCATCGGTGGGCTCGCTTATTCCCTGTGCCTCACGCAGCAGCTTGCGCGCGTCACGGATTGTGTCCTGCATCCGTTTCGCATTGCGTAAGCTGCGCTCTGGCCTGCCCCGCCAGAATGTCGGCCTTGAGTTGCATGTCGGCCAGCTTGGAATCAGTCTCCGCCAGGCCGCAAGACGGAGCCGAATTGGTTGCAGAGGCGGGACTCGAACCCGCGACCTTTGGATTATGAATCCAACGCGCTGCCGCTGCGCCACTCTGCTTCTGAGTTTTCACTCGAATCCCATCCCGCGCACGGCATAGAGCTTCCCCTTGCCGCAATCGAGCGCGATTTCATGCACGACGGCGGGAGCGCCGTCCGCCTCCACGACTTTCACTGCACGCTTCACCGGCTTACACACAAGCACTTCGCCTTTCGCCACGGGCGGCGCGCCGTCAAGTCTCGCCACGGCCAGCAGTACTGGCGTCATCGGCTGCATAACGGGCAGGCCGTTCCATTCGCCCTTGCAGACCATCGCCACGCCCTCGCCGGCCCGATTCGGCGCGGCACACAGAATCGCCGCGGCTGCCAGAACTGCGACCGCGATGATTCTGCGCTTCATGTTCTACGCCGTCGGCGCTTCCTTCTTGAGCCAGTCCCAGCGCGAAAGAAACTTGTCGGCGATGGAATCGGAGAAGTAGCCGAGAATGATTGCCAGCGCAATCAACGTGCGCTGATTGGCGTTGTCGAACACAATGCTCAGGTCAACCAGTGCCGGGTTGTCCCAAATCAGCAGGAAGATGGCGAAGCCCAAAACCTTCTTGGCAAGCACCTGCTTCCAGCGCAGCGACAGATATTCACGGAGCGAAATCCGCTTGCCGTCCGGGCCCACAATGGCATCGGCCTTCGCTAGCGTGTGCGTCACCTGCCCGAGAAAGTAGAGCACGAACACAGCCGTACCCATGTGGCGCCCGCCGCCCGTGGCCGCGCTAAGAATGCCCAGCCACAGGCCGACGATGCCGCCCATCGCCAGATAGATTTCCGCTACCGTCATTTCGCTCCGCTCATTTCTGCCCGGTCGTACCACGAGCCGCAGGCGCAAATCACAACGCGCTTCTGCGTGCCAGTCGAAGTCTCGTACCAGAAGCCTGAGTTCTTGCAACGCGCGCAAGCCGCCGAATGCGCCACAATCGGCGCGCGGGGCAGGCCGTGAATCAGCCGGATGAATTTCCGTTCAACGATCCCCAGCGCCTCAACCTGCAAGCGTTCATCGAAGCTCCGAAGAAACGCCGCCGGTGCATCAATCTCAATCATCGCAGACTGATAATCTCTACCCACGGGCGCGCCGGCTTGGGCCGCTTGCGAATGCTCCACGCTCCGGCTGCGGCGATGGTCAGGTCGCCGCCAAATCCCGCCTTCGGTTCAACCCGGTCGCCGTTCAATACGTGAATCTTCATATCCGCAATCAGCCGGCGAGACCGAAACAAGTGCGGGTTGGCGGCAACCGCTTCGCCCAGCGTCTCGAACATCATCGGGCGGGTTACGCCATCGGTTTTCCAGCCAAGCTTCTTGCCGCCGCTTTCTTCCTGTCGCCAGAAGAGGTTTGGGTATCCGGCCAGGGCCGTGTATGCCGTGGCCGAAATGTCGCCGAGGTTGGTTTCAAGCGCAATCAGGGCGCGATTGAAACGCATTCCAATGCGGCGGCAACGCGCGCCGAATGCCAGCGCCGACTCGCGCCCCACCCACTCGCCAACCTGCGCGCCAGTGCTGCGCTTGATTACCTCAAGCGCCAAGCGCGACGTACCCATTGCGCCGCTCACGTCACCGAACAGAACGTATTCTTCGCCATCCTGCGGCTGCTCCCAGCAGAGCCAGCCGTTCTCTTCCGCGCCCGGCGCGATTTCCTTTTCTATCGGCGCCACAGCTCCGGCCAGCGCAATCGCCATTGCTTGCGAGCTGAACGGGCAATTACCGCTGCCCAAAAAGCACGCAATCGAATCCTCTGCGAATTCCTGTTGGCGCAGCAGGCCAAAGTCTTTTTCCTGCTCGCGCCGCCACGCAATCTGTCCGGGCAGAAGCGTCGCCGGCAGAGTGCAATCCACGCCGGCGCGCCACTCGGCGTAACGCGCGCAAAGCGCCGCCTCTTCTTCTGTCAGCGCAAAGCCAGGTCCGGTTGGCCGCGAGTGCGCCGGATTCCACCACCATCCGTAGAAGTGCGGCGCAAATCCGTTCTCGCCGCGCCGCGCCTTCTGATACTCCTCGTAGAAGTGCCCGGTGTCGCCGTGCGGGCGCGATTCGTAAATCCGCCCCTGCCGGTTGCCAACCTGGTGCGTACCCAGAGTGGCAAGCGTCTGCTTCACGTTGCCCGGCCAGCGCGAAAGCTCTGTGCAGTGCAGGCCCTGATAGGACTGGCCCAGCCCCGCCTCAGCGTCTTTGGCTGTCGCCACGAAGTAGCGCGAATTCAGGTGCGGGAACAACAGCTCGCGCACGTTGGCGCGTCCGCCTTCCGCCTTTGTATTCAGTGCGCCGTCACGGAGCACTCGGCCCAGAACGCCGGGCAGCGACCGCCACATGAAGTGCGCGGCGGCAAAATAGTCCTTCGCCGGATCCAGCTCGTGCGCCACAAGCAACGCGCCGTAGCCTTCAACCGTAATTGCCCGCAGAAACGCGTCGGCAATTGCGTCGGTGGTAAACCACGTCTTGCCGGATTTCAGAACAATGTCTTTACCGGTACGCTGCGCGGAGAAGTGGCGTTGCGCCGGGCCGATAAACAGCGGCACCGGCTTCTGCGTGGCGTAGTCCTTGACGCGAATCCAGCGTGCCTTGAGCACGTCCGAGACGCGCATCGGAAACTGCATGTCCGCCACAGGGCCGTCAATCAGCTTCACGCCCTCGGTCAGCCTGTCCTCAGCGTCGCCGGGACGCACCCACAGGTCAAGGCGCTGCCCGAGCCGTATCAGGAATTCGAGTTGCTGCTTGAGTTCCACGGGGCTTTTCGGAAAATGAAAAGGGCGCGAGGCTTCCACTCGCTCCCGCGGCGCGCCCGCGTGTGCCAGATTTCCACCCGCATCTGGGCTGTGCGCGCTGGACTGACCCGGTTGCCATTCGCTGCCATGCGGTCTTTTGCGTGGCCGGTGTCCAGAAACCCGAATGGCCTGATAGATTCAGAAGCGCGACGGCCACTGAATCGCTGGGTATGCCTGAAAGGGGCCGGTCAAGCCGTTCGCAACGGCATCAGTCACCGGCCCCCGCTTTTTGTGGGGTTATGTCAATTCCCTGCGAGCGCCAGCACGCGCTCGGTGTACGCTTCCGCGTCCGGGCCGCTTCCGTTGTAACGCCGCACCCCGTCGCGCAACCCGTGCGCGCGAATCTCGCGCCCAAGAATCTCCGCGCCGACGCGCACGGACGTATCCGGATCAAGCAGATTCACTCGCGCGAAGTCATACTCAGCGCGCCAGGTGCTCACGCGAACCTGCGTGAGGCCGAGCGCGCCTTTATTCGATACGGCCAGCGGATTGCAATGCGACTCGACGGCAATCACCGCCGCCAGAACACGCGCCGGAACACCCTCGCGCGCCGCGTATCGCGCCACCTTTTCTGCCAATGCGTAATCCCCGCAACCAGCCCGCCCGAATACGCGCCCTGCGTCGAAGATTCCCGTGCGCAGGGGCGAGTACTGAATCTCCGGCGCGACGGGCGTGCGAATCGCGGCCGGAATTTCGTTGGGTTGCACAGCAAGAAGACGCGGCAAAATAAACGCCCCTATCGCCAGAATACACAGCAGCAGACCAACTACGTACGCCTTTTCGTTCTTCGGTGCAGGCGGAACGTCACTCCGGCTTAAAAGAGTCGGATTCTCTTGCGACAACTTCCCCCTCCACGCGCCGCGCCCATTCCGGCAGCGCGCCCGGCTTCTCCAAGTCAGAAGAAACGATTTCATTCAGGTTCACAGAAAGCGCGATATCCGGATTCGCTTTCGGCAGCGCGATATCCAGAATCATCTTGGCCGCTTCGTTGCAGCCGTCCTTCGTCTTGCCGACTGCCTTGTCCGCCAGGTGGTCAAGAATCCGCCCGGCCTGCCCGATTGCCCGGCCCGCCAGCCGTGCCCGCTGCTCCGCCTGAAAGCCCTTCTCTGCCTTCCACTTCGACAGCATGAACTCGCTGACGCCCATGCGCTTCGCCAGGTCGCGCTGCGTGCGTGGCAGGCCGCGCTCAACCCGCTCGGCGTCTGTTAGGAATAGCCACTCAACCAGAATGATTCGCTCGACGTTCCTTTTCGCCAGAGTGACAGTATTTGTCACTGGTTGACCATTTCTGTCAACTATGTCATTATTTGTCACTCTGTCGGTTTCGGCCGCTTCCGTGGCTTCTTTCAGGGTTTGGGTTAGGTCGCAAGGCGGGACAGCGGTAGGCTCCTCTTTTCCGGCTGTCGCAGGCTCCTTCGTGTCCGGGGTGGCGGATTCCGGCAGGCCATCGTCTGACGTGTCCACATCGGACGGAAATTCAATCACATTCGACACCGGCTGCTTCTGCTCGTTCTCCATTGGGATTCATTTCTCTGTTTCCGATTTCCCGCTCCGCGCTTCCCGCACTCGCCTTACGCGCCCCGCTTTCCATTTTCCGGAAAGCTCACTGCGCCGCCTCAAGCCGGAGCACGCTCTCGCCGGCCGTCTCCGCGAACACTTCGCTCGGCAACGTCGGGCTTTCTTTCCCGCGCTTGCGCAGACCGGCGCCGAGCTTGCCCAGCGATTCCTCTGTCAGTAGGCCGTAGGCTTCGATGCGCTTCTGCTCGCGCTGGCGCGTCTCGAAGTCGCCGGTAACGTAGGCGCGCTCGATGTGCGCCTTCTCGATCGTGGGCGTCCGCGGCGTCCGCGTTTCCTTGCGGGCTTCCACTACCGCGCGTCCGTCTGGGTACGTCTTGCCGTTCCTGGCTTGGTAGAGCACGTAGCGAAAACGCCCGCTTGAAACTCCGGCATCGCGCTCGCGGAAGCTGATGCGCTTCTTACAGGAACAGCCCAGTGCCGGGGCCGATTGCTGCAATTCGGGGTTGAAACAGGAGTGGACAATGACGGGCTTACTGGTGTTTAGAGACACTTCGCTTGACCTCAGTCGCCCCACTGCTTCGCCGGGCGTTGCGCCGCTTTCCATTTTCCGGAAAGCGTTACGTAAATTTCGGGCCGTGGGGCCAGCACCCGCAACTTTCGCTGGCGGGGTTCCCTTTTCTCATATCGCCAGCGTCCAGCCTGCCCGCTGCGACCGATGGACTTCAATCCACATTGGCCCTCACTGATACCTGCGAGACTCTTTACTTTTCGTTAGGCAGTCCAAAAGAAATTTCTTGGCCTGGCTGAGCAGCGCGTCCACGGTGCCCGGCGCAATGTCCATTTCGTTCGCCACGCCGCTGCGCGATAGCCCGCCCCAGTAGTACCAGAGCAGCGCCATCATCTGCCGCTCCGGCAGTTTGGCGATGTTCTCCGCCGTCGCGCCATCGGCCCACTTCTGCCCTCGGCCCTTGGCGCGCTCGATGCGCTCGCTGGGCCGAACGTTCTTCATCAACAGGCCGGCCCGCAACACACTCACGTCAATTGTCGGCGGCGCATCTTTGAGAAACACAGTGAGGCCGTTCTGTAACGCATCTACTTCTGCCGTTGATCTCCGCATCGCCATTGTCGCCATCGCTTTCCTGCCCCGCTTTCCGGAAAATGGAAAAGGCCCGGCACGATTCAAGCTGTCATCCGCCTGAATCACGCCGGGCCCTCGGTTCTTCCGTTGGTGCCCGTCGCAACTGCTGCTTTCAGTTTTTCGTAGCGCCTATGGCATCATTCTTCCACCTCGAAGCTGTCGCTGCGCTGGCGCTTCACGCCGAAGATTCCGCCCCGGCGCTGGATCGTAACTTCCGAGTACTCGTTCGCCGTGAGCCATTCCGCCGCCGAGCGCAGCAGCTCGTCCAGTTTCGCTTTCGGTGGGCGCCCGCCATTCCCACTTGGATGTACCGCGAGCGGCTTCGCGCGTTCCAAGACCTGACTCTCCCCTCAGTACGGGCTTACTTTGACTGCGGGCTTTCCATTTTCCGGAAAGGCTCTTCACCGGGCGCATCCTGCTTCTTTTCGTGCGGCCACGGCTGGGCCAGCCTTCGCTCCAACAGCCAATCACTCACGTTGATCTCCGGCGCATCCTTGCGGTCGCCGCTGGCCCACAGCTCCACCAGTAGCCGGCGGTACTTGTCCTGGCCGTGTGGCTCGACGGTCAGCGTGCGCGACACATACGAACGTCGCGCTGCGCCGGAGCCTTCCTGTACCAGGCGCGTCAAAGAGCCGGAAAGAAAACGTTCGAGTTCCTGCTTCGCCTTCTTGCCGGCCTTCGTCGGCAGTTCCGGTGCATCCACTCGCCGCAGCCGGCAGGAATGCTCCTGCCATACGCCCGGCTCGATTTCGATTTCGAGGCGCACCGTGTCGCCGTCCACTACGCGCACGAGGCGCGCAGCCTGGCGGGGACGCTCCTTTTTCGCGGCGTGCGACGCCTGTTCCGCCGCTACCGTAAAACAGGTCAAGCACGACAGCGCCAGAATCACGGCCAGCACGCTGTGTTGCGTCTTGCGCATTTCGGTCCCACCATTCCCGCGCGTGCCGCGCGATGATTTGACAGGCGCGCCGGACATCGTAGTCCAGTGCTTCTTCTTCTTTTTCCATTTGCCGCCGCACCAGGTCTGTCGGATGCACCAGGCCCGGCAGTTCGGCGGCAAGTTTTTCGCCGTCGTATTCGTCTGCCGCCGCTCGCGCGAGACAGTGCGCCGCTTCGCGCATTTGGCCTGCCGCAACTTCGCCGCCTTTGGTTTTCCATTCCGTCTCAGCGCAACGCGCCATGCGTTCCAGTTTGAACGCGATGATGCGCAAGAAAAAGGCGTAGTCCCATTCGCGGTCGCGCCAAAGCACCGGCAGCCATGCCGCAACGCGGCGGACATTTTCAAGAAAGCGCATCGGTCGTTTTCTCCTTAACCCGCTTTCCATTTTCCGGAAAGCGTGCAGAGTCTCGGCCTGCGCTTGCCGTGGGCTCCGTGCGGCCCGATGTGGCAACTGGCGCAGCGCGTCTCAGAATTCTCCAAGCTGATTGCGCCGCCCTTGCCGCGCGGCTTGCGTTCATGTAGGTGCATCTGCTGCCAAGTAACAAACTCTCCGCACGCGACGCACCGATTACCGTCGCGGTGCCACACTGCGAGACGTATCCCGATTACTGCGGTCGTGCGCTCAATCTGTTCTACCCAAAGCGCCGCGACTTCCGGATGTGCCGCAATCCATCGCAGCGCCTCTTTCTGTGAATTGAGGACTGCCTCAATGGAGCGCCGCCCTCTGAACACGACCCAACGCGTGCGCGGCTTCAAATCACGTCTCCCTTGTTAACGCGGCCCGGCATCTGCGGCGTCAGGCTCTCTTCGTGCGTCGCCAGAAACTCCATGCAGAAGCGCAGGAAAATCTCGCGGCGCTGTGCCACGTCGGATTCAGTCGGCTGAATCGGCGGGTCGACCAGGCACGCGCAGCGCAACGCACGCTCAATCACGGCGCGGTCGTCGGCATCGGCAAAGAAGCCGCCGAAGTCGTACCACTTCCCTTTCGGGCGCGGCTCGTCGGCACGCAACGCGAATTCTTCCGCCACGCTCTCTTTGAACTGTTCGGTCTTTTCCGTCGCCGCCTTCGACACCAGCTCGGCGCTCGGCGCTCGCCCGGTTGCGCGCTTAGCCTTCGCCAGTTCATGCGCCTTCGTGATTCCCATCGCTTCAATTTCAGCCGGCGAGACGTGCCCGGTCAACTGCTCGGCCACTTCCTTGCACGCATAGAGCTGCGAGACGCACAGATTCTCGAAGCGGCTAACGCGGTCACGCATGTAGCGATGAATGGACGGGAAGCCCAGCGCGCGGTAGAGTTCGCCCTGCGACATGCGCCACAGCAGCCCGCCAATGCGAGCGATGCGGTGGTCTGCTTGCTCTTTCGCGCCACTCAGCCACACAATGTCCGCACAGATTTCGCGGTCAAGCTGTTCGGCTTCCGTCTGCGCCGCCGGGGTCATCGGTTCCGGCCCTGCCACTTCGATTGCCGTTTCCATTCTGCCTGTCCTTTCCGTCCCGTCCACCTTGCCGCCGCTTTCCATTTTCCGGAAAGCTGCGAATCAGATGCGGAGCGGCATCAGAACGTAACGCCAGTCGCTGCCCGACTGAAAATCAAGCGCAGCTTCCGGGCTTGTGGCTGAGAGATTCACTTCGCCTTCCGCCTTACCCATGAAGCCGCTGAGAAATTGCGCGTTGACGCCAACCGTCAGGCTTTGCCCTGTCGTCTTTGCCGCGAGCCACGCCTCGGCCTCGCCAGCCTCCGCGCTCTGCGTCGAAATCAGAATCTTGTCGTCGCCGATTTCGAGTTTGAGTGCGTAGCTGCGCGAGTCGGCCATCGGCAGTACCTTGCTCACCGTAGCTTGAAATTCGCCCGCGTCAAACGTTGCTCGCGTCTTGCCGGGACCGGGCAGCACATTGCGATAGTTCGGGAATTGCCCCACCAGCAGGCGGCAGAGAATTGCCGCTTCGCCGAATTCAAATTTCGCCATCGTCTCGGAAACCGTCAGCTTCACCTGCTCGGCTTCGGAATCGAATTTTTCCAGCAGGGCCAGCGCCTTGCGCGGAATAATCAGCTTGAGCGCATCGCCATCAGCCTTGCCGTGCGCCAGGCTCAGGTGATTACCGTTGGTTGCGGCCAGCGAGAATTTTCCATCCGCGATTTCAAGCTGCGCGCCTTGCAGGGTGTAACGCGAATCTTCCGTCGTCACGGCAAACGATGTGCGCCGGATGGCAGATTGGAAATCCGCCTTCGGCAATGTGGCGCTGCGTCCGGCCACTTCGTCGAGTACCGGAAAATTCTCCGGCCCGAAGCCAACCACTTTCGCTTTGGCGCGTCCGTTCTTGACCTGCGTCCAGTGATTCTCCAATCCTTCCAGCGTGACTTCGCCGTCCATCGCGCCGAACAGGGCCAGCAGCTTCTTGAGATTGACGCACAGGGCTTCGCCGCCGGCCTTGCTCGGCGTCATGTCGCCGGCCAGCGGAAACCGCATTGCGACTTCGAGATCGGTCGCCACGGCCAGCATTCGCTTGCCGTCCAGCAGTACGCTCGACAGCACCGGGATCGTGCTCTTGGTTTCGACGGCCCCAGCCAGCGACTTGAGCATCGCGACCAGGTCTTTTGCTTTCGCTTTGAGTTTCATGCTTGCTCCTTTACAGGTTCCGCTTCCTCTGCGGCCGGCTTTCCATTTTCCGGAAAGCTGACCGCCTGATTGCACGCCACGCACAACCGCTCGTCCGGCCCAACCGGAGCGCGACACTCGACGCAGAGATTCACTGTGTCAGCCATGCTTCATCGCTCCTTGCGCCGAGATACGACGGCGGCTCCGCATCCATCCCACTTTCGCTCTTTTCGCTGAATCCTCCGAACGGCGGGAAGAACAGGAAGCGCCGGAAGTCCACCGGGCCGTTGCGCTGCTTGGCAACCTCAACCACTTTTGTGATTGTGGCAGACGGATTGCTCACGCGGTCGGCATTCTCTTCGTCGCCTTTTTCATCGTAGGCAAACAGCACCGTGTCGGCGTCGCGTTCGAGCTGGCCCGATTCCGCCAGGTCTGACAGTCGCGGGCGCCGTCCGTCAGCCTGGCGGTTAAGCTGGCACAACGCCATGAATGCGCCGCCGGTCAGCGCCTTGAGTTCTTTCGCGGTCGCCTGAAAATCGAGCGACACCTGCGTCACGCGTTCGCGCATGTCCGGCACGTCGCGCGGCGGGCGCACAATCTGAATGTAGTCCACGGCCACAAACTTCATGCGATGCCGCCGCGCCATCGCCAGCGTCTTGCGGCGAATCTCCGTCGAGCGCAACGCGGCGCGGTCGTCAATCCACAATGGCCACTTCGCAATCGTTTCAAGCGCCGCCATGATACGCGCCCATTCTTCTTTATTGGCGTAGCCGGTGCGCAGCCGGTGTGAATCCACGCGCGCTACCAGACACGCCAGCCGGATAATCAGCGAGCGGCGATCCATTTCCAGACTGAACAGTAGTGCCGGAATGCCCGCCGCACCGAGCCGCGCGATAAATTCCAGAAGCAGCGCGCTCTTGCCTTTACTCGGACGTCCGGCCAAAAGGATGAAGTCCATCCAACCGCAGAGCGTTGCGTCGAGCCACTTGTATCCGGTCGGCACGCCCAAGAGTCCGCGGCCTGCGCGCATCGCATCGAAAGTCGACAGCGCCCCGCTGATTGCTTCGCTTGCCATAACCGCGCCGGAGTTCTCCGCTCCGCGTTCGGCGTTTTCTGTAATCCGGCTCAGGGCTTCCTGCGCTCGCTCCATTAGCTCGGCGGGGTTTTCCATGTTCGCCAGCGCGCCCTGCTGGATTTCTTCCGAAGCACGCGCCAGCATCCGCAGTATGGATTTTTCCCGCAAGATGCGCGCGTAGTGCTGGATATTCGCAACGCGTGGAATGCCGTCCACAAGCTGCGCCAGGTACGCACAGCCGCCCGCCGCATCAAGCTCGCCTTGTTTTGCCAACGCTTCAGTCAGCGTCACCAGGTCAATACCGAGGTAGGCGTCAATGCCGGCTTTCAGTTCTTGCGCGCGGCGCTCCATGAACGACAGCATCGTGCGGTAAATCACGCGATGCGCGTCCAAAAAAAAGTCCTCAACTTCGATAAGCTCGCTTGCCACATCGAGTGCATGATTTTCCAGCAGGATTGCGCCCAGCACGGAACGCTCGGCGTCTGCGTTGTGCGGCAATGGGGTTTCGAGCGGCGATACTTCTTTGCGCGGCGGCTTTTTCATTTTCCGGAAAGCCCCTTTCGCTCCACGCGCCGCGCGTCAAGTATCCGGAGTTCGTCCTCGACTGATTTTCGCTCGCCGGGGCGCTTCGGGTCGTGCACCGGCCCCGCCGCAAAACCGTCGAAGCGCGAACAGAAATACGCCAGCCCATAGCCCTGCTTCTGAATAAAGCCTTCCGTGCTCGCCAGGTAGTTCCGCCAATGCCGCTGGAAAATGGCGAGCGTGAGTTCCGGCAGTCGCTTGAACAGGCCGGCGACCCCGCTCCAGTCTTTTGCCTGCCAGTTCGGGCGCCGCCCGAAGCGCGATTCCCAGGTCTTGAAAGCAAATTCCGAGGCGGGGCGCAGCGCGGGGTGTGCGCTCGCCCTCTTCTTTTCTATTCTATTCAATTCATTTCTATTCTCTGACGAACCCTGCACTCCCCTGCACTCCCCTGCACTCCCCTGCAACAGCCTACCGGAGTCCACGTGCGCCCAGCGTTCCTTCCATCCACCCGGCATGACCGGCTCGCCGTGATCTTTCAGTACACGCCCCAGAGATTCCGGGTGTGGCGGGCACTCAATGTGCGGATATTTGCCGCGCGCAATCACTTGAAATTCCTCGAAATTGGCGATGTGCAGGTATCGCTTTCCGCTAACCTCGTATTCCGCCACTAATCCGTGCTCTCCGTTGCCTTCGCTTCGCACTTCAGTTAACTCCCGCAGCCAGTTATCAATCTGTTCATTGGTCACGGCGCGCTTAACGAATCCGTGCGACCGGATTACGTCGAGGTCGCGTTCGATGTTGCCGTTATCATCAGTAAGCACGAGCAGCCTATACCAGCAGCACTCCGCCTCGAATGACACGCGCGCCAGCTTTTGCGAGCGGCAAATCCGCTCATGCAGCATTCGTTTGCCAGCCATCCGGCCATATTCACTTTCTCCACCAAGAGCGCAGCGCGGCTGCCCCGCCGCCGCTACGCCGCTTCCTCTTCTTCAAGCCACTGCTCGTCGAGCTTGTACACCAGCGAGTCGCGCAGTTCGTCGTTATGCGAACAAATGCCGCGCATCTGGCAATTCAGGCAGCGGTCATTCGGCCAGCGAATGCCGCCAGTTTTCGGAAAGTCGTTCGAGCGAAACGCCTGCCAGATAGCGGCGATTTCTTTTCCGATGGAATTGCCGGCTTCCGCTGCATCTTCTTCCGCGATGCGCGCCGGAAGAAACTGAATCCGCGCCGTGGTCAAGTGCTTGGCCTGCAATGCAATTCCTGCGTGCAGGGAGAATTCCAGGCGCTTCGCTGTGCGGATTTTTCCGGTGAGGCCCTTCGTGAATTCATTGAACGCCGACAGCGTGTCCGGCTGTTTCGGCAGCAGCGTCCAGGCCGCGCCGCCGTCCACCGGCTCGATGCACACCATGTCGGCGCCCGCCTTGACTCCCTTCCATTCAATCAGCGTGCGCACTTCCGTGCCACGTTCAATTTCCGGCGAGCCTTTTACCAGCGTCAGGAACGCCACGTCGGCGATGCCGCTCACCCACGCGTACGCCGCAAGCTGGTTATCGAGGCCGACAATTCCGAGGTCGGTGGGATACGCCTTGCCCGCCGTTTTCACGTCCACCAGCAGCGGGCGCGGCTTTCCATTTTCCGGAAAGCCGTCCGTGAAGAAGCCCGCCGGCGGCGAGCACAGAATGTCCAGAATCGCGCGGAAGTAAATGCCGCCAAGATGCGAGCCGGGGAACACTTCGCGTTTCAGTTCCACGGCGAAGCGCGGGCGATGGCGAAGCGGCAGCGTCGGCTCAATTGCGGCAAAGAGCCGCATCAGGCCCGCGCCCATTTCGTTCATACGTTCCCAGTCGCGGTCGCGGTCGGTGTACACCAGCGCGCGATTGCGCGCCGACTGCGCGCGACACGCCGGGCAGGGCCGCGCCGCGCCGTGCTCGCACTCCGCATCAATGTCGGGCCGGAAGCCGCTCCACGCCTTGCGGAACGCCTCAACCGGATCGAGCGAACGCAGAATGTTTGCCTGAATCGCGGCTTCGATTACCTTGCCAAATTCTGATGCGGCGCGCTGTTCGCGCTCACGCCAGCCTTCGATGCGCGCCAGCTTGTACTTGCGCGGGCAGAAGCGCCAATCCTCGCCGCCGGAGTAGGAGTGGCCTGCAACCGGATATCCCTTCGCGTTTTCGTAAAGATGCGCCACGAATCATGCTCCCTTCAGAACCCATGAAAAACGCTCAAGCCACATCCGAACGTCCGATTGTCGGTTCAGTTTTTCTTTGCAAACAGCCTTTTCATGACTAACGGCCTCGCACCGATACGCACCGTCGCCGTCAATGGCAATAAGTAGCGTGCCGTAACTGGTAGCAGTAAGGATTGCAAAATACTTCCTTCCAAGAAGATTGATGTCGTCAAGGATCATCTTTGTTCTCAGAACAAGCTCAGGGCCTTCGCCATCTGGTCGAACGGCACCGGCCGCTTTCCATTTTCCGGAAAGCTGCGCCGGGCTTCCGCCTGCGCCAGCGTGCGCGGAATCTCCGCTACCTGCTCACGTGCCGCCGCTCCGTCCGGTCCCGGCACAAACATGCTGGCCTTGCCGTGGAAGGCAATCACCAACCGCCGCGCCGCCCGCGAACACGCCACGTAGAAAATCCGGCGCTCTTCCTCAAGCTCGCCGTTCTTGTGCGGCAGGATTTCGTCGGTCACGCCGGCAACGAACACCGTCTCCCACTCGCGGCCCTTCGCCTGGTGCACAGTGGAAAGCGTGACGCCCTGCTGTGTTTTACTGGCAGCGGCACGCAGGGCGCGTTCGGCGTGCGCAATCATTTCCGCTGCCGTGCGGAAGCGTGCCGCAACCTGCACCAGCTCTGCCAGGTTGTCGAGCGCCCAGTTGTCGGCGTCGGAATCTTCATCGTCTGAGCGGAAGTACTGCTCCATGCCGCTGCGCGCGATAACCTCTTCCACGATGCGCGGCACCGGAAGCTCTCGCGTCGCGTCGCGCAAATCCGAAAGCGTGCGTGACAGCCGCCGCGCCGCTTCCATGCGGTACGCCTCCGTCCCCGCCGGCGGGCGCGCCAGAGCGAACACCAGAGGCGACGGCAGGGTTTTCAGGAACGCTGTACCGAGATACTTCGCGCACGGATAGGGCGAGCGCACGATGCGCCGCACCGCCTCATCGTCCGCTGGCCGTTCCAAAAAACGCAGAAAGGCAAGTACGTCTTGTACTTCCTGCCGCTGCCAGAATCCCGAACGCCCCAGCAGCGTGTAACGGATCCCGCGCGCGAGACATGCATCCTCGAGGGCGCGCAGTTGCCGGTTGGTGCGCACCAGTACCGCCGCGGCCTCTGGCCGCTGGACAACCTGCCCGATAATCGTGTCGGCCTCTTCGCTGTCAGTCGCAAAGCCTGCGACTTCGGGCGGCTCTCCGGCGTCACCCGCCGCGCGCAGCCGTTCCACCAGGCCGGTCTTGACCGGAGCAACCTCGCGGCAGAAATCCACAATCGCCTGCGTCGAGCGGTAGTTCACCGGCAGGTAGAGCGTGCGCACCGAAGGAAAAAGCTGCGCCAGATTCAGGAATAGCGACGGACTGGCCGCGCGCCACTCGTAGATGCATTGGTTTATATCGCCGACCGCGAACACGTTGCCGCTTTGTTCCGACACCAGCTTTGCAATCCGCCACTGAATCGGCTCGCAGTCCTGCGCTTCGTCAATCTGTACCCATGCAAACTGCCAGCGGGCCCGCACGTCAGCATTGGATGCCAGCAGCCGCTCGGCTTCCATCTGCATGGACTCAAAATCAAGCCAGCCCTCAGCGCGCATTGCGCGGTCGTACTCGGCGTACACCTGTGCGAGTTGCGCCTCGTAGGCGTCATGCGCCTGCGCGATGGCCTGTGCCGGGGTAAGTCCGGCGCGCTTTTTGAGTGAAATGAAATTACGCGAATCACGGTAGGTGACACCGCGCAGGCCGCGCAGAATCTTGCGAAGCAGGCGCGGAATCTGGCCGTTCTGCGGAATGGGATCATCGCCCAGCCGGAACGGAAGCGCGTCGCGCTCGACCGTCACCAGGGCCAGCGCGAGCGAGTGGAAGGTGCGAAAGCCGCCGCGCCCGTTGCGCACCGCATTCGCCCGCTGGCGCATTTCATCCGCCGCCGAGCGGGTGAAGGTGAGGCAGAGCACGGAGTTTTCGAGCGCGCCTTCATCCAGAACGAGACGCCGATAGCGTTCCACTAGCACGCGGGTCTTGCCCGCGCCGGCGCCCGCTTCCACGCGCCAGACGCCCGGCCCCGCCGCTACCGCTTCGCGCTGTTCTGGATTGAGGTTCACGCCTGACACTTTTCCTTTTCTGGAAAACTGCTCGTACAGGAAACTTTTTCTCCGTGACGACCTTGCAGGGGCCAGCGTTCCCTGCATCCTCGGCTTGTGGCCTCGGCTCTGTATGACCGTCACCAGCCGCCACGGAGAATCAAGAGAGCCACGGACACTCTTGTGTCCTGCGCATTTTCAGCTAGGCTCTCCGTCCGAACATCGTAGTGGGCGCAATGCCAGCGACCAGCCTTCCCCATTGCGCCCACTTTTCTCCCGCGCCGTCGCGTCCCTTGCCTGCCCTGCGGACAGTCGGTTGCCGCCGCGCGGGAAACTTTCAAAACGGAATGTCGTCGTTCGTGACCTGCGAATGCTCGGCGTCGCCGGCCCCTTCTTCGCCCGCCGCGCTGCCCGCTGCGCCGTTGCCGCTGCGCTTGCTGCTCAGGATGCGGAACACGCCGGCAACAATCTCCGTCGCCTTTTTCTTTTCGCCGTCGCGGCTCTCGTACTCGCGGACTTGCAGCTTGCCTTCCACCAGTACTAGGTCACCCTTGTGCGCGTACTTCTGCACAATCTCCGCCAGCTTGTTCCACGCCACGACGTTGAACCAGTCGGTGCGCTCCTGTTTCTCGCCGCCGCTATCCGTCCACTTCTCGCTCACAGCTAGCGAGAAATTCGCAACCGCCTTCCCGCTTGCGGTGTAGCGGGTTTCCGGGTCGCGGCCCAGCCTGCCAATCAATGTGACCTTGTTGTACATGCGTCCTCATTCCGGCGCGGCCTTTCATCTGCCGCCGCGCCAAAGTCTTACTTCCCGCGCGCAGCGGTTTCCTGAATCAGCTTTACCACGCCCGCTGGGCCGTCCTTGCGCAGCACGCCGTCAAGCACGGCGAGCACGGTGTCCCATTGCGACGTCTTGATCTTCGTTGCGTCGCGCTGGCCGGCAGCGAGCGTGATGTACTGACGCATCAATTCACCGCCACCCTTCACACCCTGCTTGTCGAGCACGTTGCGCAGATACCAGACGCCGCCCTTCTTGCCGTTCTCGGATTCGGGCCGGACAATCTGCCCGCCAAAGCGCCGCTGCACATCTTCCGCCGTCGCCGCGTCCCGTTTTCCATTTTCCGGAATGGGGGGCGCAGCCGAAGTTGAAGTGGGTGTTTCCGGGACTTCGGCTGCGCCGGGGGACTGCGGCGTTTCCGCCGCTGCGGGGTGAGACTCAACGGGTGTTTCTGGCGAGAGCTCGCGTTCGACTGTGGCCGGGGCCGCGCTGACCTGAATCGGCGCGGGAAGTGTTGGCGGCGCGACGGACGCGGGACGCGCGGCCTCTTCGCCATCGTCGGAGAATTCTTCCGCGATGTAGAGGCCCCACAAATCTTCGGGGAACGCCTTGCGCAGCGCCAGGGCTTCACTGCACTTCGCAATTTGCTCCGGCCCCATGCGCGACCACATCGCATTGGGTTTGAAATTTCCGTCGTTATCCTTGAAGGTCTGGACGTAGGCATCCCAGCGCGCGACCGCCGCCAGCGGCTCGATGAAATCCTTGCGAAGTACCGTTGCGCGGGCCGCGTAGGGCAGCACGCCCGGCAGCGGCACGGTTGACTCGCGGAATTTCGCGGTCTCGCCGCGCGCCGCCCCGCTCGCGTTCTCCAGATAAATCCAGACAATCGGCTGCTGCCCGGCGTACTTTTCCGTGCGTTGCGCAATCAGACGGAAGGCGTCAATGCCGGTGATGTGGATGGGCTTCTCGATCCAAACCCGTTCGCGCAATTCAGGGTCGTACTCACGCTGGCGCTGCAAGCGGAAGAAAAGCTGGCGACCGGGCATGAGACGGCGGCGCTGCGCTTCCATAATGAACACTTTGAATTGCGCGTCGGTTGCCTTTGGCGCATACACTTCGCGGATGGCCCGCAATTCTTCTTCGGTAAAGGCGAAGAAGTCGTGCCGCCCGTTCGCCTTTGGCTCCATGACCACCGTCTCGCCCATCGCCATGCCCCTTTCCGGAAAATGGAAAGCTACTGCCCGGTCGCCGTGAACGCTTCCACAGCTTGCTGTTTGCGTTTTTCTTCGGCTTCGGCCAGCCAGGTGCGCCAGCCAGACCACAACTGCGAATCGGATTTCAGTGCGCGACGGTCTGAATCAAAGAGCGTACCTACGTACTCCGCGATGCTCTCGGCGACGCCCACCTGGCCGGGCGCTTCCCACTCCGCGCGCGCCTTCGCGCTGTCGAAGGGATTGGAGCGGCGGTAATGCTCGGCGAAAATCAGCGCCGCAACCTCGGACGTGAACACCGGCGCAAAGAACGTGCCAGAAGAATCCTGAATCACGCCCCACTCGCGCCCGCCCACCTTCACCACGCGGATGCTCACGCTTGCTCCTCTGCGCGCATGGCTTCGTACTTCTCGCGCTTCGCGTCCAGTTCCGATTCCAGGCACATGAAGTCGCAGCGGTCGCTTGCGCACGTCAGTAGCGCATCGGCATCCGGCGCGGCCAAAGCGTCGGCAAAAAGCGTTGCGCGTCCGCACGCAGGACACTCGCCGCCACGCGAAAACATCGCCCGCTTCCCCGCTTCGTTCTGTGTGGTAGTCAGCATGGTAAGCAGTGTAAGCATCCCTATTGCAGTTGTCAAGTACTTTTTTCGGGAATTTTTCACGGGCTGCCCCTTACGGCTTTGCCGGGAACCGGCGCGTTTTGCGGCTGTAGCCGCAGCCCCAGCACGTACCTGTCGCCGGATTGAAGCGGTGCCGCCCGCCGTACTCCGGCTTTTGGCACGGCGGGTAGCGGCGCTCCGGCCCGCCGTGCCGCTTCCGCAGCCTGGCGATGCGGCGAAAGTGCCGCCGTCCGTGCCGCCGCATCGTCACGTTGCCGCCAATCCGATTCCGCTTCTTGCTCACCGCTTCCGCCTTTTCATTTTCCGAAAAGCATCTGCCAGAATCCGGGCCGCGCCGCGCGAAACTCCGCCCGCATCGCCTCGATCCCGCGCAGCAGGCCGAGCCTGGTCTGCACCATGCGCACGCGCAGCCTGTCATTCATCTGCGCCACCAGCGCGCGCCGCCGCGCGGCATCCGTTTCGCTTTCCATTTCAAACCGTGCGATTCGCGCCGGCATGTACAGAATCCGTCCCATGCTCCCCTCCCGTAATCTGCATGTGAATCGCCGGGAAGTGCGCGGCCAGGTACAGGAGCAGCCGGTCACCGTTCCCGAACGAAGGCCCGGTCTTGCGCGCTGCCGCATCCTTTTTCTGGCATTCCGGCGAACAGTGCCGCGTATCGCCGCGCTTGCCTTCAACCTGCGCGCCGCACCAGCGGCAATTGCCGAAACCGAACAGCAGGCATTCAAGACACACAATCGAGCAGCAGGGCCGATGGCCGGGAACTCGCAAGCCTTCCTTCATTGGCAGGCCGCAGCTTTCGCAGTGAAGCCGCTTTCCATTTTCCGAAAAGCGCAGCGCCGCCCAATTCGGCGATTGGCTCATTCCGCTATCTCCAGTTTCGGCTCGTCTGCCGGCGATTGATGCGACGCGACTCCTTCTGTATCGCGCGGCGTTTTGCGCGCAACACCGCCGCCCGCCGCGAGGTCATTCGCTTTTCGCCGCGTCGAATCTTGCTCAGGCGCTTCAGGTAGGCCGTATCGTCAATCACGCCGACCGGCCGTGCCGCGAGCGCAGCGCCGATGATTCCGAACAGGCGGCGCAACTGTGAAACCTGACGGGCTTCCTTCATCGGCTCTCCTTGTGGCGCAGCTCGAATACGGCCGTGCCCGCAAAGCGGTGCAGCGCAGGCACGGCAAGCAGAACCTTGTCGGCCCATGCCAACGCCAGCGTGGCCCAGCGCGAAGGCGCCGGAGCGGTTTCAAGCGGCCCGTGCAGCGTGAATTTGTGCAGGCGCGCCAGCAGGCGCAGGTAGCGAGTGCGAACGGCGAAGCGTTCCGCGAGCGGCGCAACGTCGCGCTGTTCAAGCTGGCGCTCGCCGGGAGAAATGTCGGTGTGTACCGGCACGGCGCGGCGCAGGCGGCGCATCGCGCCGGAGAACACAATCGGCTCGGCAAAGAGCGCAACGCCGTCCGGAGCCAGCCGCCCCAGCACTTCATCCGCAACCCGCCCGATTTCTTCCGGCAGATGATGGAGAATCATGCTGCCCCAAATCACGTCGAAACGTTCGCCCGGCCACGGCATTTGCTCCGCCGCGCCAACGGCCAAGCGGACGTGTGACTGCACGCCATTTGCCGCCGCCTGAAACATCTGCGATGAAACCGCCTGTTCGGAAATGTCGAACGCGAATACTTCCGCTCCGGCCATCGCCAGTAGCGACACCACGGAGTCATCGCCACAGCCAACCACCAGCACGCGCTTGCCGCACAGGTCGCCGGCGAGACGGAACATCAGCTCTTTGTAGAAAAGCGGCGTGCGTTCCGGAAAGAAGTAGCGACGCACGACAGCAGGATCAATCTCGTACCGCCGCTCCTGCTTGCGTCCGAAGTGCCGGTTGTGCCATTCGCGCTCGCTGTCCAGACGGCTCAGGCCGAGCGGCGCAGGACGGACGGCGATTTCTCCGTGGCTCACGGTTTGTCCTTTCCGCCCGTAACGGGCTTGCCGTAGATGTCGCACTCCCACACGGGAGCGCAGACCTCTTTCGCCTTCACCTTTTCTGGATAGTTCGCGTTTGGATGAACGGCGATTTCGCTCAGGCGGACGGGACACGCGACGTAGCGTTTTGCTTTCGGATTGAATGCGCGGGCCGCAGCAGGCGACGGGGAAAAATGCAGCCCGCCGCCGCACTCTTCCTTGCCGCCATCCCAATCCGGCGCGCTGGGCGTTGTGTCTGGTAGATACACGACGCCATGCGGACTGCGGTAGTCATCGCCAACCGCCTTGAACAGCGTGGCGATTCCTTCCCCGACTTGCACGCCGTAAAACTCGCACCATTCGACGGCGCTGGTTGGAAACTCAACCTTAATTTGCACGCCCCCGCTTACCTGGCCAGCGAAACGCGGAAAGGTTGTCACTGGGCAGAATTTTCCAGCCACGACGTGCGCTGACCCCCGCGCCACGACGTGCGCTGACTCCCGCGCCACGACGTGCGCTGACCCCCGCGCCTCAACGTGCGCTGACCCCCACGCCTCGACGTGCGCTGACCCCCACGCC
>FRDC01000378.1_pt4 | contig 27458 bp, 41 predicted proteins | sample 1106171 | NCBI WGS metagenome assembly FRDC01 (sample SAMEA3930566, study PRJEB13176) | freshwater metagenome | biome: Drinking water system; feature: drinking water; material: water | place: Singapore | collected 2014-12-20 | reverse complement strand
GCTGAGCCGACCGCTGAGCCGACCGCTGAGCCGGCGCTCAACTACGAGGCGATCCCAGAAGGGACCATGGTACAATTAGAAAGCGTCCGTGCGTCGACCGGCGAGACGATCCTGGTGCCCGAACGCGCCGACGTGGCGCTAAAAGAACTTGACGAATCGTTGGTACGGTACCAGCAATTGAGGACCTGTCTGGCGTCATGAGAATTTTAGCCGAACCTCAGGTCCCTGCCGCGATCCGGCTTCGAGAGGCTGCCCGCACGCCGGCGGTCGATTCAAAAGAGGTGGTGCAACTCAAAGAGATCCACGCCATTCTTCGATCGATTGCCGACCGATTGCAGACGCCCCCGCCCTCGATCGATCTCAGCCCGGTCGTGGACGCGTTAGCACGCCAGACACCGCCTGCCCCGCCCTCGCCTGCAAAGGGGTGGACGTTTACGATTGAACGTGACGCTGATGGGTTGATCGCACAAGTGCATGCCCATCGTACCGCTTGAAAGGATGATCCATGTCAAAGTCGAATACGTTTGAAAACGACCTACTCCTGCTCCTGTTCAACAACACCGCCATCACGGACATCGGCGACGCCGGCGGATTACGCGCGACCGTGTCGGCCGGGTCGCTCTACTGGGCGTTATACACCGCCGATCCTGGGGAAGCGGGGACCGCGATCACGAACGAAACCGCGTATACGGGGTATGCTCGCGTCGCCGCGGCTCGTTCCGGGGCCGGGTTTACCGTCACTAGTAACTCCGTCTCGCCGCCCGCCAACGTCGATTTCGGCGAATGTACGGCCTCGCCGGGCGGAGCCATTACCCACTTCGGCATTGTCAACACCTCGTCCGGAGCGGGGAAGCTCTTGTACAAGGGAACGATGACGCCGAACATTACCATGGCGGTCGGCGTGATTCCAAGGATCAAGACCACCAGCACCATTACGGAGGATTGATGCTCGGTACACACGCGCAACGTCTCGAACGCTGGCTCGGGAATCCGCAGTATCTTGAGCAGATTTCCGCGGCCATGGCGAACTGGTATGGGCCGCCCATTCCGCTCGCCGGCGTTCCGGGAGCCGTCTACGCCTGTCGAGGCGGGGATTTTTGCGGCCCGATCAAAGGAGGTTATTTCGCCAATCTCGCTGATTTCTCCGCGCAACGACTCCAGCGGATTCTTCGAGAAGCCGTCCGGCGCAACGATCACCGCCTCAATGCGGGATTTACCTCCCTCTCCGATCTGATCAGTGAAGCGACGACGGGTGGGAAACGTCAAGACCTCATGTTCACGAAAGCCGGGGCGGCCGGGGTTGCGGCGCGGTCCAACTCCTTATTCAACGTCGGAGCCGTTCCCGCGGCAGGAGGAACGGGGGGTACCACTGGGACTGGTCGTGCTGTGACCCGTACGACCACTGGCTGTTTGACGCAGCAGAACGCCGGGGCGAGTGATCAGTTGCATGTCACGACCATCACGGTGCAAGGGTCTGTCGCCGGTCAAATGCTCCTCCTCTATGACCGACTGTGGGACATGACGCACACGATGACGGTTGATCCGCAGTCCTGTGACGCGGCGAACGTCCCGACCCGCTATCAGACGGCCAATTTGGCACCTGGGAATTTCTTCAGCGGCGAAGTCACGACGGTCCTTCCCGCGGCGACTCCGACCATTACCATTGACTATGTCGATCAGGACGGGAACAACGTGACAGGCCCCGCGCTCTCAACCATCGCCAGTGCCGCGGCCGTCAATACGATTCCGTTCACTGCTCCCAATTGGTTTTATCCGCTCGATGCGGCCGATCAAGGATTACGGTCGCTACAAAATAGTGCCAACGCCGTGAACCTCTCGGCCGCCATGGCGTCCGGGGTGGTGACGTGGTTCATCGGACATCCCCTCGCCTTTATCCCATGCCCGGCCGCGAACACCCCGGTCATTATTGACGGGATTAACTCGGCCTTCAATCTCTCGCGCGTGTACGATAACGCGGGCTTATGCTTCCTGGAGATCGCCAAATCCGCGACCACGGCCACGAACTGGTGGGGATCGATCACCCTCGTGAGCGGCTAATGTGTTTTCCTCAAACTACCAACAATGGCAACGCGGGCAATACGGAAGTTGGGGCACGTCCCGATCAGACTGGCAATGGCAGCCGAGTACGACGGCGCATGACCCCAGTCCGCCGATCACCTTGGAAGACGCCGCCGGCGGGTCCACGATCGTCGAGGCTGATGCCGCGTCAGCAGGGATTGGTACGGTTACAGGGATCGGCGCGGCACTCTGGAATAGTCTCGGCGCGTCGAGCGGGCTCGCCACGCCGACGGGGCTTAGCGCAAGTGTCATCGCCGCTGATGGGAGTACGGCTGGACTAGGGTCGGCTACAGGTCTCAGCGGAACAGTCCTCCCTGGCGTCGCCGCCTCAAGTGGCATCGGGCTCGCGACCGGTGCCGCGCTCGCAATCGTCGCTTCTGTTGGGGCCAGCGCGGGTCTCAGCACTCCTTCCGCCGTCAGTGGCGCCGTGGCGTCCAGCCTCGGCGCAGCAGACGGTGTCAGTACCGTCCTCGGTATTGGATCCTCCTACTGGCTCAGCACCGCAAGCAGCGATGGGATCGCCACGGTCACGGGACTGAGCGGAGTTCTCTACGCGGGGGTCGGCACGTCTGCCGGTGTCGCCTCCGTGACGGGCGAGGGGCTCGCAGTAGTGGCTGCCGTCGGCACCTCCGACGGAACGACCGCGGCGTCCGGGCTGAGCGCGGCGTTGGCAGCAAGCGCCGGATCTGCAGATGGGAGCAGTAGCGCCTCTGCCGTCTCCGCGGTGGTCATTGGGGCGGTCGGCTCCAGCGCCGGGTCGAGTACGGCCTCCGGAGACGGCGAAGCAGTGGTCGGAACGCCGCCCGTCGAGGAGCCCCCTCCGCCTATCAACGAGATACTCAGCGCGGGCCGGGGCGGTCGCATCCTCCATCGCAATACGACCAACCAGTGGAGCGCGATTCACGCGCGGGCGCATCGGCAACGACAGCAGGAAGAGGATCGTGCTATTCTGGAGTGTCTCGAACATTTTCTGGCCGTGATGGAGGAGTCATGAGTTCACTTGGCGGATGTCTCAAGCGGTTGTCCTTCAGTAAGGACGAATCCACCCATATTCGGCGACTGGCAAAAGCCCAACGGGAAGACGGACTCTCCGCCACTGAGGCGAATCTCGCCGCGGTCGATGAGCTCATTGAGGACACCCAGCGCATCCGCCAGTCCGTACTCGACCAACTCAAGACCTCGCTTTCCCCCAGTCAATATCGCCAACTGCGCCGCGCCCCCGCCGAGGCGGTGGTCAACATCGGGCTCAACGTCAACGACGGGTCCACGATCAGTGCACAAGAAGCCCTCTCCGCGTTGAAGCTCGCCGGGGCGAACGTGCTCTCGCATCAGGTGCGGGAATCCAATACCGAGCCGATCCTCATCGCTGAACTCGCGGAACCGTTGTCGTCCGAGAAGGCCACCGCGTTGAGTGCGACGTTGAAGCAGGACGCGATCGCCCAACGATTGGCGGATGGGACCGGTGCGTTGTATGGGCCGGCGGCCGACAAGCGGGGACCGTTCAACCCCGAGTATTTCTTAGGACCGGAAGCTGGACCTGCGCTGAACCCGAAGGGGGTGGCGAAGCTCGTCCATTACAGTAAGGAAAAAGATCTCGCCGTCATCGATCCGAAGTATCACGGGACCGGGCAGATCGGCGCCGAACGGGTGCGCCAGATGAACGAGGGGAAGGCGTACATCCCGCGGTCATTCTTCTATCGCGCCGGGACGAAGATTGAGCCGCGCTTCAAAGGGATGACCAAGTATCAGGTCGAGGTGCCGGAATCCTCTCTGGTTGATCTCGCGACGCTGACGGGCACGCCGACCGAACGGGAACGAGCCGCTAAGAAGGCCGGGTACAAGGGATACTACAACTCTGAGTCGTCCATGCCGAACGTCGTCGCGATGTTCGAATCTGTCCCGACAACGTCAGGACGAATTCCTACGGCGACCGTCGATATTACTCACGCCTTCATGTTGAGCGGCGCAGGACTTCCGCCTGTCACGTTCGTCGGCGTCGAAGGAAAACAAAATTGGCATAAAGAAGTGATCCCTCATCTTGAACGTCTCGTGAAGCGACTGACTGGAGAGACGGCGCGGTTTACAGGGTATCGACTGAACGGGAGCATGCACGACCCAAAGCATTTTATTTTTGGGACCAATGGCGAGCCCGTGGAGGAATTTTCAAATTGGCATGCCAAAGGGAAATTCAATCGAATTGTTCTTCACGACGCCAATTCTGAAACCTTTTTCAAGCCTGGTGAAAAGGGAGGGTATGTAAAAAGTGCGACGGTATCGGAACGAGAGTTACAATCCGACCCCCTCTTCTCTCCGCGCACCTGGGTTTCGCAGATCGAGAAAGTCCTCGAACAGAAGATGCCGAAGTCAGCCTCGGCCGCACAGGTAAAGGGCATTCTCTCGCCGCAGAACGGGATCAAAGCGGACGAACTGCAGGAAATGGGGATCGACGAGTACCTTGCGTCCAAGACCACGTTCGACAAAGCGAACGTCTTGGAGTGGGTCAAGGCGCATCAGATTCAGGCGGAGTTGACGACGTTTGAGAACCGGACGCGCGAACTGACCCCGCAAGAGATCAAGGGGATTGAAGATAAACACGCGCAGTATATCCAAGAGAAGCAGGACGAACTGACCGAAGCTGAGAACAATCTGAAAGAGTACGACGAGGGGATGGTGTCGGCAAGAGGGACGAGTCTTCAAGAGATTCACGATCGCGGAGGATCCATTCGCCGCATGTTGACAAACCGACTCGTCGAAGCCGAGGTGGCGGTGCATCGCGCACAACGAGCGCGGGACGAAGAATTGGCGCGCCGGTCGATCGAAGAGGACACGACCAAGTACGCGCCATGGCAACTTCCGGGCGGGGCAAACTACAAGGAAGTGTTTGTCACACTACCGAGTGCAACGCCGCTGAATGAGACGGAAAGCGACCGCGCCGGGTATGCCGTACATGATGTCATGGATCCGACCGGTCGTGTGCGCGCGACGCTTCCGTCAGACGAGGCGGCGGAATATATGATTCGTGAACAGACTCGCGCATCGCAACAGTGGCGAGACGGTCACGGATCATACGACGACGTCGTCAATCCGATCGTCCGCCTCCGGATGAACGATCGCACGACGGCTGACGGGCAGAAGCTCCTCTTCCTCGAAGAAGTGCAGCCGCCGAGCGCGCATAATCAGGCGAAGATGCCGAAATGGGCATTGAAGCGGTGGCGAGAAATCGGCCTGAAGCAAGCCCTTCGTCTCGCGGCAGAAGGAGACTACGACGCGATCGGGTGGACCACCGGGGCGCAGCAGGCGGATCGGTACAGTTTGCGCAAGCAGATCGAACGGTTGACGGTACTGCTTGGGGACAAGCAACCGGACGGATCGTTCGAGTATGAGATTCGAGCGTACACCCGCGACAATAACCTCATTAAAGAGACTGCGACGAAAGACACACTCCCCGATGTGATCGGGGAAGAACTCGCGGCGCGTGCGATTGCCGAGGTACCAAAGAGCGATTTTGCGCAGGTTACATACACAGACGCCGACCTCGCTATGGGCGGCGAAGGGCTGATGAAGGTCTACGACAAAGACCTCGTGAATGCGGCGAACGGGATCGCCAAGAAGTGGGGCGTCAAGGTCGGGTCGATCGAGATCTTGGTCGGCGGGCAATATGCAGATGAGCGAGTACTTCCCTTCGACGAGTGGATGGCAGAGACTCGCCCTGGTACCGACACTGCGACTATGAATATGCAGCCGTACCGTGACTCGTACGAGTTATACGTCAAAGAGCAAACCGACGCGCTGAGGCGGAAAGGTCTAGGGGAAACTTCCATCCATACCCTCCCGGTGACCGACGCAATGAAGACGGTCGCGAAGGAAGGGCAACCGTTGTTCAACCCGAGGCAAGCCCCGCGTCGCCCTGTTCCGAAGCCTCGCTTTCAGGTCGATCAGCCGGGCGCGCTCGACAAGATCAGTCGTGTGCTGCAGGACAAGGCGATCGACATCAAGCGGATCGTCGAGTCCGTGCAGAAGGCCGGGCTCGCGCTTCCGGATGAACTGAATCCGATCCTGAAAGAAGAGATGTACATGAAGCGCGCCGAACAGCGCGCGTCCGATTTCACGAACGACGAACTTCGTCCGCTCGTGAAGGCGATGCAACTGAGCAAGGTGACGCTGGACCAACTCGATCGGTATCTCCAGGCGCGGCACATCATTCGCGATCGGGTGAACCATCGGCTCCAGCAGATCAATCCGGATCTGCAGGGGACGCCGCAATACGACAAGCTGGCCGGCATGACGGATGCCGAGGCCCGGGCGATTCTCGCTCAGGCGAACGTCGCCGCTCTCGAACCGCTCGCCAAGCGTGTCGACACGATGGTCGAGAAGACCCGCGATTTGATGGTCGCGTATGGATTAGAAAAGCAGAGCACGATCGATACCTGGCGGCAATTCTATACCGCCTACGTCCCGCTGCATCGTGAAGGGTTCGAAGAGGAAGGCCATCCGACCGGGACCGGGCGCTCCGTCCGCGGCTCGACGGTAAAGGGACGGACCGGCTCTGATCTTGGCGTCACGAACATTCTCGCCAACGTCGCCCAGGCGCGCGATCAGATTATCACGCGTGGAGAAAAGCAACGACCGGTGATCGCGATGGCCGGGCTGTTGATGCTCTACCCCAACCCCGAGATCGCGACGCTCGATAAGCCGGCGCAGATCCAGATGACCGATCCGACCACCGGATTGATCACGACTGTGCCGGGCAATCTGACGAACTACACGGTACCGACCGTTCGCCGCTATGACCCGGTGGACGGGGTCGTCAAGACCTATCCGGATCCGATGTACAAGGGGCGCGACAACGTCGTCAATTTCCGGATCGACGGGCAGGACTATGCCATTGTGTTCAATGAGCGGAACGAACGCGCCATGGAGGCAGCGAAAGCCTTTAAGGAACTCGACACGGTCAAGCTCAATGGGATCATGGGGGCGATGGCCCCCTACACGCGATATCTGGCGTCGATCAACACGCAGTACAACCCCATCTTCGGGATCGTAAACTTCGTACGCGACGCACAGTTCGCGATGCTCGCACTGGGATCAACCCCACTGGCGGGAAAGAAAGGGGAGGTGCTCAAGAACGCTCTCACGTCGCTGGCTGGGATCTATCAGGACGCCCGGGCGGTACGACTTGGTCGCCATCCCAATTCTTCCACCGCGCAAATGTGGGAACGCTTTCAGCATGTCGGCGGCCCGACCGGTTATCGAGATCTCTTCTTCTCCAGCACCGATCGCGCGGCGGAAATTGAACGGATGTTGAAGCCGAACGATCTCGGTCTGATCACCGGACCGCAGCAACTCGGCAAACGGATCGAAGAGACCTGGCTCCTGAAGATCCTGTCGGATTACAACACGACGATGGAAAACAGCATCCGTCTCGGGGTGTTCATGACGGCGGTGCAGCAGGGGATGAGTGACATTCAAGCAGCGTCGTACGCCAAGAACATCACCGTGAACTTCAATAAGAAGGGACAGATCGGCGCCCAAATGGGAAGTCTGTTCGCCTTCTTCAACGCGAACGTGCAGGGCACCGCGCGCATCTTCGAGACGGTCTTTGAACGCACACCGACCGGCGTCACGCTCAGCGCCGTCGGGAAAAAGATTGTCGCGGGTGGAATCCTCGCAGGGGTCCTTCAGACGTTTGCCTTGGCACTGGCGGGATTCGGCGATGACGAGCCACCGGAATACATCAAGGCGCGCAATCTTGTGATCCCGATGCCCGGGACGCAGAAGGGGTACGGGCTGCTTCCGATGCCGCTCGGCTTCAATCTGTTGCCGAACGTGGGGCGTGCGGCCGCCGAAGCCGTACAGGCCGGGCTCATGGGGCGAGACGTAAAACCCATGCAACGTCTCGCGAATCTGGTCGGGGCATTTTACGGGACGTTCTCGCCGCTCGGCGGGACCGGAGGACCGATTCAGGAAATTCTTCCCACGGTGGCGGATCCGATCGCGGCCGTCGTGTCCAATAAGGATTGGACGGGGAAGAGCATTTCAAAAGAAGATCAGTCGAGTCTGGATCCCACCCCAGGGCATACGCGGGTTCGTGATACCGCAAGCTATTGGGCGACGTTCCTATCGAAGGCGATCAATTGGGCCACCGGAGGGACGGCCTATACGCCCGGCGCACTGAGTCCGACACCGGACATGATCGATTATCTCGTCGAGCAGGTCACTGGAGGGATCGGGCGCGAACTCTCGAAAGCCTCGCAGGTCGTGCAGAGTCTCGCGACCGGGGAAGAACTCCCGTTCTATAAGGTCCCGTTGGCCGGACGGTTTGCCGGCAGCGCGTCCGGAACGACCGCCGTTCGCGCGCAGTTCTACGACAACGTGAAGGCGGTCAATCTGGCGCATCGGGAGTTCCTCGGTCGCGCCAAAGACCGCACCGGCGACGCACACGAGTATCTTCGGAGTCACCCGGAAGGGCGCCTGCACGAGTCGGCGATCAGTATTGAACGGACGATCGGGGAATTACAGAAAGTGAAACGGGATCTCGTGAAGGAGGGCGCCCCTCGCGCCACGATTCGCATGCGCGAGGAGCAGATCACGGGACTGATGAAACGCTTTAACGATCAGGTTGAGGTCTTAAAGAAGGGGTCAACGCCGTAAGCGGAAGCGGCGGGATCACGTCGGTCGCTAACCAAGCGAGTTGCTCAACGTCGGCAATCAGTCCATACGCGGCGTCCCATGCGTTCACGCCGCGTCCGACATCGCGCTCCATCCGTCGCCCGTCGGGTAAGAATACTGCAACCCTCCCGCTCGTGTTCGCCGCGTCGAGCAGCATTGGTGCCATCCGCAACTGTCGAACCTGATGTTCGGCGATGAGGATATCGCGTTTCCATTCCAGCCGGCGTAACGCCACGTAGTCTCGTGGCTCGCGAACGAGCGGCGTCAATTTAGCGATTCGAGCGTTCAGCTCCTCAAGAGTGAACATCGGTCTCCTCGGGTGTCGGGTCATACGGGATGAACCGACGGGTCACATACCGCACGTCTTCGCGGTACCGATTTTCTTGATCGCGCAGTACTGACGTGTACATTTCATGTCGGTTCGCATTCTCTTGCAACTGTCGATGAATGCGGCGAAGATGTTCGACTGTGATTGGCTTTGGTGGTTCTTCAACTAGCAACGGAGGACGGGTGACATACGCGTCCAACTCGGCGGCGACCGCCGGCGTGTCAACAACGGGCGCCAGTATGTACCTCTCAGGCTCCGGTTGTGCGATCGCCTTCGGAAGCCTCGGAAGAACAAACGCAACCGCCAATCCGAGTACACCTTTGAAGAGTTGCCGTCGGTTCATACTACCTCCTATGCTAAAATCTCGCCCCGGGGCGTTCAAGAAACACAGGCCACCGTGCCGTGATACCCCATACCGGATGTGTGACCCACAACGCCTGAATCGGAGGCTCATAATCGAAATTCGATTGAAAGCTGTATTCGTCGGCCCCTTTCAAACTTCCATTGACAATAATGCCCTTCGCCATGATGTATTGATGCCAATGCCCGAGGACCATGTAGTCAAACGGCTGATCGATGGCGATGGCACGTTTGCGCTTTCTCGCGTCCCCCAACATAAGCGGAGAGAGGGCGCCGGCGATACCGGAACCTCCCTTGAACTGGTCCCCATGCGTAAGTAGGTACCGAGTGCGGTATATCGTATAGGGGAGATCAGCCCCATCTGCCACGTTAAAGTGGACATCTTTGTTCCCTCCGTAATGCTTCGCCAAGAACTGATAGAGGATCCACTCGTACGTTTCATACACCCGATTCTTCGCCCTCGGCTTCTTGTCCCATCGCCCGTGATTCCCCGGGACGCAGTTGACGACCATCCTCGGGAAATGCGTCAACAGCAGATCGATCCCCGCGACCAGCGCATCCATCAAGGCGAGCATGGACAGCGACACCGGCGTCTCGTTGGTCTCGCGCAACTCTTCATGGATGTTCCCGGACAGCATGTCGCCGCCTAGATCCAACACAAAGTAGTCGTACTTGGGTTTCGCCATATGATGGACGAGCAAGTCGACGGTCTTGGTGAAGAGGCGCTTGATGCGTTTCAGCGCAATCGGCCGATTGAACGCATTGACCCCGTTGATCTGCCGCGGGTCGACCACTTCATCGAAGTGCCAGTCCGACGCCAGGAGGGTTGGGACGCCCGTGTTCGTCCCGGATGATTTCACGTCGAGCCATTTCGGCGGCGTAATCGGCTCGTCGCAGTCGCGAATAAGCGACTTGATGACGTGGAGTTGACTCCCCTGTTCCTCGTTGAATTTGCGCAAGCCTTTGAGGTCGGCTTCCAATCGGCGGATGCGCGATTTCAAATACGCCGCGCTCTCCGGATCCGTGTCCATCCCCAACTTGTCCCGGTGCAACGCGGCCGCGCGCAGTCGCCCTTGCAGCGTCGTGCGGGAAATCCCGAGCGCCGACGCGGCATGGCATTGATTCCCTTTGGCCGCCTCGACCGCGGCGACCGCTTGGCGCATGAGCGCAACCGACAAGGTAGGGTGGCTCATAACGCGACCGCCTTACTGACGGCCGCAAGTAATTCGTCTACCGTTCCTGCGTTTGTCAGTTCGCGATGCGCCACAATGAGATGTTGATTCGCTTCTGAGGTGTGTTCCATAACCGGAACGCCAGGGCGCGTGATCTTCCAGATTTCTCCCCCCAATCCTCTGATGACCGCCGCCTCGTTCCCATACCGGCAATCGTCGACGACGACCGATGCGCCGAACCCCGTCAGTTCTTTAATCCGCATGGCGGCGAGATGCGCCCAAAAGTCCTCCCCGAGATAGGTGCGCCCCCATTCAGTTCCGAGCGTTTGCATCACCATGCGCGGCGTCTTTCCTTGAAAGATGGCCGCCGGAGTCTCTTTGTAGGCCCCTTCAATCATATCCTCGATGACGGCCGGCGGGAGGAGACTATACGTGAGGAGTGCGCGAAGCATTGCCTTCAATCCGCCGGCGAACTTTACGAGTGTAAAGTGGTGCTTGTCAACCAAATGTGTTGCGACCGTACTTTTCCCCGATCCGATCACCCCGGTTAACGCGATGATTTTTGGCATCTTTAATCCTTTCGCTTCACATGTGCAAGATCTTCCCGTCCGCAGTAGTGCACCAACAAGTGGCGCGCCACATAGTCGAGAATGCTTGTGCAGTTCTTAATCTGGTCGTCGCCCTGCACCGGGCCGCCGAGTTCGGATTTCGTCCCGAGCCACATTTCCCCCAACTCTTCCAGCGGCATGCCGCGTTGCAAGAGCTTCGAGGACGTGCGGGAAATTTCATCCATCAACCAGCGCCGTTCCGCGCCGGTGCGTTCGACCACCAGAAACAGTTCGCCGACCTCGGCCTTCTCCGCATCGTAGAAGCCGAGCGTGATATACAACTTGTACCCGGCGATGACCACGCGATGCGTCGTGCTCTCTCGCCGATCCGGCATCGGACGTTCGCTCATGATGCTCTCCAATATAAAGTGAAGCCTCGCCACCACGACCATGTATACAACACGCAGAGCGCGAAGATGCCCCACTGTTCCGCCTGGTAGGTCGTGTAGAACCAGAACGGTTGCGACGCCAGGCCGAAGAGACAGGCGTATCGACGACGCCCGACGTCGTCACTTTGCGAGAGCCATACCGCGGTCACCCCGAAGAGACCGATCATCACCTGCGCGATCATGGATGCCTCACGGCGAGCCAGACGATGAACGCCGCGGCGCTCGCTTCGACAAGGACAAAGAGCCACCGTCGCCAGGTCATTCAGCCACGAGCCTCCGTTGAAAATAGGTCGCAATGGCGACCCGATCCACCTTCGGATAGAGCTGAAAGACCTGCTCAATCAAACTGATCGCCTCGACTTCGTCGGATATTTCTTGAACCGTCAATCTGAATTCCCGCGACTTGTACGTGGCAGAACGCTCAGGTGGAGCGAGCGGATTACGCGTCGTTCCACAATGGCTATTACAAATGCTGCATCTGACGTCCAAAAACACTCTCTTCCCGTCAGGCTCGTAGTCTTTCAAGAGTGGGGCATGCGGGTGCGCCAAGCAAAATTTGATCATGGTGCCACCCCCGGATAGACAAAGATCGGCAGGCTGTTCGGTACGATGACCGTCGCCGGGCCGGTGGGCGACGGCGACGGTTGCACGTAGATCGGCAGGGAGGCCGGCGGAAGTATAGCCACCGGACCGGTCGGCGCCGGTGACGGGTGGGCGTACGTCGGGAGTGTGGCAGGGGGCAGGATCGTGATCGGACGTGGGAGATCGCCCGCATGCGCGGGGCGGCTGAAGACGTACGTCAGCACACAGGCGGTGAGAATCGCCACCAGGAGCCAGATCAGCACGTCGATGTTGAGACGCTTCGCGTAGGGAACCATGGCTCGCCCTCCTTGGTTGAGGCGGAATGATAGCGGAACGTGATCAGGTTGTCAAGACGTCTGATATTTCTTCAAATAGCGAATGGCTTTTTGCAAACGCCCGACGTCATCTCGAAAGTGGCCGAGTGCCCAATTGCAGTGCTTGCACAAGGGGCCTCGAATTGCACCAGACAGATGATTGTGATCAATGCGGTGAGAGGTGCCTCCGCATATTTCACACGGTCTAGAGAGAAGACTCTTCACTCGTTCGCCAGATATACCGTACGTTCGAACTCGACATTTGACCAAAACCGATTGCCTATTTTTCGCATACCATTTGGCGTGCGACTTTTTGTGACCTTCGGCAACTTTCTCTCTATTGGATTGGCGATAAGTGGCATTCCTTGCCAGTATCCTTTCTTTGTTCCGTTGATAATACAACCTGCTGTAAGTGCGCCGTGCATCGATATGTTTTCTATAACTATTTCTATTATTAATCTTGTGGTTTCTACTGACCATCCAGTCTCCTTCTCATCCCATCGATCAAACAATCCTGAACCGATCGTTTGCTGGCATGACTTTCGTACACATCTTCGTCAATTGTCCCTCTAGCAATAATCCTATATTCAAAGACGTTGCGGTTATAACCAGACTGGGCTTGCCGCACTGGTCCTATTCGTTCTAGCATCTGATCAAATTGTTCCCCGTTCCAATCGCTAGAAAAACGTACAAGAATATAGCCACCATGCTGAAGCGAAAGGCCATGCCCTACACTAGCGGGGTGGGCAACAAGCATTGGAATTTGCAATTTGTTCCAGCGCGTGACGACGCTATTATCGTGCCCGAAATGAACAGCCTTAGGGAATCGTTTTAATATACGCGCAAGATCCGATTTGAATGTGTACGCGACTAAGAGTTGCGCGCCAGCCGATTCTTCGACAATTTCCTCAAGCGCGTCGAGTTTGGCATCGTGCGACTCTGCCCATCGCCTCTCGCCAGGATCGGTCGGTTTCCCTAAGTAGGCTGCTCCTGATGCCATTTGAAGAAGTTTTTGAGTTTTCGCACCGGCGTTAAAGGCTTCTACAGGCTCGTTCTGTATCTCAGTGTAAAAATTTTTCTCCATCTCCCTATATTGAGATTTTGCAGATGGGGGGAGATCAATATAGATCGGCCGAACTATTGGCGATTTGAGATCGAACCAGTCTTCCGCCTTGAGGGACAGACAGACGTCTTTGACTTGCGCTTCGATGTCCTTCTGTGCTGTCTCGATCGGCTCACAGCCGAACCCGTCTTTGGCCGGGCGGAACCAGCGGTTCTTAAACGCCTCGAAGGCGCGCCCGAGACGCTTGCCGAAGTCGAGGAAGAACAATTGCCCCCACAGATCAATCAGTCCGTTCGGAGCCGGCGTACCGGTGAGTTCGATGAACCGTTCAATCTTGTGTTTGAACATGACGTCGAGCAGGGCTTTGGGGCGGACCGCCCCTTTCCCTTGCACCCAGTTTGTGCCGTTCGCATTCTCGCGGATGTTCGCGCGCAACCCCTTGAGCTTGGTCGACTCGTCGATCACGATCGTCTTGTAGGGCCAGTGCTCTCCCCATGTCTCGATCAGCCAGACGAGGTTGTCAAAGTTGATGGTGTAGATCTCCGCCGGTTCACGCAGCGCGTTCATGCGTTGCGTCTCGGTCCCGAGAATCGGCACGACCGTGAGGTCGTTGAGGTGCGCCCACTCTTGCACCTCAACGGGCCACACGTCTTTGGCGACGCGGAGGGGAGCGACGATGAGTACCGCGGAATCGATCGTTCCTGCCAGACGCATCCGATCGATCGCGGTCAATGTCGAAACCGATTTACCCGCGCCCATAAATGCCCATATGGCGCATCTGGGGTTGGCGATCATATGATCGATCATAAATTTTTGGTACGGTCGGAGATCGGACTCATTCAACATGGTTCAACCTGGCTGATTCTCCAAAATGTTTCACCGCCGCAAGATTATATCGAACGGCTGCGTCCTGGGGAGAATCAAATCTCCCCAGGTACGTTTGTTTTCCGTTCAGCTTTATCTGGGCATGCCATTTTCCAGATCGAGAATTCTGCGACACACCTCGAAACCCGGATTTGTTGTTCGCATACTTGTGAGCATTGCCAGCGTTGCGCGTTGGATCTGATGGTCGCAGATTTGCCAATCGGTTGTTTATACGATCGCAATCGACATGATCGATGAGATCGGGAACGTATTTGTGCACAAGGAAAAAGGCCAGTCGATGTAACCGGATAAATTTCCCTCGCACCATAACGTGCAGATACCCTTTCCCATCGACCGAGCCGACTTTGTTCCCAGCTTGGCATTTGCCACCTCTTCCTGAAACCGATACGCGTCGTGTGACATCCCCCGTCAACGGGTCGTAGTCAAACAAATTCGATAGCGTAGCGTGGGAAAATCCTTGCAGCGTCATCGCATCTTCTTCATGTTGTCGGACTGTTTCGCTTCCGGCTCGATGTCCTCGTAGAGCACCGGGATCTTCGCCTGAAATTCCTGCAGCAACGGGATCGCCACCTGCCGCATCTGCGGATGGGCTTCGCGCGTCGTCCGCATCAGGAAGAAGTGCCGCCAGTTGCGCAGGTTGTACGTCGTCACGATCCGCGAGGCCAACGCGTTCGGGAACACCGAGCGGGCAATCTGCGGAGCACACCCCAAGCGCATCATCTCCCGATATGAGAATTCGGCTTGGTCGATTGCATTCTCCCAGCTCTGCCGCATATCGGTGGCGAGATTGGGCGGAAGAATAAAACTCGGCGGCATCTTCTTCTCGTAATTGACAAACCGCGTAGACTCCTGCGTATAGGCCCCGATCCGGTGGCGCACCCATTCGTGTGTGATCCCCCGGTCGACGACTGCGTCCACGGTCACAGAGGCGTGCTCCGTGATCGACCAGTCGCCATGCCCGAGCACGACGGAGCGGAGGAAGCGTTCCCAACTCGTCTCGGTTTGCGCATCTTCTGAACGATGCGACACGCGTCCGATCCATTCCACTTTGCGCAATAAGTTCACCCCGTCAGCTAGGGTTGCCACGTCTGTCATCTTCGCGTAGGGAGTCACTAGATTCATCTCGCCCTCCTAAGGAAAATAGAAATTGATTTGCTCTTTCGTCCACCAGACTTCGACCGTCTGATGTCGGGCGCGCAGTTCGGCGTGCCGGCGCTTCTGCATCGACGACAGCACGCCCCCTGGCGCTTTCGTCTCGACGAAGAACATCTGTCCGTCTTTCGGGATCACGATACGATCGGGCACGCCGACCATCCCCGGGGAGGTAAACTTCCAGCACAGTCCGCCGTGCTTCTCCACTTGGAGACGAAGATGTCGTTCGATAGCGGACTCTTTCATGAGATCTTCTCTTTCTCGATTGTAAATCCATCCCCGAATGGAGCAAACCGATACCCCTCGGGAAGTTGAAACGCAGTTGTTAGTGGTCTCATAAGCCCACCAGCCGCGGCGCCACGACCGGGATCAGGCTGGCCGTCCCCTTCTCGCTATCCGACTGCAACGTGTAGACGCGCCCCTTCTCAATGCGCGGGAGCGGTGTTTTGAAACTCATCCGTCGGCCGTCCTTCGTCGCAAACGTGCTGAGCGTACCGGTAAACTGCCCGATAAACAATTCGTTGGTGATCATGCGGTGACTCCCATATCCTCTAACATGCTGGTGGCTTCCCGCACGTACCAGTCACGATCGAGATCGTCCGGTACGAACAACGGGATTTCCAAGCAGGGCTTGGCCCCTTCGGTTTTCGGAACTGCGTAGCCGTTATTTTTAACCGTCAACGGATCCATCTCCTCCGTCGAATAATACCACCGGATCACTTCGCCGAGAAACGCGCCGTGGTACAGCGCTCCGCCGGCGATGCTCCGGACGCACACGAACTTACGCATGTCTTCGCACGTCCGGATCGTCTCCTCGATCGGCGTCTTGGATTTCAAATAGGCCACGACCGCATCCGAACAGATCGTCGCGACCGGGTTCTTCTGAAGCGGCAAGCCCTTCCCGTAGACCCCCTTCGTTTTGACGTCGCCGTTCAGCATGATCGCCACGTAGTTGTTGACGTCGCGGGCGTAGAGCCCACTGTAGTCTGTGCGTTCAATATCAAACCCGGTCGTCTGTTCCCACGTCTTGATCGCCTGCAGGCAGTCGTCGACCGAGTCCTTGTGGCACCGCACCGTGACGCCGTCGGTATTCGCCGAGACGACAGTACAGTCGAGCACTTCTGACAAGGATTCAATCAGCATGAGCAAGGCGAGCTGCCCGGTCACCGTCACTTGGACCATCAGCCCCGGCGCATAGAGCGCCGAGAAGCGCGAGCCGAGTTTACCGAACGCCGAGTTTGCAACTATCTTGAGTGAGTCAGCGATTGTCTTTTTACCAGAACGTTTTGCTTCGAGACGAGCGTTTCGAATACGCGTGTATTCTGTTAGAAAAGGCGGCCCGATGTGCGGGGGGTACAACCCCAAATTGATAATAATCGCCGGATAGTAGGATGCCACGTCGAAGTCCATCACCACATACTGTGCATCGGCCAATACAATCTGTCGCTCTTCGGTCGAATGCAACCCTCCGATCCCCATCTTAAATGTGGCCTGCCCAAGACTCAACTTCTTCGACTCCAACGCCTTCGGCATGATGACCGAGCCTTTGTCGTTCACAATGAACTCAGACGCCCGGACGTCATCGAGCACGTCGAAGATGCGGAAGGTCATCCACGAGGGTACCGCATAGGTGTATTTATTCCCTGTGAGATCGCCGGGTTTGAACACGCGTTCTCCGACGACCTTCTCGCACTCACTTTTCAAGACGGCTTCGGCGACTTGCGCATCCGACTTGCTGCGCAGATCGATGCCGTACGTCTGGGACATCGCCTCGCGCAGTTCGAGTTGCACTTTCAAGGCGCGATACAGATCCGTCGTCGTTTCCAAGTCGTTGCCGCAATACTGACGAAGGGTCGCCTTGTCCTCCTCCGTCAGGATTTTATCGTGCGGGATCGGCAACTCCTGGATATGCCGCGAGTGCATCCGGCCCCCGTACAACTTCAGACTCCCGGTCATCGGGGCCACTTCCATCAGGTCGACGTGGTCGAGATCTTTCGGGTTCAACTTGACGTTGAATTCCTTCTCGAAGTTCCACGGCTTCAGGTTGTGGACGATAATCCGATTGCTCGCCTTCTTCAACTCCTCCGCCGTCGCGCCTTTGAGCGCGAGCATGAGGATCGGAATGTCGTAGCCAATCCCGTTGAAGGTGATCAGGCGATGCTCCCGCACGACCTTCCGGATCGCCGGCAGGTCGAGCGGGTGCTCGAAGCGCCACTCCTCTCGGGTGTCCACGTTCCGGAAGTAGAACAACGTCCAGTTCGTGTACACTTCACTGTCAAAGACGCAGACGGGCCTCATCGAATGAACTCCAGCCATTGCTGCAGCACGTTCGGATACAATCGCTCCAAGAGTGAATGATCGAGAACGTACTGCGTCCGGTGACTCGCCCCTGCGAGCCTAAAGCTCCCATAGTCCCCGAGGACGTTGTTTGAGGCGCGGTCGTGGGCAAAGGAGCGAATTTCAACCGACCCTTTTCCCACCGATAGTTTTGTCGACCACGGGCTGACAACCGCGAGCCGCAAAGGACTGAATTTCAACCGTAGATAGACCACGTCGGCTTCATTCGGCGGTTCCCGTTCAATCGCGATCAACTTGCGGAAGATGGGCTCCGCTTTCTGTCGTTCGACTTCCCATGCGCTCGCTCGCCATTGCGCGGTGACCCGATCGGCTTCTCGATCTTTCGCCACGGCGATTTCGCGCAGCATACGATACTTGGTGACGAACGGCCAGGCGGCGACCACGCGCGCCCACCACTGTCGACACTGGCGGCGCATCTTAGTGCTTCTTCCCATAGATCGGCCCTTGCATCGGACGCGGGTCGACCGTCACCGAGGTCGTCACCATCACCTCCATGACCTTTGAGAGGCGTTCGATCGTCTCGTGGGCCCGAGATTGAAACCCAATCTGCGCCACTACTTCCTCTTGCGCGTTCGTCAAGGCGGCATTCATCTCGTGGAGTTTCTGGTTCAGCCGATTGCGATCCTCCCATACCACCGAGTAGTTCTTTCGCAACTCTACCAACACGCGCGTCTGCTCGGCCAGACCGATTCGCATGTCGGCAATCTCCCGTTTCAGGTCGGCAATGGTGACGGCGTCCTTGTTCACGCGGGTCTTTTTGGGGCGTACTGTTTTCATAGAAGTCTCCTTATTGCAAATGATCTCGCGAACGATCGTGTTCGGCCGGCTCGTTCGGGTCGTCCGGCAGCAAGAACACGCGCGATTGGTTTTTCTTGAGTTTCGCTTCCAGCATGGCCGCAATCTCCTCGGCGGTGTAGCCGGCGCGCCAGGCTCCATCAAGCCCGAGAATCAGCACGTCGATCCATTCTTCCAGATCGGTCGGGGCAGCTTCGATCTCCAGCAGTTCTTTCCGGATATGTCGGACGAGACGGATGGTAAATTTGCCCCGCCCGAATGTCGCCCGACTCCACTTGATATGTCGTTGGATGTAGTCGATCAAGTTCATAGTGCGTTAAATCCTTCCTCTGGAGATTCGCAGGTATGCCGATCGCCGTCCTCGTTATAGAGTCGCCATCCTCGATCCGTCTCTTCCCAGTGCAAGCCGCCTTCTCCGCAGCGCTGGCATGTGACCCCTTGCTCTTCAAACTCAAGGTCGTCGAAGAGCCGGTCGTAAGCGTCGTCCGCCATGTCGCCCATATCGATCCTCCAAGAAAACAGACTCGGGTGCGGTCTTGCCTTTCAGTATTGGCCCATTCAGCGATCCGTCCTCCGGCTTGTAGAGGAACCGTATTACGTCGCAGTTCTGCGCTTTTTCCCGACCGCCCCGTGCTCTCAGCATAGTCCCCGCGCTGCGGGTTTGAACCGCCACCGAGAGTTACCGCGCTGGGTTTGACCCGAGTCCTTCCCTTACTCCTGAACGAACGGCCCGAGGAGTTTGAACTCCAGCGCTTCGACGCCGTCGTTGCCGTTTCCGAATAGCCCAAGCGGGATCGGATCGGCGACAATCTCCGTGGTCTGTTCACAGAATGCCGACCAGTCCTGTTCGAACGCCTTGTAGGCGTCCGTTCCCTCGGGCACCTGCCAGCCGGTCGACTGAGTCTTCTCCTCATCGGCGAACGTCTGCGTGCCGTGCTTCTGCACCAGCGTGTGACGGAATTCTTCGAAGGTGTGGAAGTCCTTCTCCAATTTGTCGTGCAGCCGCGCGATCGAGAACTTCGCCAAGGTCGGGAGGTTGCGCTTCCCCGCCATCAGCATGTTGCAGCCGCGGAATGCACCGTGGATTTGTCCGTAGGTTACCTTCATATGAGATCATCTCCTTCCAGTTGATAATCGGTTTTCGGCACCGCATGCACATAACTGGCGCGATAGTCGTCGCGTGGTACGAGCACGAGGTAATGTGAGTCGGTGTCGCCAATATGCCACAGGGACACGCCGGCTTCGCCCGACATCCTTTTGTGGACCACTCGCTGCATACTTACTCCGCAGACGCCGGATCCGTGCCGGCGGCAATGTCGCCGGATTCGGGAGCGGACGCGGATTCGACCGGCTGATTCTGTCCGGCGAAATGTACGAACCCCTGATCGACCGCCTGATCGACCGCCTGATCGACCGCCCGATCGATGCCGTTTGGCGTCATTGTAGGAATGCCCGCGTCAGCCGCCGATACAAACGGCTCGGCGATGACCGGCGCGTCATTCGCGAGCGGTGTGACGGCCCCAGGGATTAACTTCAGACGATCGATTTCTTTCTGCAGATCGTCGATTGTATGGCCGAGTAACACCGCGCCGGCTGGCGCAGCCAGATTCGGATCAGCCTGAGGTGCGCTCCCGACCGCTGGTACAGCCTTCTCCGGTGCTGGCGGCGCGCAGTTGGTATACCGGTTGCCAATGTCGGTCATCCCGCGCACAACGCCGATCGAGATGGCGTAGCAGGAATGAATCAAATTCGGTAACTCCTGGAACGGAACCAGATGCGGGTGCGTCTTCGCGACGTCGTCGGTCAGCTCTCCAAACCGATAGCCCTCGTTGTGGATCATCTCCCCCATCCACGCATTGTGGCAGGCTTCCGGCGTGGCGTCCGGAGTGGTCAGGATGAAGTTGACGACGAACAAGGACATCCGGCGTTGTCGGTCGTTCAGCGTCTCCCACGTTGGTGCCGGGGTGACCTTAAACCAATACTCCAACACCGCGGCGATCGCCTCGCGACAGACCTGCGCCATATGACGAACTTTAATCATGGTACGGTCCCTTTCTCAGTGGTGGCCTGGGCGGAGTCGAACCGCTCTTTCGGCTCCCGTCACGAGGATCGCTCATGATCCGGTTGGGCCGACGAGCTCACGTAACACCGAACAGGCCGGTGGTTAAAACGAGGTCGGCTTTGCTACCGATCTCGTCAAGGCCATGAACCCTTCTTGCAAATGCGTCTTCGCAATGGACGCCCATCTCAGATCTGCCCCCGGTATGCCTTGCACTTTCTCAACCAGGCTGGCGATCACGATGCCGTGGTCTTTGATCTCGTTCATGAGATCAATCTCCTGTTGCGTCAGCTCACGGTACCCGGTGATTTTTCGGTGTTGGTTCTCCAAGGTTTCTTTCTCCTTTGCAAATATCTCACAGCGTTCTTTGCCGATTCGACGGTATCTCCGATAAGGCCTAGTCCCACGTTGCAATTTCTACAAAGCAATCCTCTCGCTGCATTTGTTGCATGATCGTGATCTACGCACGCCGATCTAACGGTGATAATCTTTCTGCAGAGTTCGCAACGGCCGGAAATTTCTTCATACCGTCTAAGAAACTCAGCTTTACTTACCCCGTATGTGCGACGAATATGACCAAACCGGTCGTTGGCCGTCGCCTGGCGACGCATTCGACGTTCCTCTTTATGGGCGTCTCGGTAGCGTTTCGCAGAGGCGCGAGCTTTGTCTTTATTTTTGGCATACCACTCGCGATGACTTGCAAGAACTCGTTCTCGGTTTAGCATTCGATATTGCCTATGATAAGCGGCAAGTTTCTCTTTATTGCGCTCCCGATACGATTTCCAATACAAGGCATCGCGCATGGTTTCCTCTTATACCAAATCGTCCGAGTCGCTCTCGACCGCTTCCATACCGTCCGCGGTGGCCGGACCGGCGCCGCCGAAGCTATCGCCGTCCTTCACGAACTGCACCGTGACGAGCGTGGCGCGGATCGCCTTGCCGAAGTTGTTGTCCTGCGCCCATATTGTTATCTTAGCATTAACATAGCATCCGCCATACGGACGACCCGAATCGGCCGGCAGTTCGCTCAGATCCCGATCGAGGATCTTCGGGGCGCCATCTTCCTTCGACCGTCCTGCGGACAGGGCCATGTTGCCCGCGAAGCCGTCGTACGCTTTCGTGTTCCCGTCAATGTAGCAGAACTTTCCGCTGCCGGCCGCTTTCGCTTGCGCCACGATGGGGCCGGCCTTCTCACCCCACTTCGCTTTGCCCGCGGCCTCGATCGCCTTCAGGATTGCCTTGTCGGCATCGCTGCCGGGGGCGACCAGGAAGGTCGCCTTGTAGGAAAACGGCCCGGTCCCCTGATACTGCACGGCTTCGCGCAGATCCGGGAAGGCCAAGCGCACATTCTTAATAATGATCGTCGTCTGATCGCTCATCGAGTCCTCCTCCGCAATGGGCCGAAGCCCGGTCAAATGAGATCGCTCCCGTCGTCAATGGGCGACGCCTCGACGGCCTCGAAGCCGTCCTCCGGTTTCTCCGGCACGTACGTCTCCCGTTTATCACTCTCAGGGGCAACATGAATACCCCCTTCCGCCTGGGCGTACAACCCTTTGAGTTGTTCCCAGCGCTTCGGGCTCTGTTCCGCCAGCAATTTTTCAGCGGCGGTCGGACTGATCAAAGAGAAGTCATACATCTCATCCCGCTTGAGACGGAACTTCTTCATCATCTCTTCGACGGCAGCCTCGTCCATCCACTTGCGGTTGCCCTTCTTCCCCTGCACCAGTTTGAATCCGGTGACGGGGCGACCGGCTAACAGCTCCGCTTCCACCTCCGCCCGCTTCGCCTTGATCCACAACTCGGCAAAGTCGGCGATCTTCATTTCGTGCCCGAGACGATCGGCCGTCGACTGCGCTGCAGGCGCGGCGAGCTGCTCCGGTGACGCGATCCCGGTCTTGGCGAGATCCTTCTCCGTGACGCATTCGAACCCCTCGACCATGGTCGAGACCACCAAGTCTTTGAGGGCCGGGCACTGCGCCTTCGCCTTGCAGAACTGACAGGCCTTCTCGCTCGGGGTGAGCGGGAGCCCCTGTCTCAAGGTGAACGTTTGCGTCTCCGGGTGAATGAACGCAATCTGTGCGGCCGTCCGTTTGACCTCTTCCCCGAACGCCAACAAGTCGGCCATCGAGATCACCCAGTCTGAGTTCCCACCGTTCCGCGGCTGGCTGATCGCCAAGCGCACGGTATCGTAGTCCTCATGGACCTGATGCTTCTCGATCACCCCGAGCGCGTAGATCATCATCTGCCGGTTCTGCACCGGCGAGACGCTCACCCCGCGCCCGTACTTGAGATCGCCGATAAACAGTTCCCGATCGCCGCGGAGAATGACCGCATCGGAAGTGCCCTTCCCGTTCGGTAAGGGTTCGCCGGTCAGGTGACTGATCGGCACCTCTTCCTCGGCCAGCAGAATGCCGTGCTCGTCCTTATGAGACCGCACGAAATCCACATACTGCTGAACGAATTTCGCGTTCTCTTCGGTTAACGGCGCCCCGCTCGGCATCGGACGACCGACCAGCTCCAGCGCGTCGACTTTTTCTTCGAGACAATAGGCGGCCACGACATGGTGGTCGGTCCCTTCTTCCGCATAGCTGCTGGTCGTGTCGGGGAGATTGACGCACAAGGCGGTCGACCCGAGACACGTCATCCAGCGATCCGCCCCGGATGGGCTCAGGATCGCATGCGCGCGAACTTCTTCTGTGGTCGTGTCTGACATCGCGCCCTCCCTTACAGCGGCAACTCGACCGCGGCCTTCTGCAGGAACTCTCCGTACTGTTCGGGCTTGAGATCCTTCCCGTTCTTCGCGCCGCCGAACCCGGCGAGGAACGTCACGACGGTGGGCTTACCATGCTTCGCCACCAACTTCGGAATGAGATCCGCCACTTCTTTATAGGTCGGCGGAGTCGCCTGCGCGGGAGCCACAGCCGCGGGGGCCTCAGTCTTCGGTGCAGGGGCCGGCGCCTCGGTCTTCGGGGAGGGCGTCTTCGCAGGAACCCCCTCGACGCCGAGAAACTCTAACATTTGCTCGCGCACCGACGCCATGGTGTCGGCCGCAAATGACAGTTGCATCATACGATCCTCCTGGGTGAAAGAATGAAATGAGTCTCGCCACTCGATGAGGCGCAGTTTACAGCATGTGAACATTCACTGTCAAGAGAAAAGTTTCGAGCTTGACAAAAAAGTTCACAGTCTGTTATCATTCGCCGCATACAGGAGGGCGAGATGATTACACGACACAAACCTATCGGTGCAGGGTCAGGGCATCATTCTAAGTTGATTGCCGAGAGTCGCCCTGTCTATATTGGCGACCTTCGAACGCCCTGGCTCTTGCACGTCCGCAAGCCGAAGAATCGTGGTAACGCCGGAGCGGGGATGAAGGTGAGGCAATTTCTCAAGACGGCCGATCAATTCTTTCCAGGAGGGGCGAAACGACAGCCACGAACAAACGACAATTGCGACTGATGGCCGTCTTTCTCATGGGGGCGCTGATCGGAGGAGTGTTCGGGACGGCGATTACGCATGACGTAATGAAACTCCCTGAAGACCCAATTCGTCCCGCCCTTCCCGCTATCGCCGCCTGCGTCGAAACGTCCCGCAGTTACGAATTGACGAGTGTGGGGCCAGTGTTCCGTCTCGAAAGTGGTCGAGACGAGATGCAATATCAACGGCTGGACGAGATTGTCATCCTCAAATGCCGCTTTCGCAAAACAACCGTCGAGGTGCCACAATGATCACCTGGGACTTCTATCATATGGAGTTCAAATCCTCTTGGAGCGGACGCGCCGAGGTATTGTTGCGCGTCGGGAGGAAGACGCGTACCGGGGCGTACGTTACGCGGGATGAACGGATCACTTTGACTCGCGATGATTTGACGACGCTGCATCAAGCGTTGAAAGCCTTTGCCGATCGGGAACGGCGGGCGGTAGCGGATATGCCATTGTAACCAGGAGGGCGAGATGTTCACGCAATTCATTCATGATGACCTGATGCTCTACCGCGCCGCCTACGCCGACGGGCAGCAAGCAGCGAAGCAAGAGTACCATGAACGATTTGCAACTGACGCGCCTGGGTGGCGAGGTGTAGAGCCACACGATGTCTGTCTAGAATGTGGGGGTTCGGGTACGAAATCTTATGCTAATACCTCCACGTTTCATTACGGTGCTGGCGGGCAAAGTATCACGCTCTCAGTATGCGACAAATGTTGGGGCAGCGGGGATCGGTATAGACCGTGGCCCTCGTGGAAGACACGCCGCGCAGAAGCCTACGCCGACGGGCAACGGGCCGAGCAGAAGAGAATGAGTAAATACGTCAACATGAGACTGACGCAATCCAAAACGCTATTGCAGGCTGAAATTGTGGCCGGTAATACCGTAAAGCAAGGGCACGAACGTGCCGCAATAGCTGAACTGCATGGCGTCTTACAGCAGATCCGCCAGGCGGCGGGGGAGGTGACGGGTGGGTGAGAAGTGCGGAGTCGAAAAGCGTGTGAAAACACCTGGCCACCTCATTGTGACAGTACATGTGTGCGGTCTGGAGAAAGGCCATAAATCGTCACACCGATGCCGAAAGAAGAACTGTTGCAAACGATGGCTCAGAACACGGAAGGAGATGACGGGTGGGTAAGACAACACAATACATGTTTCTGATTTAATTGTGCAGCACAAAAACAAACTCAGTCTCAACCCCAGTGTATTATGCCGGGGCCATGCAAGATGGCATACCTGACACAACATTTTTCCCAAATAAAGCGGCATGTTTCATGGACAAGACACAAGCGGAACATGTGTTAGGAAAAATCATTCCACACTTGTGGGGGCAATGGAAAGTGGTTCAACACGGATTTGAGGTGCAGCCATGACCGACGCGCGACGGGGTTGGTTGAAGAATGAAATGGATGAGGTTCGTATCGAAGTAGCAGCATGGCCTGCATGGAAACGAGGTGAAATGATGACTGACGCACGACCTAGAAATTGTCCAACCTGTGAATCTCCTGCTTCGCATCTGCATCCAGCGATGCAGAGCGAGGGGGAGGTGCAGCCATGTAAAGATCCGTGGCATCACCCCCAACCCCAACCCGACGCACAACGGGAGCCGGTGACGCGGTATGAGCCATGCCCACTGTGTACGGCTAGTAGGCCCAGGCTGTGTGATTTGCATTATCGGCAGAAGGCAGAGGAGTTCTTAGAAACAGTTAAGCAGGCGATAGTTTCCCCTCGGACACCTGGCGGTGTGAAAGCCGCGTATGAAGAATTGTTAGCGCAAAATCGCGCCCTGGCCGACGCCCAGGCGACGATCTCGCGGTTGGAGGATAGGATTGACCTGCAATGTGATGAATTTCAGAGGATCTCGGCACTGACGGAGAACGATGAAGTTAAGGGCCTCTGTGCCCGCGCAGTAAAAGATATTCGGCAGCATGTTCCGGTCATCCAGCAGCGCGATACAGCCGAGCAGCAGGTGGCGCGGTTGCGGGAGGCGCATGAAGAGGCCTATCAGGTCATAAGCCTGTGGTTCAAATACTTCAATTCGGATATTCGGCCCATTGAACAGTGGACAGAGGTATCCGTCCGCGTGAATGCATGGTTGCCAACAGCAAGAGCCCTCCGCGAGACGGGGGCGTAATTACAGGGGTGGGCGGAAGGCCGCTCCGTTAATGACCAAGCGCGTGCGTCGTATGGCGTGTCGGCTGGCCCCACCCCACTATGGAGGATGTATGTATTACGAAGAACAAGTGATCGACGGACAGTTATGCTACCGGACCACACCAGACGGACCGTGGGCGGTGGTGGAGTATAAAGAGTTGGTGGATCGGGTTGTGTTTGCAGAAAAGAAGGTACGCCAACTCGAAAGTGAATTGGAGAGTTTTATCGGACCTGATCCAGAGATGGAGGAGGATGCACGAGTGAGTGGAAAAATTAGAAGGCAATCGCGCGCGGCTATTGTTGCCTATAGCGCCGACTGCCCCCTGCTTTGAGAGGAGGAAGGGATGATGGGTGAAGCCATGAACCTGACCGTGGAATGGGTATATAAGGACGATCTTGAAACAAAAGCTGAAGCAATTGCAGTGTATGGCGATCGACCCATCCCCGTCATCCGTGTCGCCACGTTGCGGGAATGGATCACGAACGCTAATGCAAAGTACGCGAATAATCCACTGGCCCGACAGCCACTTGGGTCCGCTCTTATATACCGCGCCATTCTCAAGGATCTCCTAGACCAGTTGTCGAACGAGGTGGCTTCATGACCTTGCGTCGCTATCTTCACGCCGCCCGCGGCCGGCAAGTGGCGCTGGCCCGGGCGTTACGAGTCAGTCCGTCGTTGGTGTCCATGTGGGCGAGCGGGGCGCGGCGCATCCCGATTGCCCGCTGTTTGACCATTGAACGCGCCACCCGAGGGCAGGTCCGCGCCGGCGGCTTGCGACGGGATTATTCCTTCACCCGGCCGAAGAGGAGTTGAGCCATGTACATTTGGCACAAAGAAGCGAAGAGTACCAAGTTTCATGTGCGGGATGGTGAGGAGGGTACCGCACACTATGTCAGTAAGGCGGACGGGCTGTGCTTTCCGATGTCAGAATACGAACCCTGTCCGCCGCCGAGCGAATGGAAGGACGTCACGTCGGCGTGCCGGCTCTCGCCGGATGGATGTACCGTG
>FRDC01004196.1_pt1 | contig 27462 bp, 28 predicted proteins | sample 1106171 | NCBI WGS metagenome assembly FRDC01 (sample SAMEA3930566, study PRJEB13176) | freshwater metagenome | biome: Drinking water system; feature: drinking water; material: water | place: Singapore | collected 2014-12-20 | reverse complement strand
AATTCTCCTTTTTTGGTTTTGAAAAATTGAAGCCCTCGCCCGGGCGTAGGCTTCAATTTTTCAAAACCAAAAAAGGAGAATTCAAATGCTACAAAACTTCAGATCCTATCAACTGGCGGTTCAGCTCTACAAAGACTGCAAACCAATCAAAGCTCAATCCCACATCAAAGACCAACTCTCGCGTGCGACCTTAAGCGTGGTTCTAAATTTGGCAGAAGGATCCGCAAAACCCACTCCGAAGGAGCGAAAGCGCTTCTACTCCATAGCCTTCGGTTCCCTCAGAGAAACTCAGGCGATCCTCACCATCCTAGAGCGCCAAAAAGAATTCGCAGTATCCAATGATTTGGGTGCCATGCTCTACAAACTGGTCCACAGCAAATAGACCAGATCCAGTTCCTGAAACTGTTTACAGGGCCAGTTTCCTGTGGCCTGCAGCCTGTCCCTACTTCTTCACCTTCTTCGCAAGAACCATCTTCCGCAGACCCGCTTTATAGTCCGAGATCTGATTCAACAGCTTTTCATCCTGCTGAGTCCCGCCCGCTCCTAAAACCTGAGCCGCAAGAAGCCCTGCGTTAAACGCGTTTCCAATAGCGACCGTAGCCACCGGAACGCCCTTCGGCATCTGTACGATGGAAAGCAAAGCATCTTGTCCCTGGAGATAACCAATCGGAACGGGAACTCCAATCACCGGCAACTCTGTATGTGCTGCAACCATTCCTGGCAAGTGGGCAGCGCCGCCTGCACCAGCAATGATGACTTGAATTCCACGCTTGCGAGCCGCTTGTGCAAACTTGGCCATCTCTTGAGGCGTACGGTGAGCAGAGACGATCGAAATTTCAAAAGCAACTCCCAGTTGCTTGAGTGCTACGCCCGCTTCGCGCATGACTGGAAGATCGGAATCGCTTCCCATCACAATCGCTACTCGAGGCATCTTTTTCGAAGAACTCTTTTTCACCGCCACCAGCTTTGCTCCAGTTTCTCTAATTCTCTCACAAGACCGGAGATCTCACCAACCGAAGAAACGACGCCATTCAAATGCCCGAGCTTCCGCCCGGCACGAATTTCCGATTTGCCATACCAATGCAAATGAATGTGCGGAGAAAGTCGAAGAGGTGTGCTGGCCACACTCTGCTTGTCGTTCGAATTCAGAGGACCTAACAAATTGAGCATCGCAAAACCGGGAGTCGTAGAGACTTCTCCCAATCCTAAACCGAGAACTGCACGCCAGTGATTTTCAAACTGACTCGTATCGGCAGCATTCTGGGTATAGTGACCCGTGTTGTGAACTCGCGGAGCAATCTCGTTCACCAAAAGTTTTCCGTCAAAGGTTTCAAAGAACTCGATAGCAAAACTTCCGTAGAGGGAGATGGATTCAGCGAGGCTGCGTGCGGCTTGATGAGCTTTCTTTTCGAGGTCTGCGTTCACACCCAATGCCTGAGCTGGCCCCGTCACCAAACGACAGATCCCCGTCACCTGCTGGGAAATGACCAATGGATACGCCGCAAATTCTCTGTCTGTGGAGTAAACACCCACGACGGCCACTTCTCTTTTAATCGGAACCTTTTCTTCCGCAAACAGAGGAACACCCTTGGCAACGGCAGCTTCGCAAAATTTTAAAGCATCTCCTGAAAAGTTCTTAGTTCCTTCCGGAGAAATCCAAGTGCCTTTGCCGTCATAGCCGAGCTGTGCCCACTTCAAAACAAAACCATTTGGAAATTCTTCCTGCACCTGCTGGAGCCACTTCTTTAAATCTGCTTTTTTGGAGTGAACCAAGTAGCGAGAGCTTTCGATCCCCAGCTTGGTGAGAATTTCTTTTTGGCGAATTTTATCTTGGAGCTGAAAGAGAACTTCCAAACTCGGTGCGAACGTCACGCTCAACCCTTCGCTCATTTGGGAGAGAAGCTCGCAGTCCACAAATTCATTTTCAAAAACGACGGTGTCGACTTGGGAAAGAAAACGTCGAAGGGCGATGGGATCGGTTAAACTTCCATAAACGGAATCGGGACAGATCTGCGCCGCTGGATCTTCGGCAGACAAAGCCAAAGTAATTGGACGAAATCCCATTCTCCAGGCCGATTCGGCCAACATCCGCGCGAGTTGCCCTCCGCCGAGAATTCCGACGCGAGCCCTGCGTGCCCCTGCTCCAATCATTTCCTGCAATTCCATGTCCGTCTCATTCATGCTACCGTAGGGGCTTATGTGCGCCATGAAACAGGAACAATTTCAGCCCCAGCTGACCCCAGCTTTTGTAGCGGAAGCCCTGGGTTTATCAATTCCAGGGTTAAGAGCGCAATCCTCAAGTCAGTTTTCTTCGTTTAAATTCACCGGGCTTTCAATCGACTCTCGCACGGCTCAGCCGGGCCAACTCTTCGTCGCGATAAAAGGTGAAAAATTCGACGGCCACGACTTCATTCCCACGGCCATTACACAAGGGGTGAAGGGCATTATTTGCCAAAAAGATCATGTATTTAACGGCGGCACCGAGGCCACTGTTTTCGCGGTGGATGACACGCTCGCCGCCTACCGAAAACTGAGCGGGGCCTGGCGCCGCCAGTTCTCCATCCCCCTCATTTTAGTGGCCGGAAGCGCGGGTAAAACCACTACCAAAGAATTCTTAGCAGCGCTCTTGAAGGGACGGTGGCCCCAGGTTCTAAAAACCACCGGAAGTCAGAACGGATTTGTGGGCATTCCCCTCACCCTTTTGGAACTAAAAAAGGAGAACGGGGCAGCTGTTATTGAAGTCGGCATCGATGAAATCGGTGCCATGGACCAACATTTAGACCTGATCGCCCCCACCGGTTCGATCGTGACGTCCATTGGTCCCGAGCACATGGAAAAGCTTCGCGACATTCCAACGGTTGCGCGTGAAGAAGGGTTGGCCCTCACTCGTGTTGATGCCCAAGGTGGGTTGGTCGCCATTAATTTAGATGACCCTTGGTTGCGTCCTTATTCGCTCACTCTGCGAAAGGGGAATCGCATCTGTTACAGTCTGGAAGGTGCGACACCTCCGCCCAATGCTTACACCATTAAAGAAGAACAAATTGTTCGAGGACGTTTAGAGGATGAAGGCCAAACACTCATCGTGAAAGGCCAAGGTTTGATCGACTTGCGCTTAACCCTGCCACTCCTGGGAAAACACAATGCCACCAATCTTTTGGGTGCAGTGGCTGTTGCCCGAGGTCTTGGTCTTGACGCGAAAGAAATTCAAGCAGGGCTTCAAACTTTTCAATCGGCTCCAGGCAGATCAGAAATTAAAACGTTGCCGCTCGCAGAAGGCGGGCAGGCCACCTATCTTTGCGACTACTACAATTCTCAACCACCCTCCGTCGTGGCGGCTCTGAACTTGCTGACGGATTTGGCGTTACGTACAGGTTCTTCGGGAATTCGGTGGGCGTGCCTCGGCGATATGTTGGAACTGGGCAAGGACGAAGAAAAATTTCATCGCGACATCGCAGGCCCCCTCCATTCTCATGGAGTCGATACTGTATTACTTTACGGCGATCGAATGAAGTGGCTTCAAGATGAGCTCGGAAAGAACGGATTTAAAGGCAAAGTCGAGCATTTCGGAACGCAGACGGATCTAGCCAATCGCCTGCGCGCTGAAGTGAAAAACGGCGACGTCGTTTTATTAAAGGGCTCGCGTGGAATGAAGATGGAAGAAGTCTGGAAAGCCCTCGCGCCGACATGAAAGCCTTAGTTTTACTTCCCAACTCTCAAAACATTTCCAGGGCTGCAGCCCTTTTACAAAAAGGGGAAGTGGTGGGCATGCCTACGGAAACTGTTTATGGTTTAGCGGGAATCCTTTTTGATGAACAAGCGTTGTCGAAAATCTTTTCATCCAAAGAACGCCCCACCTTTGATCCGCTCATCGCGCACGTGGCGACTCAAAATTTTTCGGATTTAGAAAATTTAGGAATCATTCAAAGCAGCTCTCTCAGTGAATCCGCAAAAGAGACGGTCTCTCGCTTGATTTCGACATTCTGGCCCGGCGCACTTACTTTGGTACTCCCAAAAACAAAGAAGGTTCCCGATCTCGCTACTTCTGGTCTCGACACTGTGGCGATTCGAATGCCAAATCATCCGGTCGCGCTCGAATTAATTCGAGCCGCTGGTGCCCCGCTCGCTGCCCCCAGTGCCAATCGCTTTGGTCGCATCAGTCCCACACAAGCAGCACACGTCGTTTCAGAACTTGGGGATCGCATCGAATTGATTTTAGATGGAGGCCCTTGTTCCATCGGCGTCGAATCAACGGTAGTCCGAGTCGATGCCTCCGGAAAAGTGTTCATGCTTCGGCCCGGCGGAGTTTCAGTTCAGGATTTGGAGCGCTGCTTGGGAGCTCGGGTTGAGAAAGAAACCTCCTCCCAGCTCGCGTCTCCGGGAATGTTGGAAAGCCATTACGCCCCCACGAAGCCCCTCTACCTCTTAGAATCCCTTCCAAAGAAAACAGCCCGATCCGTAGGATTTCTTGCGGCTCAAAAGGCCGATGCCCAAAAAATCCAACAGATAGAAGCGAAGCTCGGTGAAAAACCCAGTTTCGTTCAGATTTTAAGTGCTCGGGGAAATACGGAAGAAGCCGCTCGGAACCTCTTCTCCTTTTTACGCGAGTTGGACCAGTCTCCGGTCGAGTGCCTGGTGGCGGAGTCCTGGCCCAGTTCTGAGGGCTTGGGCCACGCCATCAACGACCGACTTCAGAAGGCCAGTCATCCCAAACTATGATAAGACTGCGTCATGTTTTTTCTCATCTGGATAGGGCTTTGGTCCGTTGCTGCGAGCGCCGCTGAAGTGCAGTGTCGGCCCAGTCCGAACATTCCCGGAGAATTTGGCGCTTATAATTCCCAAGGCCAGTTGATTGGAGACTACTTCTTTCAAAACCAAAAAGACTGTTTGGCGGGAATTTCGAAAGCCGACCGGGGATTGGTCTGCGCTTATTTTAAGACTCCCTTGAAAAAGCCATTCGCCATTCCCTACGATTTCAAAACCAAGGTTCGCATGAGAAACGAACTTGGCAGTCTCGAGAACTGTGTGAGCAAACTCGATAGGCTCACTCCTCCTCGGCTTCAGCCTGCTATTCCTAGCTCCGACCTTCCGTTCCTACAATCGCATTGCCAAACCGAAGTTCGTCTCGATGTCCCCGGAGGTTCGATGGAATTCGTAGGCGTTCGCGATCAGAAGAAGCGAAAGACCTGTTACGCCGAAACCGCAGCTCAAATGCGAGACGCGTGGCGATTTGCTCATACCGATCGGAACTACGACCAACCCACGCGCTTTTTAGAGGATTGGGATTTAGGCGGGGAAGGGCGGCCCGAAATGATTCTCGAAAAACTACGCCTGGATGGCGATCCGATTCCGGAAAGTAAGTTTTTCATGGTTTACGAAAGCACTCCTACTTCCGTTTTGGTTGCTTTCTTGGATCGTCTCCCCAACTCTCAAGCCATGCCTTTTGCGCCTCTCCACTGTGAGAATGTTTTTAAATCGGATTCCACCTATCGAGGCGTCTACGAAAAAGGGGAAATTTCAGACACCTGCAGAACCCACATCACCCTGATTATTGGAAAGCGACCCAATCAGGATACAGGACGGTGCGAATTTCTAATTCGGAATTCTTGGGGAGAAAACTGTGGACCCTTAGTCGATCCTTGGAAATGCGAAAAAGGAACCGGCAGTTTTTGGATCGATGCCGAAGCTCTCGTTGCAAATACTCACGGTTGGACTGAGTTTACGGAGACCAAATAAAAGGCTGATTGCCTTCGGACTTCCCTTTGGCAACCACCGTTTTTCCATCCGCTGTATAAATCGAAAACAGATAAGAATTTTGGTCGGCCCAATAGATCACTGCCAAAGCCGTGTTCGCAATTTTCTCTTCGAAGAGCTCGGGGCAGAAGCCACTCTTAGCGCAAGCATCCGCAGTTTTAAGTGCCGTGTATTCAGCCAAAGCGGCATCCGCGAGCTGAGCTTCATCCATCCAAGTAGCGAATCCGAAGTAACCTTGTTCAAAATAGGCCTTCACTTGAGCAACAACCGCGGGATCCATTACCGGAGCAGGAACCGGTACGGGAGCTGGAACCACAGGCGCCGGAGCCACCGGAGTCGGGTCGACTGGTTGAATCTCAGCAGATCTCGAAGAATTTCCGAGAACTAAGCTCACTGCCAAAACAACAAAGCCCCATCCAACGATTGAATTTTTCTTCATACTTGAACTCAAATAACGTCTTTAGTCCCATTAATCAAGGTTCCAAATAATCCATTGCATTATTCTACCCCCGAGCGATAAGAACTCGCCATGAAGGCACTTAAATCTCTGTACCCTGTTTTAGTCTTGTTCACCCTCCTCGCCAGCGTTGGCTGCACGAAAGCGACGAAAGTCGCAGGCACTGCCGAACCGCTGAAGCCTTCCACTAAAACAAAGAGTTTCACTCTCTTGGCGACCACCGATTTTCATGGCGCGCTCTTGCCGGAGACCGTCACGACCGCTGCCGGTGAAAAAGTAGAATATGCAGGCGCGGCCCTCCTCTCCTCTTACGTAAAAATCGCTAAATCGAAAGTATCAGGACCGGTGTTCATTATTGATGCCGGTGACATGTTTCAGGGCTCACTTGAATCCAATCTCGCGGAAGGCGCCCCCGTGGTTCAATTCTACAACTATTTGGGAGTATCCGCGGCTGCCTTAGGCAATCATGAATTTGATTACGGCCCGGTCGGCCCCGATTCGATTCCGCTTCATCCGGATCAGGATCCTCGCGGAGCATTGAAAGCGCGAGTTCAGGAAGCGAAGTTTCCGATCCTAGGAGCAAACGTCGGTGAAGAACCCTCCGATGAAACCCCTAGCTGGCTCAAACGCTCAGTCGTCATTGAGCAAGATGGAATTCGAGTAGGCGTGATTGGAATTGCAACGCCCAGTACACCGACCACCACCACTCGAGCCAATGTGGTGGGTCTGAAGTTTCACGCCCCCCTCACTCCTGTGTTGAAAGAAGTAAAACGTCTGCGTGAAGAAGAAAAAGCAGACTTCATCGTCGCCACATTTCACGGCGGCGGCGGCTGCTTCATCAACTGGGTTTCAAAGCTGGAAGACCTCAGTTCCTGTGACGACCAGGGTGAAGCTTTTGAGTTAGCCAAGAAACTCCCTGCTGGTGCGATTGACGTGATTGTCGCCGGACATACTCACAAGGGCGTTCTGAAAAAGGTAAACGGTATTCCGATCATTCAGCCCTTTTCTCATGGAAAATACATGGGTTGGGTCGATGTAAAGCTTGCTGCTGAAACTGATAACCATCCTCGCGCTCTCCTGGGCACGAGTGTTCGGGGATTGGTACAGATCTGCGGTGGAGTCATGAAAGATAAGAACGGCTTTGATACTTGCGATCCCAAAAGCTTAGCTAAGTATGCCGACAAAGTTTTGCCTGCAACTTTCTTGGGAATGCCAGTACAGCCCGATGCAGAAGTCGTGAAACTTTTAGAACCTGCGATCGCTTCTGTGAAACCCATTCGGGATCGCCCCGTGGGTAAAGTGGAATTCACCGATTCCATCAAACGAAGCTACGGATCGGAATCCGCGATGGGTAACCTCGTAGCCGATGCCATTCGCGAATCGGTGCCAGGTTTGGATCTGGCCACCACCAACGGCGGCGGTCTGCGCGCAGACTTCCCGGCTGGAAAACTTACGTATGGCGACATCTACGAATCCATTCCGTTTGATAACCAGCTCGCCATCGTCACTGCGACGGGTGATCAGGTCTATAAAATGATTTCCGTCGGGGTTTCTGGAAATCACGGAGCGCTCTCTTGGTCGGGCCTGAGCGTCACCCTAGGCGAAGTGGGAGAAAACCCCTGCCGAATTTCCGAAGTCTTGGTGAATGGTCAGCCGCTCGATCCCACCAAAACCTATCGCGTAGGAACTAGTGACTACCTCGCCACCGGAGGAAGTGGGTTTGATTCCGTGAAGCTCACCGATTCTCAAATCGAAGTTCTGCGCGACCAAGACCGCATTATTCGAGAGGTAGTGTTTGCTTCCATGTCGAAGTGGACAAAGACCTTTACCTCGACCGATTTCTTAGACCCGGCGAAGCCTCGAATCGTCTTCAAAGACACTTGTAAGAAGAAAGACTGATCCGTGCGCGCAGCAGTTCTCGTAAAAAATGGGAACGCTCAGTCCGCATTTGAAATTCAAGAACGACCGGATCCTTTGCCGGGGGACTTCGAAGTCCTCGTTCAGGTTCACGTCTCCGGATTAAATTTCGCAGACGTCATGGCTCGGCTCGGCTTATATCCGGAGGCCCCGCCCATCCCCAGTATTCTGGGTTACGAAGTGGCAGGCACGATCGCAAAACTGGGTAACCAAGTCAAAGGCTTGAAAGTCGGCGACCGAGTCCTTGCCATGACTCGATTCGGAGGGTACGCCACCCGAGCCGTTGCCCCTGCTCTAGCCACAGTCGTCCTTCCCGATTCCATTTCCTTTGAAGCCGCTACTGCACTAGGAACACAGGCTATTACCGCTTACTACCTTTGCGAAGAAATGATTCCCCTTCTTCCCGACCAACACGTCTTGATTCACGCAGCCGCAGGAGGGGTGGGAAGTATCTTGGTTCAACTTGCCAAGCATCGGGATTGCATTGTGTATGGAACGAGTAGCTCGCCCGCTAAGCTGGAGTTTTTAAAAAAACTGGGAGTGGATCATCCCATCAACTACACAGAGAAAGATTTTGCAGCAGAGTTCTTAAGACTCTCCGGAGGAAGAAAAGCCGACGCCATTTTTGATTCCATCGGCGGCAGTCATTTTAAAAAAGGATTTCGAATTCTAGGAGCCGGCGGACGAATTGGTATCTTCGGGGTTTCTGAAATGGCCGGAGGAAAGAAAAGTCTCCTTCGATCACTGAGGACTCTCTTTTCTTTTGGTCTCTACCATCCGCTCGGGCTTCTCATGCACAGCAAAGGGATCGTCGGCGTGAACATGCTGAAGGTCGGCAACGCACATCCCGAAACCATCGGACGATGTTTAAAAGCCGTCGTGGCTCTCACGGACCAAGGCGTGATCCAACCCCAAATCGGGGGAATCTTTCCGGCCGAAAAAATCGGCGAAGCCCATGAAAAGCTGGCGAACCGAAGCACTACCGGGAAACTGGGTCTGAGTTGGTCTTAAACGTTGCGCCTGCGCCCAAGGCTTTGAGAAGCGGATCATTCTGCTGCTTCTCAAGATTTCTGGCATGAACCTTTTCGCCGAGCAGGGCCGAGAGACGCACGTATTCTTCAGTCAATTCATCCATCGTAAAAGCTGGCTTGCTGCAGCCGTAAACTTCGTCTTCACAAACGCGGCGATCACTCATCAGGTATTCCGCTAACAAGGAGCTCTTGGCACCCTCACACACCTTACGTCCTGCACAAGCTGTGACAGACGCCCAGTAAAACTCTTCCGATTGGGCCTGAATATTGTTGGGCTGATCACAGCGATAGTGGTCAGATTCTCCACCGTCATTTTCGGAGAGAACTTCACACGGAGGGAAAACTCCCACGGTCTTGAGTTGGAGGGTGTTGTACATGATGCCATCGGCGACCTGGTTTTCAGGTACACGGTCGCGATTGACTAAATAGAGAGACTCCCCAATCTCACGAACCAGCATGGCCTCGGTTTCGGGATTGGGATGGTGGACATCTTTCAAATCCAGTTTTCCGGGACGGCTCAAAAAGTCTCGCTTGAGCTCCTCAATACTGGGATTGCCGGCGCCGTCCCCGTCTGCGGCATCGGCCCAAACAGGACCTGCTGCCAAGCTCAATGCAAAAACCAAAGCTAAACCACTAAAATGTAACATGAATTCTCCCCTCCAGAAGTCCACACTGGCGGGGAAACTAACACATCCCGCCAGAATTGGAACCCCCCGTCACCGATTTTTCCTAATAGTTTACTTGGATTGTCAGTAATGATAGAACCCTGCATCATTATGCAACGGCTCTTTTCATCTCGCTTCGCATCTGGTTTGGCAGTTCTTTGCGTGCTCTCGTCGTGCGCTGATCCGCTTTTGAGTAGTGCTCCGAAGGAATCTCCCCGCGTCACGCACTCCATCAGCATCCGGGGAGAAAGCAGCCCCGCTCCGATTGATAACTCGGCTTTGCTCGAGGTTTCGGGCACGTTTGACCAATCCCCTTCCGTTCTTTCAACGCGCATCTATCAAGACGGAACGTTTACTACTCTCAGCAGCACTATCGTCGACCACCATCTTTCAGCTTCGATCCAGGAACAAATCCTGCTGAACCATGCCGAGGGCTTCGAAGTTGTTTCGCCCAAACTCGATGGCTGCGTATTTAATGACCAATCCTTTGGGGCCATCGGCTTCAGCCAGCAAGTCCTTCAAATCAACGGGGTTGACGAACCCGGCGGACGGAAACCTTGCCAGGAATTTTTAAATAAGGTTGCGAAACAGGGAATGACTGTTCGATTTTTTAACGTGCCCGTTCTGACTCGAGCGCAGGAAAAGATCCGAGACCTGGTTTTGAAAATTCTCCCGGTGCGAATCTTCTCTGCAAATCGGAATCAATCTGACACCGCTCGTGAATAAACTCTTCATTCCTTTCTAAAGTACTAGCTCGACACTTCTCTCTAAAAAAATCAGTCTACAGGCTTCAGTAGCACTTCTTCCCGTTTTTATTCGCGTTGGTATGGGGGTTGCTTATGTCACCACCCAGACGGTGCTCAGGTTCCATAAGGAATCTGAAAATATGAAAAGCAGTCCTTCAGACTGCAGGGGGATTTCAAATGACGAAGCTGAATCTGGTCCGAATTGCAATGGCAGTACAATTCCTACTCCCCGTCCAAGTTTTCGCAGACACCATCTGGGGAAACTGGATTGCTGGAGGAACGAGCTGTAACGCTTACAACGTTCAAACCATCGAAAACGGCGGAGCTCTTTCCGTTCTCTTCAACGAATTCGGAGTTTACTTGCCTCAAGGTGATGTGGGCGATGGCAACACGGTTCGAAAAACCTGTAACTTCAGAATTCAGCTCACGCCTCCCCAAGGTTACTACCTGGCGGGCTTTAAACAAACTTATCGCGGCGGTGTGATGAAGAGCGCACGCAGCTCGGCACAATTACAGATTCGCTACAACATCGGATCGGTTATGGGAGCGGGAATGCCCATCACCTTTCAACAAGGACGAGCGATCGGTCCCACGGACTACGACAGTCAGTTCACTCGCGAATACAACAACAACTTGGCCATCGCGAGCTGCGGAGGAAGCACGGTGTACGGCATCAGCATGACCTTCACCGCCTCTCGTAACGATCGCTTCGGCAATCTTCAGGAGTACATCATCGCGGGCTTAGACAGCGTCGATGCAGAACTCAAGCAACGCATCGAACTGATCCCGCAATGGGCCCTCTGCGGTCACTAATAGTTGGACCACTTCTTTTCCGGCCCTGGCATGAGGGGGGATGCCAGGGCCGATTTTTTTCAACAACTCCTATTCAAAGCTCGAGAAGGAATCGGTTATGAGAAAACTCTTCTTACTCATTCTATTCATCACTGAATCAGCCTACGCAGTCGGCCCACATCCTGGAGCAGTTCCGGTCGGCCCTGGATATCGACCGCCTTCGAGGCCCTCTGTTCCCGTGAGACCAGGCCGCCCGGGAGTAGTGGTTCCCGTCGGCCCCGGCGCTCATCCTGGCGCACTTCCCACTGGACAACCTTTGTTTCAATCGGGCTATCGTCGTGGCCCGTTCATGGGCTCACAGACTGGAAGCGGCTGGATGGCGAGCGGCAATGGCTGCTCAAACAACGACGTCACCGTGCTTGAGAATGGCCAAACCTTTTCGATTCTCTTCAACAGCTTTGCCATCAACATGAATGAAGGAAGCCCTCAAGATGGCCAATCCGTTTCCATATTCTGTGATGTGCGCTTGAACCTCACACCTCCTCCTGGACAAAGAATTGTGGGCTTCACTCAAACTTTTTCAGGCAGCATCATGAAGAGTACCAACTCACTTGCCATGTTGAATGTTCAATACTTATTGAGCGGAAGACGTGTGAGCCAGTTTCCATTGATGTGGCAACGAGGCCAGGGCATTGGCGCCGAGAGTGATCAATCTCATTTTGCTGTCACCCTCAGGAACGACGCTCCCACGACCTGTAACGGCTCTCAAGACTACGGAATGAGAATGGACCTCACCGCAACTCGCGATGATATTCAAAGAGCGTATGTTCTGGCCGGGGTGGACTCGCTAGATGGAGAGTTTGCGCTTCAGATTCAGCCGCTCTACGCGCCTTGCTACTAGAAACTCGCGCAGTCGGCGCCGCTGATCTTATATTCGGCTTCCGCTCCGATGGCTGATTCTCCAGCACTCGGAGCGGGACGAAACTTCACTTTCAACTGGTACGGCGAATAGCCCTTTGCCACGATTTCACGAAGACAGTAAGTCTCAGCTTGAGCGCGACAATCATTTTTGTTGTCTGCATCTAACCAGATTCGAATGGTGTCTGAAAGGGTATTGGTTCCACTCGTAGCGGCCGTATCGCCCCGTCGAGCCGCACCAAACAAGAAACACATCGCTTCTTCAGCCTGAGGAGCATGAGCACTACTCGCCCCACCCGCAGCAGAAAATTTTCCGCTACTACCACTACTAAAAAACGCCGCGATAGAATTCCAATTTTGGTAGATCACCAACGCAGCCAAAGCGAAGGAAATGAATACGAGCAGCGGATTCGCCTTCATATTCGTTAATTTTCCCTCAAGGTGACGTTAAAAGCCAACTAAATGGTGAGATTCAGTTTGAAGACAACCCGGTCGTTGTCTTTGAACTGACCGAAGAAACCTCGCTGCGGACCAAAGAAGAGGTCGATTCCCAGGCTCGTCGAGAGGTGATCGCTCCAGTGAGTTTGAACCGCCGGAGTAATCAGAGCGTCATTATTGACGAAACTCGTGATGAACTGCGTGGCTAGCTTCCACTTCGAATCCAATCGATTTTCTAAATAGAAAGCTAGGTTTCGATCCCACGGACTCACATTGGGAACACCTTCTAAAACATAGCGTCCAGCTTCCGTCTCCACGCTACCGATTTTCTGGTAAATCACAAACTGCAGATTGGTGTAGACCACGGTTCCCAAGAATTTTTTAAGAAATGTGTAATCCGCTCCAACGACTGCATGAATGTAATCGTCTTTCATCAAATCTGCGACGATAGTGGGATCTGCAGCTTGCGCCCGAGAGTTATCGCGTTTGAAATAAGCAGCTTCAAATCGCAAACCCACGTCGCGATCTCCAATTGCCACCGAACCCGAACCGTCCAAGCCCACCATCCACTGCCGATGAAAGGATGGATGCAACGTGATTGTCAAAGGCAGGAGCGGATCTCCAGCCGTCCCTGTTTTGGTGAGACCTACGCGCGGAGTGGATTCCACCCCCGAATAACCTGAGATCGAAAAATCCCATCCACCGAAACGTTGTAGTAAAATTTTTCCACCGAGCTGCCAGCTCACCGGATAATTGGCTTCAGCAAGTCGGTAGTAAAGAGGCGAAACCGAACCTCCCAAATCAATTCCACTAGGAAGCGGGATCAACCAACGCGAATCGGTTTCGCGCACGGAAGTGAGCGTGCTGCCCGTGGGAAACTTAATCGGAATTCGAGCTTCCCGAAAAAACGGAGCCACATCAAACTCGAGTGCGACATGTTCCCACTCCGCAGGATGCACTCGCACCCGCGCAACGGTGATCGGAAGTTTCGTACTCTGAAAGGGATCGACAAAATCTCGAGGGTTCCAAACATCCGTCGGATTAATTTGATCGGCCGCGCCCCAACTTAGAATCTGATTTCCGATTCGAAGATCCCAACCCGTGTCGGCGTACTCTCCCCAGCCCTCTTTCACTTCGCCAGTCACCCCTACTCCTCGAAATTCTCCAGCTATGGGAAGGGGTGCGCGGAGATCGGCCCAAGGCGTGAGACGAAAACTCCACGCGCCGTGAGTGAGAGTTTCTTCAATCTCAGCATCCAGTCGGCCCTGAACAAGCGAGTAGCCTTGCACCGGAGTGAGAAAAAAGTTCGTCATTTCTTGAACTCGCACTGCAGGGCGCGACCATTCCAGAGCAAATGCGTCCGAAACTATCAGCAATATCAAAAGGAAACCGAGCCGTAACACCCCGACAACCTAAAAGATCTCCGGGAAAAATACTAATGATTCGTGTTTCGGAAATGCAGATTTATGGTAATGGGGGGTCCTCAAAGGGGGAGGTCAGTTTTGAGACTTCAAATGAGCCTACTTGCGCGCCTAGTCGATAGGTACGCTGCTGCTATTCTTTTGGTGTCTGTTTTGATTACTGCCGCAATGATTCCTGGCATTCAACGAATCACGATCGCCAAGGGTTTTGGAAGCGATAAACACACGAAGTATAATCCGCTCGTGAGCTCCGTGCTCGCCGTGCGTGAAGCATTTGCTACAGACTTAAGAAAAGTAGCCATTGCGATTGAAGCAGCTCCCGGACGTTCGGTGACCGAGGCAGATTCGCTGAAACTCGTTGGTGCGCTCACCCAGAAATTAAAAGCTCTCGCAGTTGTGAAAAAAGAAACCGTCGTCTCCTTGATGACCATCAAGGACGTGGTGGCGACTTCCGACGGCGTGGATTCTCAAAAACTCGTTCAGCTGGATGGAACTCAGAACCAGGCCCAGCTGGAACACAAGATTAAGAACAATCCGTTTCTTTACGGCAAATTGGTTTCAAAAGATTTTCGATCGACCTTGATTGCAGCTTCTTCTTACGATTTCACGGACCTTTCCGATATTCACAATCAGATTACTGCAATCATTAACGAAAGCTCTCAGCAATACCCCGGCTACACCGTCGAATTGGTGGGCGAGCCCGAAATCAACTATCAGCTCTTCCGTGGAGTTGAAAAAGACATTCTAGTCTTCGTGGTAATTGCCTTCTTGCTCATCCCGGTTTCATTCTTTGCGATTTTCAGAACCTGGAAAGGTGTTTTGCTCCCGCTCTGCGGAATCGTCATGGGAATTATTTGGACCATGGGCGCCATGGGTTACTACGGCGAACACATTCTGTTCATTTCGGCTACTTTGCCGGTGATTTTGGTCGTTATTGGCAGCGGCTACTCCATTCACATGTACCACTACCTCTTGGAGAAAAATGCGAAGAGCTCGCGCTTCGTGGACACCCTTTCCAATACTTTTGATGCCATTTTTTCGCCAGTCGTTCTAGGAACGCTGACTGCATTCATTGGCGCCATGACTTTGCTGGTTTTCAAAATTCGTCCGATTCAACACTTTGGAATTTTCTTGGGAGTGGGAAGCTTGCTGCTCTTTGCAGTTTGCTTGATTGTGATTCCTGCGATGTTCAAAATGGTTCACAAACCCGGTGAGGCACCGCCTAAGCCTTCCAAGTCCATGAACCTGATCTCCAAGAAAATTGAAGCGGGACTCACTCGCACCTTAGAAATCTCTGCAGACTGGGTCAATCACCGCCCCTGGACCATCATCAACCTTTGCATCGCTCTCTTCGTAGCGTCGCTCTATTACACATTCCAAATCAAAATCGGTTACGACAATCTCTCGTTGCTTCCAGCAGGAACTCCAATTCGTGTCGCCACAGAACGCATCGACCACGCTTACGGCGGAACGCAGAAATTCGATGTCATGATCGATGCTCAAAAACCCAGCGGTATTTTGAATCCGGAAATGTTGGCCAACATCGACAAGTTTGAAATGCGTGCGCGCGAACTTCCACACGTCACTCAAACTTTCTCGGTGCTTCAAGTTTTAAAAACCACCCGGCAGCTCTTGAGCCCCGACCACAAAGACATTCTGCCTCAAAGTTCTGACGAAGCGGCCCAGTACCTTTTCTTAGCCAGCATGTCCGAATCAGGCTTGCCGATGCGTTCGCTGATCACTTCCGACAATCAGAAGTTAAACATCAGCGTGACCGTCGACACTCATGACACTCACGTCGCAGAAACGATTTTGGATGACCTGACTGCCAACGCTGAAAAAATCATCGGACCCAGTGCAAAGATTCATGTCGGCGGAGACCTCGCCCACTCCATCGCAATGACTCGTTATTTGATTTGGGGAAAAATTCAGAACGTCTTAGCAGCTACCCTGCTCATCTATTTGTTGATTGTCTCGGTGTTGAAGTCCTTCACCCGGGGGTTAATCACCCTTCTTCCCCTTCCCTTTGCGGCAATTGTGAACTTTGGACTGATGGGAATTTTGGGTATTCGCCTCGACTTCGCTACTGCGATCATTACAAGCGTCGCCATGGGCCTGGGAGTGGACTTCACGATTCACTTCATATCGGGAGTTAAAAAGAAGTACCAAGCCACAGACGACTTGGAGTTGGCAATCAGCAAAGCCATTGAAGGACCTGGACGTGTTCTGGTTCAAACGGCTGCTGCCACAGTAGCGGGATTCTCAGTTCTCCTCCTGTCTAAGTTTAGTTCGACTCAAACCTTTGCAACTCTCATGTGCTTCAGCATGGTAGTGCTCTTGTTGGCGTCGGTGCTGTTAGTACCCGCAGTGATTCGCATCGTGCCGCCCGAATTCATTACGAATGAAAGAAAGAAAAAGAAAATGCGTGAACCTATGAAGAAGCTTGTTCTCAAGACTGCGTTTAGTTTTGTGGTGGTTTTAATTCTTTCCGTTGCCATCGTCCTGGTGGATGCAAAGGCGGCAACCCCGCCTGCGACCGCGCAATCTTTAATGGATAAGGCTGTAAAGTCTATCTACACTCTAAGCGAAGAATCCGTGTACGTCATGAAGCTCATCGGTCCAGATGGGGGCCAAAGCATTCGCCGAATGAAGGTTTGGTACAAGCGCAACGGCGATGAGGACGGGAAGCTTCTTATCAAGTTTCAAGAGCCCACCGAAATTCGCGGCACCGGCATCTTGACCATCATGGAAAAGAACAAGGAAGCGGATCAATGGCTCTACCTTCCTGCCATTAAGAAAGTTCGCCGAATCAAAGGTGGAAACGACAACGAGCCCTTCCTGGGCAGCGATTTCACCATCGCAGATTTCAGCGTCGGTAAAGAAGGTCGCTATGAATACGCGATTTCCGGAACCGTTAAGTGTGGAGACGCGGAATGCCATTCCGTCACCGGCACTCCTCGCGCAGGAATTGATAAAGATGAAATCAATTACGGCAAAAAGGTATTTTGGATTCGTAAAGACAACAATATGAACGTGAAGACCGAGTTTTATAACATGGCTGGTCAGTTAGAAAAGACCATGATCTTGGCAGGTCTTCACAAAGTGAATGGGGCTCATTGGGTCGCTGATCGGGTGGAAATGACCAGTGAGATTGCGAAACATAAAACCGTGATCGAAGTTGAAAAGAGGGACCACTCTAAGGTTCCCTCCGACTCGATCTTTACTCAGAGTTATCTCGAAAGGACTTAGAACTGAAAAGGGGATCGGGGTCTTTTGCAGTAACTACCCTGACAGGGACTCTTGTCCTATTTGTCGGGATCATTGGCTTTACCGGTTGCGGGAAGTGGAAACCCCGCGCAGACCGTATTGTGAACGTACGTTCGACTTCTAGCGGTCTTTCTTCCAACGCCCGAACCGATCTTCACAAAGCAGTCGATGACCTCTTTGATCTTTACTCCTTAGAAGGAGGCTTTACTAAGGAAGGCCTTCTCAACATCGTCAACAAGCACAAAGATAAGATTCAAAACGTTCTCAGCGGAATGCCGCTGCCGGTGGAAGACCTCATCGACATGCTGCTCTCGATGGATACGAATCAGAATGGCGCCCTTTCTCCTGAAGAGATTGAAGCGGGCCTCCGAAAGCTCGTGCCCGCCTATAACTGGGTAGAATCAACTGAGCCGGCCACGCGCGCGCACGTTTTTGAAATGGTGAAGAAGGATTTCCCAGATGCTTCCGATGAGGCGGTCAACAGCTTCACTGAAACCTTCATGCGTTTGGATGAGAGCTGGAACGCCGGAAACGCGGATGGGAAAATAGCTCGAAGCGAAGTAGCCTCTGCGGGATTCTTGCTGGGCTTTGCTCAACAAGTGAAACTTCCTTTCAAACCCACGGCCGGGAAGGATACAGCGGCGCTACTCACCGCGCAGATTCAAAACAAACTCAATCAACAAGTGTTTGCTCGCTATAGCGCAACAGCTTTCAATCTGCTTCCGTTGGCGGATCAACGGTTGGAATGGATGCGCCTGATTCTTCGGTTCTACTTTAGTGATAAGCTAGCGAACTATTCCGGCAAAGACATCACTCCGGCACTCACCACCTTCTTGAAATATTCGGGTGTGACTTCGCCGATGCTTCAAAAACTTTATAAGAGCAAACTCATGGGAGGTCGCGGAACCGCGACACTGAGTACTCTCGAATTCTTCAACCTGGCCACCGACATGGAATACGCCGGCAAGATCGTGGGCCGCCACTCAAAGCTCGATGCGGCCACCATCACGAACGATCCCAGCTTGCTACTCAGCATGCTCCAAGTTTTTCCGCGTTCCGGTGTCAGCGTCTTCACCGAAAAAACCAATCAAGCCCGCGCCGACTATTGGAATAAACTTTCTCAGTTTGATGCTCCGGCACTGGGTGGAAACAAAAACGGCCTGGTGGATACTTACGAAGTCACTCTCGCGCTGGGTTACGTGCGCGTGATCGACAACCTCTACTTGAGCTACGACACAAATTCCGATGGATGGATTACTAAGGAAGAGGCGCGCCCATTCTTTGCGGAGCTAGGTTTCGATCAAGACATGATTGTAGATGCGTTCTTTGCAGGAATCGATCTCTCGGACGCGGATCCGATCTCGATTGCACTGAAGCTTCTGCTGTCCGGGAACAAGGGCATCAACCGCTTACTGCCGTACGAATTCTACAATCGAACTTTCAAGCTCTTTCCAAAGCTCTTAGATCCGAGTCAGAAACCTCAGCAAATCGAAGAAGTATTGAAGACAGATTAATTACTGAGCCGTGCAGGTCAGCGAATCCGCTGCGCCGACGGTCTCAGAATAATTACGGGTATCGATGCCGTTAGCTCCAGCATCTGCATCGAAAAGATTTCCAGTGTAGCCACCGGTATAAACTTTTTTAGCATCGACCTTGGGGACCACCTTAAACCAACCTGCTTCTTTGCCCGAAGCTGATGGCCATGCGCAGTTGAGCTGGCTGGAATAAGCGGGCACATCACGGCCACAGCTGACGTCTCTGTTGTCGATGAGTTTAAAGCCATTTTTAGAAAGGGTGAGACGACCTCGGAGACCATCGGCTGTCGTCACAGGCTGAGAACCCTGAACCTCTACCGGATGAGAGAGTTTCAATTCAATGACGAGACCTTTTTCTTTGTCCTGCTTTGCGCTGATCAACTTGCACTCGAGCGCTTCCACAGAAGGAGCCGTTTGCGATCGCTTCTTACCGAGCGCATAGCTACTGCTCGAAATCAAAGTTCCAACCAAACATCCCACAACGAGTACCGAGAAAATTTTCATGACGCAGTGATACAATGCTAGACAGAATCGGTCAACGCGCAAAAAAACCAGTGAAGACAAGGTTTTAACCCTGCCTTCACTGGTAACTGGTGTGTGGTGCTACTACTTTTGGAGGTTCCCGCGCAGGGATTTCGCCACTGCAGCGGCTACGGTTTGAGCTTGAAACGAGCTCAAACCGGTAGTCTCTTGAAGGGCCGCAACATCTTTCTGGGCGACTTCGCGCGCAAACACGAAATCCACCAGGGCTTTCCCGTCCTTCGCATCGATCTTCGCTAACGCCAAGTAAGCGGCGATCTTTTCTTGAACGGACTTCAAAGTTTGTACTTCGCGAATCTTTTCTTGAAACAAACCGGCTTCAGCGAATTCTTTTTGCTGAGCCAGATCTACCAAGGTGCGATCTACGACGGCAAGATTGCTCTCTTGAGCTGGAGCACACGCAATCGTCGTACCGCCACCTCCGTAATAAATTTCATCGGAATAGCCCGAAGAATCGTAGTAGCTATAGCTCGGGCTGGGATCGTACCCAGGACCAATCGCACGCGCGGGTGGATTGGCATGTCCACCCCGATCTGGTGCTGAAATACCAGGCCCCAAAGGACGCGCAGGTGGATTGGCTGCAAACCCCACCGCGGTTGACAACAACACGGCAACACTCACTCCTACTAATTTCAAAACGAATTTCTGACTCATTGGAACTTCCCCCCTTTTCAGAGAGAGCCATAGAGCAAAGAGCGTGCCGAATTTTTCAGCTCATTTTTTAATTTTTTCGAGGCGAAGTGACCCCAGTGGTGCGATGGCCTCTCGAGTCGAGGCACCGCCTCTGCTAACGCAGTCGCGCCATGAGATACCATCCGATGATCGACGCAGCACCTGCACCAAAAACAGGAACCGGATAATTCCCAAATTCCGTCACAGCAAATTGTGCCGCTAGATAAGTACTGAAAGTCACTGCGAGCACGCTGCTACGAAGCAGCGGTGCAAAAAGACAAATCATCCCGCCAATCATTCCGATCACCGCAACGCCGCCTTGCTTCACTACGAGGTGCAAAATTCTTTCAGAATGCTCCACCGCAGGCAAAGTATCCGGCTGAGAACGGGCGAGAAGAGTTCCAATCGCCACCAAAATTACTCCCACTAGACGTACCGCCACCGGAGTTCCGCGCGCCAGCAAGAGTAAAACAATGCACGCGCAACCAAACGCCGTGGACTGACCCGCATCGGGTTGCAGAACATGAATCGCACTCGCAAACGCAATCAGGACGAGCGGAAGAAAGCGATCTCGACGAACAAACGAAATGTAAACTCCATAGAGGATGATCGGGGCAATGATCATCGAAGCGTTGACGTAATAATTTCCCCAGGAAACCCAACGATGGACATCTCCCAGTCCCGGTGATGCTAGCGTCGACGCCAAAAACAAAATCGCCAGAGTCGCCATGGGGGTCACACGCCGAAAGAGCAACGCTTGAACTCGAGGTCCCAGTAGAAAATAAAAGAACAACCCCGCACCGATACCTAGAACACTGGTAATAAACGCTTTCGGCTCAACTCCGGCTCGATAGGCTACCCAAGCTCCCAGCGCGGCAGCCGGAAGGGGCGCTAGAGCGGTGAGTTTCGAATGAGGGTGCAACATTCCCCAAAGTATAGATCATTTCAGACCCAAATTCTGTGATATTTAATCAAGATGATGCAGGAAGAATCTTCGATCGAATGCCCCTTCTGTGGGGAGGAAATCACCATCTTAGTAGACGTGTCCGTTCGTCGACAGAACTACATCGAAGACTGTTCGGTCTGCTGCCGTCCCATTCAACTCGAAGTATTTTTTGTGAAGACGACTCTCTGGTTTCGATAGAGGTCGGGAGAAGCTAGTGAGCCTTTCCTCGTTTTTCCTCTATTTTCTTAAGAACCTTCTCAGCCTTTGAAAGTTCAATCAGGAGAGAATCACAGATAGTAAATCCCATTCCTCGTTTTTGAATAAAATCCAACTTGTTGAAAGAAAGAACCAGGTACTGCTTTCCAGTCTGAGTAGGCGGAGCACACTTATCTGTTCCAAGATAAGAAATGAAATCTGCCGGAACAGACGTCCAAGCTTTTTCCACTTTCAAAACGGATTTACCGTTCAGTTCTTCCCGTTTCGCAATGAAGGCTGTTTCCGCAGAGACAGGGTTCTTCTCAAGGGCTTGCACCGCCGAAAAATCGCATCGGCATGCCCAGGCTGAACTCGAGAAAAGCAAAAGCAGGAGTGAAGGTAACATCAGCTTCATTTTTGTACTAAATTGGGCTTCCTTCAATTGAAAAGTAAGACCCCTTTCGTTAATGAGCCTTCGAATGGAGGCTTTCGCCATGAAGAACTTAGGACTAGCATTCGCACTGGGATTGATTTCTCAAGCCAGCTGGGCAGGGACTGCGCAGATCGATCTCGCTCAAATCGTAAAGAGAAATCCGCAGACGGAAGCTTACTGTGAATCGGACCCCAGCATTCCTTACTGTGGAATGAGTTTCAAAAAAGCGGAGGAGTACTGTGCTTCGCAAAACGCCGCTCTCCCCTCCGTTCGAGATTTCATTTCCTATGCCGTCACTCGAGGCGCCAAGGGCATGGTTCCTGACTTCGCTTCCGGAAGCCGAAACTTCACACGCACTCTGAACATTCGCGACTCCAACGACAACTTTGTTGAAGAAATTCTTTATGACATTTCGGGATATCGAGATCCACTGGGAGTTCAGAATAGGATTTCTCTTTGGACCAAAGACTTCTCCATGACCGAAGTGGCCTACTTCTATTCTGCAAACCATGGCGAATTCGGGGCATTTACTCTTCCGGGGCAGTTTGCAGTGATCTGCCTCCCCCTTTAGAAACTGATGAATTTCTGGAGTTGTATTATTGAAAGACGCATCGAAACCCACCGGTTGAGCCTGTTCCGACGGAGCTTGCATCCGAGTCCCCTGCAAAAATTCCTGGTCCGTTGGAGGCGGAATAGTTGCCTCCTCTGCTTACCACTCGCAACGTTTGGTTCCCGGATGGAATATAGAATTTTCCGATGAAATTGGCTGCATCTGTCCAAGTTCCATTAGATGGAGTGAATGAAGGAGCCGAAAAGGTTACTCCGTTGCTGCTGATTAGAGTGGGAATCCATGTCGTCACCGTTGCGCTACTGAGATCATAATAACCTGTGGCTCCGGGTCCAGTGTAACTGAGAGATCCTCCGAGTCCATCAATGTCGACCAATTCGCGCGCGTTGCCGCCGAAGTCCCAGAGAATTTCAGAGTTGGTTAGTTCATGAGTCCGCTTCTGTTCTCCCCCGGCACCAAAGGCTTGCGCAACTGTATTCCCAGTACCCAGATAGGGATCCATTAAATCCGGAACCGAAAGAGTGCCCGGGCTATCAAAGGCCCACCCGTTGGCGATGGCGTTGGCATCGATCGCATCGTCCGAGTGTCCTCGATTAATCATACTCCCTGACCAGTTAGCTCCATTCGAAGCAATGTCGTTTGCGATGAAGTCCCACTCGGAGTTCTTCATAAGCCGATATCTGGCTCCCAAACTCGCGCATTCTGAAATTGCATCCGCCAAAGTAATTCGAGTCCAGGGCGTCCCTTCGGGACGAGACACAGGCATGTAGTTTACCACTGGAAGAGGCGCTCCCCCGCGTCCGTTCAAAACGGGCGTGCCATCATTTTGACTCACTTTCATTTCGAACATGGAGACGCAGAGCGGATACCCGAGTGTAGACTCCATCGCAGCCGGCATTCGGACAAAATTAGTGGGGCAGTTTGAGGTGAAAGAACTTCCGCCACCACCACTCGATCCCCTAGAAGTCGCAGTGCGCGCACTGATGAGTTCCAGCGCGCAGCCAGAATTCAGGACGCAGACAGAAAGCACAAGAATAGGGAGCCTCATCTTTACTATTATACCTGCACGAGGTGAGTTAAGGAGAACGCCTGATTTTTTTAATTAGTTATAAATATCAAACGGATACCACCCAAGAACCCCTATTTAATTTACACTGTTAAGCAGGGTTCTGGGGAACGCTTCGTGTGCGAAATTCCATTTTATTCTACGGAAAAGACTGGGACTAAGCTTGCAAGACTGGGAGCTGCACGCTATTCGGCCGCCTAAGGGGGTTTCTATGAAACCATTATTACTCGGATTATTGTTGGTGGCTGGAAATGCTTTGGCGGATGGAACTGTTCCAGATTGCTGGAGTAAGCCGAAGATGTACTTTGCAGGCCACTACAACGCGACCGTCCAAGTCAGCGCTGGCAAAAAAACCCAGGACCAAGTTCGAGACGCCTTGAGCCAAGGGTATCTTGCTACCCTCGGAGTTCTCGATTTAAAATCGGGCAAGGCAACGATGTATTTCGCGGAAGCTAAAGCGCCCGCTCACCAAAAAGATATGACCAAGAAGGAATTGCAGAAAGCTGCTGAAGCCCAACTCCAGCCGCTCACTGCCCTGACTGGTGTGAAGCTGAGCTGCAGCCCGATTTTCCGTCCGACAACAAAACCGCGAATATAATAAGAGACAGAAACCTATGAAAAAGTACCTTATCCTTACCTTTTTTGGGGTCTTATCCTGCTTTACCGCTTTCGCTGACACGACAGTTTATTGCACAGCTACCCAGGTTCCTGATTTCAAGGCCACGTACAAATTCGTTCACACTCAGAACGGCTTGGAGATCTGGGAAAGCGGAAAGCTAAAAGAAAAAGACAAGCACGGCTCCATCGCCCAAAAGAAGGACTCCAGCACGAACTACTACAATCTCGTGACTGTGGTTTCAGATCTCCTGCACACAAACTTCACAGTGAAGCAGAAGTTTAAAGACAATGTCTCTTCCTATTATGAGCACCTCTCGGAAGGAGGATACATCCTGGACGACCATTACGACCTCTTCGAGTGCAGGGTGTTCTGATTCTAGCTTTTTCAAAGCAATAAATATCGGTTTGACGCGGAGGTGAAGTAAGGCTACAGGACTGGGTTGGGAAGTAGTATTCGAATGGGTAAGGCTTTACTTTTAAAGAGACAAACCAGCTGGATCTTCCTAGCCCTTTTCTCCTGGGCACTGAGCTCCTGCAGCGGTGATAAAAAGTTTCTCTACCCTCTCCCGCTTCCTAATGAACAGATCCGGCTTGTTGAAAACATTCGCAGCTACCAGTATCGGCATGGCGGCGATATCGATATCCTTTTTGTCATCGACAACAGTCAGAGCATGAAACTGCTTCACGATTCTGTCGCGGATAATGCCGCCCTATTTTTTAAAGATTTCATAAGAAGGAACTCCGACCTGCACTGGCGAGTGGGGCTCATGTCAACAGCTTGGACCGAGAAGCCCTACATCGGGATGGATCCTTCGACGATTCTGGATTCCGGTTCGACCGATCCCGTTTCGAGATTTCGTGAAGCCATCCGAAAGCTGGGAACCGATGGCGATAACAATGAGCAGTTCTTCTGGCCGCTGAAAAACGCGATGAGTGATTATTCGTGGTTCTTCCGCAAACACGCTGCCCTCGCTGTGATTGTGGTGACCGATACTGACGACGGCGTGGATCAGTGGGAAGGTTTGAAGCCCGATCCTTACGTAACGGCCGGCTTGCTGAAAGACTTTAAAAAAGGTCAGCCCATTTCTATGTACGGTATTTTTTCTCTACCCGATGTGGGCGGCATGAATTGTCAGGGAGAGCGAGAGGGAATTTTCTACGACCGCAGCCGTTACCGGGCCTTCTTCATGCAGTTTCCAAGCGAAGTTTACGCCGGTTGCGATCCCAAGTTTGGCGAAAACCTTTCTGAAATCGGCAAGAGCATCATCAGTAGCGTTCCCATGTACTTGCCGCGCATCCCAATCTACATCCCCGCTCAGCCGGGCACCATGGAAATTACTTATAATGGCGAGCCACTGCTGGGCGGTCCCGATGGCGTTTGGGACTACGACATGGATGAAGGGATGATTTATTTTAACGACAAAACCTTCTTCATAGAAGGCGTCGATGATGTGGTGATTACATACCGAAGGCTTTAAAAAAGGAGTTCGTATGATTCCGATTCTGCTGATTGCGTTGCTCTCTTGGATCTCACCCTCTGTAAAAGCGGGAGAGCCATCCGACTTAACTGGTGAAGTCCTAGCCAAAGTTCGATTCAAACCCGAACTCTTCCAACTCATCCGCTCTGCCGACCACGAACACAATCGAACTCCGGGCTGGATCAACTTCTGGCAGGGGCACTACTACTGCTACGAAACTCGCGGTGAAAAGAGGCCTCCCTATATTCGAGGAACGTCGAATCTGAAAATCGAGGCAATACCCAACCGCGGTGGAAAACCGATCGATCCTGCTGAGGAAGATCGAATTAAAAATTTCGATGAAAACGAAGTCGTCTCGATCCGTCTTGTCAAGGGGAGGGCTTACAATGATACAGTGGGATACGGTTACCAGATGTACCACCCCGCACTCGCGCGAGAACTCTACCAAGTCTACACCAGCAGCGGGCAATTCTACGGAACCAGCAAGCGGTACACGGGTGATCTTTTTATCGGATGCTCAGTCAAAGAAGGCTACGTCTGCTCTTTAGAACAGGTTCTTGCTCACTTTGGTTCTTATGTAGATGTCATTGAAATCAATCCCAATCGAACTAAGTTCGGAGTCGAAGACTTGAATCCCAATGGCATTGGATCGAAAAGAGGCATGCCTCGCGGAACTATTAAGGATGGCCTAGGTAACGACATCGAACAAAAGCTCTACGAACAAAATCCGCAGCGGGCTTTTTAGGGATTACTTACACCAGTTCAAAGTTTTCTTGGCGGTCGCAAGGGCATTTTCGACCTGCCGCTTCTGGCCGCGAATTTCCCATTCGCTTTTGGCAAGATCCACGGCGTTCACAGCTGCAGATCTGGGCTGGCTAGTGGAAAGCGCTTTCAACCGCGCTTGCGTATCTTCGTAACTTTGTTTGTAAGCGATGTAGCTCTTCATCGTGGCAGAAATGTCTCCACGGTCAGTGGTGCAAAGAGTAGCCATGCTCAAATTAAAGTCGGCATTGCCATTCAAACAAGCCAAGGTGCCGTCCGCGAGGTGACTCCAATCGTTCACCCGAATCAGAGTCGCACAAGGATTTGCGGGCTTGCTAGAAACCGTGTTCAAATAAAAAATCTTCAAATTCGACCTCGCGCCTGAAGCGGCTTCAAAGTCGACTGCCAAGTACTCGTCATGGAAGCCATCGCCCTGCAAAGCGGGATCAGCCATAAACACATCGACTCCACTCTTTCCTTCAAACAAAGGGCTAAAGAGATGTCTAAAAGTCCAAATCAACTTCGAGTCACCAGCGTTTACGAGCTGGCCATTCGATGCTTCCGCGTTGGGAGTGCATGCGAGCTTGTCGTCGCAGCTCACTGCCCAGCGAACCTTCTTCGTGGAACACTCGGCGTCACTACAGGTGTAAATCCGATATCGTCCTGCCAAGACATTGCCCTTTGCGCGCACCGCGTAGGTCAACGCCTGCTTTCTGGAAACTTGCTTAGAGAGTTCCGGCGGAGGAGTGTAAGAAACATCAAAGGAAATAATTTCCTGCGTCTCCGAAGCATCCACCTGAGAGGACCTGTCAATTTGAGAAGCCCGAACAACATCGGACTGAGAATCGTTTTTTACAGCAAGAGTATTGAGAGAATTTTCAACATTCCCCGGCTTGTCCGACCCGCACGCCACACAAACCAAAGTAATCGCTAAAGCTAAAATCGAAATATTGAAAAGTTTCATTTAGACCTCAAAAACGGGCTTCTTTTTCGAGAGCTTTATATCGCGATATCCCCTCAATATCTCCTGTAATGATCCTGGCACCTGTCCAAAACTTCGTCACCAGAGCCGAAATTAGCGAGACTTGAGCAATTCCGCACCCAACAACTCCAAATTGGAAGGATTCACACACCCAATTCCCCACCCTAAAAGGCCTTCGAGGCGGTCCTGCGAAGCAGGCGAGCGCAGGAGGCGAGAGAGCCTCGAAGGGACAACCAGGGTAAATTGGAAAAATACCTCCCCCGG
>FRDC01001513.1_pt3 | contig 27464 bp, 30 predicted proteins | sample 1106171 | NCBI WGS metagenome assembly FRDC01 (sample SAMEA3930566, study PRJEB13176) | freshwater metagenome | biome: Drinking water system; feature: drinking water; material: water | place: Singapore | collected 2014-12-20 | reverse complement strand
CTAAAGTGTTACCAACGCTTGATTAATGTACAGACCTTTTCGCGTTGCTCTAACAGGAGCTTGACAAGAATCGTAAGCTATGATACTAATTCGCGTTATATGGAAAGCAAACAGAGCTCGGCATTTATGACGGTGGCCACCCGCGCGTTGGCTATTATTGGTGTTATTGCTGTTATTGGCCTCGGGCTATGGGGGGTCGTGGCAGTCGCTCAGCGCGTGCCAGCCGTCTTTGGCTCGCTCGCCTCAGCCATTGTCTCCCTCACGTCAGTCTTTGTCCCTGCCGCATCTGAAGAGGCTATCGTCCTGACCGCTCCCTCTACGGTGGAGTCGGGCAAGACTATCAACCTGTCGTGGGACCACGAAGGTAAGTCAGGTGAGGGCTCGTACACGCTCCGCTACAGTTGCGTCGACGATGTAACCGTGACCTCCCCTACCCCGTCTGGCTCCTCGGTGTCAGTATTTTGCAACACCCCCTTCAACTTTCTGAATGCAAGCAATGCGGTAACTATTACCCCAACCTTAGCGAAAGATGGATCAGCCATAGTTGTTGTGTACGTCGACTATACGAAAACTGGTGCGTCGGCGCCGTCGGTCACTGGTTCGGCTACCTTCACCCTTGAGGGAAAGGAAGATACTGCACCGACGACTCCCACCCCAACGACTCCCCGCCCAACTAACCCAACCCCGGGGACACCGACCAGTGGCCTGTACCCTATTTCAGGTGGTGGGAGCGGCGTGTCGAACCCGAACGGATTCGTCGACCTAACCGTCCGCGTCCTTGAGGTCGGCGTTGTGGACAAGACGACCGGCGCCTTCACCGCAAGCTCGACGCCCAAGCGCACACTGACGACCCACCGCGTGGCAGTCCGCTTTGCCATTGAAAACGTCGGCTCGAAGACTTCCGACCAGTGGAGTTTCAACGCCGTCCTCCCTACCTACCCATCGCACATCTTCAGCTCCCCAACACAGCAAGCACTCGGCCCTGGCGACCGCATCGAGTTCACCATCGGCTTTGACTCACTCGCGGACGCGAACGAGGGCATATTGATCATCAATGTCGACCCATCGTCTCGCATCAACGAACCAAACAAGGTCAACAACATCCTGCGCTACACCATCTATACTGTGAAGTAGTAGTCGCTCCTCGATAAAGTGATTGACTGTACCCATGGATGAATCATACCGCCCTGAGAGTAAAAAGCCGGAGACGACACGCTCAGGCAAGGCGGCACTGTGGGCTACCCTCGGCAGTGCAGTCCTTACAGGAGTTAGTTTCGTGAAGGTGGACCACGGAGAAAAGCTGTGGGCACTGGGAGCCCTCGGTGGCCTACTAGGAATATATATGTCTGTGGGTGCTGCCATCGCCAGCTACGAAAAAAGCAAGAAAACGCACACGACAAACGAGTCTAAATAGACGGTTGACAAATAGTCAAACGTGCATTACTCTACCCTGGCATTACGGTATGAGTGATAGTGAAAGATTTGAAAGAAATACCCCTCCGCCGCAGCGCGGTGGCATCTATAGTGGCGCACTGTTAGCTTTAGCATTCGGAGTCCTCGCGTTCTGCTCAAAACGTTCGAAAAGTGAGGAGCCGGTGGTAGTAGCAGTAGATACTCCCCACACTGATGCAACGGAACCCTGCCCCACCACCACGGGCTCAATTTTCAGTCGAGTAATCGAAATCCCTAAAAACTGTCTATGAATGTAGTCGAGGCGTTTGCACCAAAGCCTACAGATGCTCTTGAAACCCCTGGCGTCAGGGCGATGCATACCATCGCCCGCGGTGACGTGGTTGACGTATATTTTAAAGGCGCAAGAAGGCCAGTTACCGTCATTGCGCGAGCACGACAGTTCGAAGACGGATCGTTCCTTGCAATTATGTTCAATCAAAAAAATCGATCATTCAAATTAGACACTATTACGAGCGAAAGCGTCGCATCTCGCAGGATACGATTTTTAGCAGAAGCGAACAAGGTGAGTGATGTGTGGATTAAACAACGCGCACAAAGAATGGAGCAGCTCGGACACGACGGGTCTTTAACAAACGCAGCGTTTGAATTAAAAATACTGATGGACGCTCAACTGTTGGCGACTAACGACGAAGACAACGCCAAATTACCGCCGCAAGCTATTAGTATCGCTGCGGAGTAGCGTGTACTAATGATCGAGATTCTTAGTCTGTATAGTGACTCCTCCTAAGTTGGTGGCACGAGGTTGTGCTGGTGCAGCTTCGACTGGCACCGCGCCATTTGAGGCAGGTCGTGGAGTTTTTTCTGGTGATTGATTGGCAACCTTCTCTACTGCCAAGTTAAAAGTCTGTCGTGCACCATTGAGGGTAGTGATTTCGTCCGTATTCGCCTTTTTCTCAGCAGTTAGTCGAGCAATTTCCCTATCAATTTGACTGTTGCGTTCTTCTCGAAAATGAATTGCTTCGTTGAATTTTTTTAGTTCACCATTAAGACTCTCGCCAATGTTTTTCTTGGCAGAATCAACCAATTCAGAAGCGCTCTTTCCAATTTGTATTTTTTCGTTGTTTTCGTTCATTACCATATAGTAGGCCTTTGGCGGAGGGAGTCAAGCGACTGGAAAAAAGAATTTTATATGTCTAAGTTAGCAGTCTTTGCATTACTTTGTATAAAACTTTTTCTTGCGGGGACGTCGGTGCCCATCAAGACGTCGAACACGCGGTCGGCGTCTTGCGCGTCTTCAATAGTCACCTGCTTCAAGACGCGCTTGCTCGGGTCCATGGTCGTCTCCCACAACTCTTCGGGGTTCATCTCGCCCAAGCCTTTGTATCGCTGAATAGAGACTTTCGAGCTCTTTGCCTGCACTTCGGTCTCTTCCTCCCCCTCTTCAGGTTCAGCGGGTGCGCCTTCTTCCACCACCTCAGGCACAGCTTCTTTGCCCACTAACTTATTCTTCTCTTCGTCCGAGTACGCGTAGGCGACATCTTTGCCCTTCTTAATTTTGTACAATGGTGGTTGCGCAATGTAGAGGTAGCCGCCCTCGATGACCCCACGGAAGTAGCGGTAGAAGAGGGTAAGGAGGAGCGTCCTAATGTGCGCGCCGTCGACGTCGGCGTCGGTCGCTATAATTATTTTGTAGTAGCGGATTTTCGAAATATCAAACAGGTCGCCTATGGCAGTGCCCAGCGCCACCACGAGATTCTTAATTTCGTTTGACGCGAGCATGCGGTCGAGGCGCGCGCGCTCAACGTTTAAAATTTTACCCCGAAGCGGCAGGATGGCCTGCGTGCGGCGGTCTCTCCCCTGCTTACTGGAGCCACCTGCTGAGTCTCCCTCGACGATGAAGAGCTCCGACTCGGACGCATCCCGACTTTGGCAGTCGGCGAGCTTGCCCGGCAGAGTCAAGCCGTCTAAGGCTCCCTTACGTAGCACAGAGTCCTTCGCAGCCTTGGCAGCCTTGCGCGCCTTCAGCGCCAAGAGCGACTTGGCGCAGATGGCGCGCGCCTCTTCCGGGTGCGTCTCGAGAAAGTCGGTAAATGCCTCGTTAAACACGCCCTCGACCGCGCCACGCGCCTCGACTGACCCCAGTTTCGCCTTGGTCTGGCCCTCAAACTGCACCTCAGGCATCTTCACTGACACGACGGCGGTAATGCCCTCCAGCACGTCATCTCCGGTAAAATTTTCTTCGCTCTCTTTCACTATATTATTTTTCCGTCCATAGGTATTCAGCGTTCGGGTCAATGCGGTCTTAAAGCCAGTGACGTGTGTCCCGCCTTCGGGGTTGTAAATGTTATTGGCGAAGGCGGTGAGGCGCGAGGAAATGTCGTCCACGTATTGGAGAGCTATTTCAACCCCGACACCGTCCATTTCCTTCTCGGTATAAAACACTGACTTGTGTATTGGCTTTTGGAAGCGGTTGTTAAACGACACGAGCGAGCGCAGCCCCTGCTCGAAGTAAAAGGTCTGGGACGGTACGGCGAGCGCGAGGTCGCGAACGTAGACCGTGTCCTCGATATCAAGAGTGCCGGTATAGTCACGTGCGTCGAAGAGGGCTATTTTCGTCCCTTTGACCAAGTACGCCTGCTGACGCATGTGGGCGACGACACGGTTCCAGTCGTACGCAATTTCAGGAAATATTTGCGTGTCGGCTTCGAAGGTGACTATGGTCCCCTGAAAGTCAGTGGAATGCACCTTCTTCACCTTCGCCTTCGGCTTACCGCGCACGTACTCTTGGATGTAGTAGCCGCCGTCTTTGTGCACCTCAGCCTTGAGGTAGCTCGACAAGGCATTCACCACCGACACGCCGACGCCATGCAGGCCGCCGGAGACTTTGTACCCGCTGCCGTCGCCACCGAATTTGCCGCCAGCGTGGAGCGTCGTCATGATGGTCTCAAGCGCCGAGACCTTCGTCTGCTTGTGTATGTCCACCGGGATGCCGCGGCCGTTGTCGGCGACACGGATGCGGTTGCCGGGAAGAAAAGTAATTTCAATATCGTTCGCGAAGCCGCCCATGGCCTCGTCGCGCGAGTTGTCGAAGACCTCGGTGATGAGGTGGTGCAGGCCGTCCGGGCCGGTCGTACCTATGTACATCCCCGGACGCTTGCGCACCGGCTCGAGGCCCTCGAGTACGGTAATATGCTCAGCACTATACTCCCCTGCTTTAGTCGCTTTTTTAGGCATAGTAGGCAATAAAAACAGAGCCCTCTGGCTCCCCTCAGTATACCAGTTTCCAAGCAAAAAATCTCAAAACGTCGTGATGGTCGTGCTGCTGGCAACCCCAGAAGCTTCAATAGAATACACAGTAGTTCCATTAAGCGAACCGGTCGTGAAGGCAGACTGGCCTGGCCCACCACTCCACAGAAGTGCACCGTTTTTCTTAATGACACAGGAGGGAGTGTTGCCACAGGACCACGAGACAATTGAGCCTTGGCCTGTGGCTACTGACGCAGGTGCGGCTGAAATCGAAAGCGACGGCGGTAAAATACCGATGATCGTTGCAGTGCTGAAACCGGATGCTTCAATGGAAAACAGAGCAGCAGACGTGAGAGGTCCGGTATTAAATGCAGATTGTCCCGATGGGCCACTCCACAAGAGTGCGCCGTTTTTCTTAATAACACAGGAGGGGGTGTTGCCACAGGACCACGAGACAATTGAGTTCTGACCAGACGTAACATTTGTTGGAGACGCTGCTATTGAAAGAGTGGGGGGTGTGACGTATGAAGGAAGAATAGGCGGAGTGACAGTCTCAGTCAACACCCCTTCCTGGCCTACCGCAACTCCAAACTCTCTCCCGGCACTGTAAGAGATAGTCTCAGACCGACCGAGCGAGATAATTTTTGGAAGACCAGAACGTGTCGTAAACCAGTTGAGCGAAGACCCGTCAGAGGAAAGAATTCCAAGCTTTGTCTCGAAATTCCCAGCTCTCACGCGTGGCCAGTATCCACTGGTCTCAGTACCTACCACAACAGGAGTACCGTCTTGGTCGACAATAACATCCCAAACGTAGGTATTATATATTTTTTGTTCGATGAGTGTGCCGTTTGAGGCAACTCGATTCACTGACACGTACCAACGATCGTCAACCGAAGTGTCTGAACGACTATCGACTGCGTTGTACACATTGAAGAGTACGTACGTGGTTCCTCCGACAGTTACCGTCAGATGTGCGGGGTATGTCACGCGACCGCCGTACTGGTGCACGTACGACTCATTAGGGTCATGCGCGTAACTGTAGTAGCGACTCGATTCGACCACTCCTGTTGCACTGTTGTACACATCAACATGTCGCGTAATAGCTCCCCACGGGTCAGTGACGCGTCCTCCTGCCTTCGTGTCAGAGAGAAGCGTGTAGCTACCTATCCCACTCACGAGGATGACTTTGTCCAACGTGGGGATGGAGACTACCGCGCCATAGTTTCGGCACCCGTCGTAACACAGTGCCGTTCCACCATCATTGTAGTCGTCAGTGGTCGAACGATGGCTGTAGAAGGGAGTATTGTAGCGCGGTGAAAGTATGTCGTTCGATTGCGACGCAAGTGTGTACTGCATTACTCGCTCGCTCGTGAAAAATATCAGCCGCTGGTTATTAGCCGACCCCACCACCAAGCCATTTGCTGAGTGTCCAGAGGGAAACAGCGTGGTACCGAGACTCTGCTGCGTCCCGCTTGGTGTAAATTGCAGTGCCCACCCTTGGTTTTCATACTGCCGCGCGTAGTATATGGCGTTGAATGCTCCAAAGAGAAGTGAACCGTGAAAAAGTTGTGTGTAGGGGAAAGTCTGCCCATTGAAAGTGGCGCAGTTGGGCATTTTTGCACTAAAGAGCAGCCCGCCAGTGGCGCCACTTAAGAGTGAGAGGCGCGAGTGTGCCGTCGTCGCACCCGCACACAGAACTGTAGGTCCCTCAGTGGCTGAGGAAAGGATGACGTCGCGATATCCATCTGCATTGACGTCAGGTCCGATCGTGATATTTGAGTCGTAGTCGGTACTTGGGTTCCTCACGCGCCATACTTCGCTTCCTGTAGTTGTAGCATATACCTCTCCGGTTACCGGGGAGGTCACGTAGCCTACAAATCCCACAGGGGTTTGGTAGGCTGCAACCGGTGTACCAGAAGCGGTTGTTACTATATTGGCTATGTAAGAATCAGTTAATGCGTGTACCACGCGCACAGTAAAGAAAAAAGTGAAAATTCCAATGATAATGATAAATAGGATGGTACGCTTCATGTTAATGGCATTATAGCCTCTTATATTTTTTATTATCAACAGGGTGCTATTCTACGCACATTCTACCGCAGGACATTGTTATTAATAACGAGGGAAAGGGCCGTTTAAGGAAATAATACGATGGCGCACCGATGCGGAGGCGCGGCGGATGGAGCGGTACTTATCTATGCCAGACCTCACGCGAACTCCTGAAAGCCACTTATATGAAGTTGAGCGTGTGAAAAGGGCCCATGCGTTTGCAATTTTGAAAACCCTTGACATATATAAATATATATTATATAATGGATCTATGGGAAAAAAAGAACTTTTGTTATTTGGAGGAGGAGTTGGGTTAGCTGGTGCATCAGTATCTGCAGCAGTCGCTGGTAAAGAAAACTCCACCAGACTGAGTGCGGGAGAACAATTCATTGCGAATGGGTGTATGGCACTTTCAGGAGCTGACTATATGAATGCTGGTTGCACAGAGCTCGGTGATGAAATGTTAATGAAGAAATTCCGACCTTACGGCGTTGATAATACGGACATACCTGAACAAGCAAGCCAGGCGATGGGATCCGAGGATATTTTCCTTAGAATGATGTTAGTCTTTGGTGGTGTTGTAGTAATTGCGTTAGCTGCTGCGGCCGGTCCAAAAGGTTTAAAAGAATACTTTAGTAGCAAACAGCCTCGGAAACAGGAGAAATAGCCTGTCTAGAGAAGACGCTTTGAGATATTTTTCAAAGACCGGAGCCGTGTAGTACACTAGGCTGCATGGATATTGTCATACCTCGAGACGAGGAGAATGAGCTGCGGAAGCACATTGCGGGGCGGGGCGATGCGGAGGCGCGGCGGATGGAGCGGTACCTGGGGATGCCGGACCTGTCCCGCACCCCCGGCAGCCCCCTCTATGACATTGTTGAGCGCGTGAAGCAAGCGCCGTCGTTCAAAGGTTTCGACATCATCGACATTCCCGAGATAGTGCCCGCCTCAATTTCATTCGACCTCTTTGACTTCCCCGCCGACCACCCTGCTCGTTCACACTCTGACACCTACTACGCCGACCAAGACCACATACTGCGCACTCACGACACCGTCTTTTGGTACTACTACCTTAATCACCCGATCATTAAGGAGCGCCTCGCGCGAGGCGAAGCAATGGGCGCATTGTGTTACGGCAAAGTATACCGTAAAGACGAAGTCGATAGTCGTCACATGAACGTCTTTCACCAGTTCGGTGCGTGGTACATAGCGCCCGATTCTACACCGGTTGTGCCTGACGATCTTAAGCACGCGCTCGGCGACATTGTGAAGACCGTCTTCGGACCCGAGCAAATCTTTAGAATTAATGATGACAATTTTCCATATACCAACCCTAGTTTCGAGGTTGAGGTAAACGTCAAAGGCACTGCCGCCGAGGGTCCCGCCAAGGGCGAGTGGCTTGAAATTTTGGGCAGCGGCATGCCAAAACAATCAGTACTGAAAAAGATGGGACTTGAGGGCTACCACGGCTGGGCGTTCGGGTTCGGCATAGAACGCCTCGCTATTATATCGATGGCACTGCCCGACATTCGGCTCTTGTGGTCAACTGATGAGCGCATCAAAAAGCAACTGGTCCTCGGCCAGCCGTTCAAAGAAGTTTCCAAATATCCTGCGATCACTCGCGACATTTCATTTGTAGTGACCAAGGAAGGATTTGTAGCAAACGATTACTTTGACCTAGTGCGCGATACTGGCGGCGACATTGTCGAGAATGTCACGCTGATTGATACGTACGAAAATACTGAGAAACTTGGCGCGGGCAAGGTCAGCTACGCGTACCGCGTTACCTACCGCAGCTTAGAGCGCACGCTCACGAACGACGAAGTCGATGCTCTGCATACAAAGTTGGAGGCCGCGACGGTTGCGCAATACCAGGCCACTATTCGCTAGACTACAAGCCCGACACTTTGAAGTATGTATCGTCGTCCTCGACAATGAGCGCGCCGTCAATAATGCGAAAGGTAGCGCCGGGCGTACCGAAGACGGGTACGACCAAGCGCGGGGTGCGTATGTCTATTTCAGTGAAGTGGACGCCGGACTCAAGCGTCTGGTAGAGGGCGCCGCCTTGGTAAAACTCGGCGCGTGTTACCATCTCGTCTCCCTGCTCGAGCGCGAAGCGCGTCGTGCAGAGCGATGGGCGAAGGCAAAATGAACTCGGCGGCTCTGACCTACCCGACCAGGTAATGTACAGGTTCCCTCGCTCGACAACAAGCGACGCGTCAGCATCGGTGTCAGGGGTCGAGGTAGCGGCAAATACTTCGCGAATGGTAGTGAGCTCCTCGATCGTCACGGAGCGTAGTGTAGAAGTCGCTGCAGCCTTGAGTGTCAACTCCTGCACCGTGAGTGGCTGCTCGACCATGAGCACTCCGACATCGGAAACCAACTGCGGCTCAACGAACACCGCCTTCGTCCATGGATAGTAGCCCTCGCCTTCAGCAGACACGACATACGAGTCGGACGCCAAGTCGTCAAAAAAGAACGAGCGCGAGAAGAGGCTCGACCGCCCGCGCACCTCGCCGTTTAAGGAAATAGCCACACCGGAGACAGGCACCGACACATAAATACCGCCCGTCGGCACCAGCGACAGTCCGTCAAGGCGGTACCCTGACGCATACATAACCGCCACAGGAAGGATGGCCACAAACAGAAAGAAGAACGTGTACGCGTAGCGCCGCCGCGTTTTTAAGGACAGTGGATCCATACAAGCAGTTTACCGTTGTTTGGGGGTTACCCAAAAGCCGAGGTACCGCGCTGAGGCGAGGCGAATTTGCGCTTCGAGCCCCGGGATTGAGCTGAAGAAGACCATAGTGAGTGGGACGAAAATCCACTGCAGCACCATGGTGGCGCTCGCGACCCACGTCTTGCCGACGGGACGCGCCGGAATGAGCCGCATGCCGTAGGCTGCAAGAAACACAAGCCCCAACATCGCCGCGGTCAAGAACCACGACGAGACGATGGGCAAGTTGTACGACAGGACGGTGGCGTTGAACGCTGGCCCGCCGATCAAGAGTGGCAGCCAGCCTACGGCAAAGAGGAACATCGGCTGCACCGCCAAGGACCACGCGCCTTCGACATGAGTAAACGTCATTTTAATTTTTTTCCCCAGTGGGATGTTTGGATTCTTCAAAAAGTGGAAGAGGAGGTACGGCACATTTTCTGCACTGCCGTACATCCACCGGCGGTGCTGCTTGTACAAGTTCACGACCGTCCCCCACAGGCTCGGCGCAACGTTCGCATCCATAGACACCGGGTACGACAGCGGCACAACGCGGTAGTCGCCGTCGTAGCGCATAAACAGGTTGAAGAAAATGCGCGAGTCGTCACTCACCATGTTGCGCTGCCAGTAGCCAACGTCGATCAGGGAGGACAGCGGCACTGCGTGCGACGAAAAGGTCGACAGCTGCTCGGGCCGCTCCTGCTGAATCATTTGCCAAAAGGTAGACGAGTACGCCAAGATCCGCGACAAAAGCGGCGCCGTCCATATGTTGTTGTTGTACAGCGGCACGGGCTGGTACGAAGCGCGGAGCGGGTCTTCGACCGTCAGGAAGTGCCACGTGAGCGAGGCGAAGTAGTCAGGGAAGACGACCGTGTCTGAGTCAAAGGCCGACACCAAGACACGCGCGTGGTCCAAGCCACGCGCGTCTACCACGAGGCGGGTCGCCTGCTCCGCCGCAAAGGCTATGTTTGACCCCTTGCCTATTATTTCGCCGGGAATTACCGCGGGGTGCACCGTAACCAAGACCTCAAGAAATGTGGGCTGGAACTCCTGCTGCAGCCGACGCGCAGTCTCGAGGGCCCCCGGCCCGGCGCGCTCTTCGGCAGCGAGGACAATGACGATGCGCTGCGCATCGTAGTTGGCAGTGGCGACTGCCTGCACGCTCTCGCGTAACACCTCGTACGGTTCTTTGTAAAAAGGGAACAACACGACGTGCGTTATGTCCTGGTAGTTCAGGTTAGCCAGTCGCTCGGTCCACGGGAGCTTAGCGTTGTGGCGGAGGCGCTTAAAGTTGTGGTGCAGGTGGATGGTGAGAAATACCGTTTTAAAGAGCCAGTACGCCGCAAAGGCAATAGTAAAATACGCAACCACGGCCGGGTTCACGAACGACAGAACGACAAACAGCGCGAGGGTCCCCACGGACAGTGTCGCCGGCAGCCACTCGAGGAGGCGGTACAGCGTACGGTCCGCGCCCTCAAGGTCGGCCGCCCGCCCTATGTGTAAATACTGCTTCGAATCCATTGTATTGGAGCCGCCTCCCAGATTTGAACTGGGGACCTTCACTTTACAAAAGTGTTGCTCTACCAACTGAGCTAAGGCGGCACGTCAAACGTCGGGACTAAGGCGGCCTAGTTCGATTCTATCGAATCGGGAGGCACTTCGCCACGCTTCTTGTTCGCTTCGGACATACGTTTAATGAAAGGCGAAGGGCCAAGCGTGTCGGTACCGTCGCGTCGACTCCGCCGCAGGCGGGAACTCAAGCGTACTAAGGGCTGCTCGGCCGTGCGCAACCCCTTCACCAGCAGGACCACGGTTCGGTGCACCAGGTGGTGCAGCGCCTTCTTAAACGACACGCGGTAGGTCGCCGGCACCTCACCAAACACCGCGAGGCGGTACAGGCGCGTAGCAACCGCGTCGAGGCGACTCCGCACTGCATCAAACACGCGACGGTTGTTGCGAGTCTCAACAATACGCAAGATACCAAACAGCGCTAAGCCGACGAGTCCAATTGCAAACGGTATGACTCCCCACATAAGTTACTTCACTGAGTAGCGAACAAATTGCCCCACCTCAATGCGTTCGCCGAACTTTTGCGTCGCACCTTCGATCATGGTGCGCACGGCGCGCGACTCGTCTTTAATGAACGGCTGATCAAGGAGGGTCGCCGCGTCGGCAGGCGCCGCCGCGGCGACGTGCATCGCGAGCTCACGAGCGAGCGCAATAAACTCCTCGTTCTTTGCAACAAAGTCAGTCTCCGAGCGAAGTTCAAGCAAGACGCCTATCGTGTGTTGATGCACGTAGGCGGCAATGGTACCCGCGCCGAGCGTGCGGTCAGCCTTCTTCGCGGCAATGGCGGCCCCTTTTTCCCGCAATAGAGCGACGGCCTTTTCAAAATCGCCGCCTGCCTCCTCTAGCGCCTGCTTGCACTGCATGACTGAAATGCCAGTCATGTCGCGAAGCTTTTTTACATCGTCTGCGCTGGTCATGCGTCTACTGTACCTTGCGCTCCCTCGCGGTACGCAGCAACTACGTTGTTTAAAAAGAAGCTGATGCTTTGACGAGACGCGTCGTTGCCAACCACGGGGTGCGAGACGTCTTTCAAATTGCAATCAGAGTTCATAATACCAACGACAGGGATGGAAAGGGTGATAGCCTCCTTGACTGCCGTTTGCTCAGTGCGCGTGTCGACGACCACAAGGGCGTCCGGCAGTCGCTCCATGCTACTCATGCCGCCAAAGTTAAGTTCGAGCTTCGCTATTTCGCGATCAAGGAGGACCCGCTCTTTCTTCGTATACTTCTGCGCCAAGACGCCGAGGTCGCGGTCTGAGGTCAGTGAGGCGAGACGCTCAATGCGCTTTTTGATTTGTGGAAAGTTGGTGAGGGTACCGCCGAGCCACCGACCCGCAACGTAGGGCATGCCGAGCGCGCCCGCTGCCTCGCGCACCAACTCACGAGCCTCAGGCTTGCCACCAACGAACAGAATGGTCTTGCCTGAACTCCCCAGAGCACGGACGTACGCAAGTGCCGCGTCGAGCAGAGCACTGGTCTGAGTGAGGTCGAGGATGTCGGTCTTGCCTTTCGAGCCGAACACGAGCTTTTTCATCGAGGCGTGGCGCCGCGAGCGTGAGTACCCGAGGTGCGCCCCCACGCTAAAAAGGGCCTCTACCAGGCCGCCTTGTGCCTTTTCATCCTGAACGGTCATTCAGAAAAGGTACCACGGCAGGCCTTTTTAGGCAACGGTACCTGCAGTGGCTTTGGCCTGGATGTCCTCGAGCATAGTGTCTAGGTTGCCGGCCATGAGGCTTTCGATGTTGTGCCAGGACTCTTTAATGCGGTGGTCGGTCACCCGGTCTTGCAGGAAGTTGTAAGTCCGTATTTTTTCACTCCTATCCCCTGTCCCTATTTGTGAGCGGCGCGCCTCAGCGTGCTTTTTCGCCTCTTCTTCTTCCTGCTGCGCCTCGACTTTGGCGGAGAGAATTTGCATCGCCTTTTCGCGGTTCGCCTGCTGGCTCCGCTCGGACGAGCTCCGTACATCTATGCCGGTTGGTGTATGCACCAGGCGCACGGCAGTTTCAACCTTGTTCACATTTTGCCCACCGGCGCCACCCGAGCGCGAAAATTCCATGTGTATGTCGCTTGGATTTAACTCGATTTTCATTTTCTTGCGGATGGGAAGAATGGCCACTGACGCGGTTGAGGTGTGGATGCGCCCCGACTTTTCCGTGTCGGGGATACGCTGCACGCGGTGCACGCCCGTCTCGTACTGCAACGTCCGGTACACGTCGCGCCCTTTTATTTCGAGTGTGAGGTCATCAAGAATTTTCACATCCCACCGTTTCTTTTCGGCAAAGCGTTGGTACATAAGCAACAGGTCTTTAGCGAAAATAGTTGCTTCGTCGCCACCGGCGCCAGCACGGATTTCCATAATTGCTGCAATAGGCTCTTCCTCAACCTGTGCCTCTTCTTTCACTATATCCGCCATAGTGGCGGCCAATCCCTCTGCTTGTTCAGTCAACACTTTCTTCTCCTCTTCTGCTAACTCTTTCATGTCAGGCTCTTTCGCAATCATCTCGAGAACGCGCCCAATTTCTTTCTGTACGCGCTCATACTCACTCGCGTAAAAGGCGGTCTTCGGGTTGTCCTTATACTCTTGTAATAGTTTGTCGTCCATACAAAAGAGGCGCTAGGATATTAGGCCCTAGGCTTTAGCTTATCACTTCCGGCTTTCCTAGCGCCTAACGCCTAGCGCCTAATTTATTTCTTTGCCTTCAATGCCCGCTGCTTGAATTTGTCGACTCTTCCGGCGCGGTCGATGGTCGTCTTGATGCCCGTGTAGAAGGGGTGAGACGCGGAGCTTATTTCCACCACGTAGAGCGGGTATTCCTTGCCGTCCTCCCACTTCGCGGTCTTGTCTGTCTCGACGGTGGAGCCAATAAGAAATCGCACCCCCGACCCCTGGTCTTCGAAAATAACGAGCCGGTAGCCTTGTGGATGAATATCTTTTTTCATGTCGTCAAACTATAGCAAAAGAGGCCAAAAAAGCAACGCACAAGTCCTTTGTCCGATGTCTAGACAACAGACGTTACGAGCCCCCGAGTTGGGTGATGAGGGTTTGGAATTCGCCGGCGAAGCCCATTACCCCGTCGCCGTAGAAAGCGTACGCCTTCTTCTCAGCATTCCCCCATCCGGCGAAGTAGCGGAGCGCCGCCAGGCGCTCCGCCTCGTAGGTGCCACGCGCCGCACCATTGTCTTTGAGAAGGAGCGCTGAGGCCATGAAAGCGTCTTGGTTGTCCCACGGGTTCGCAGGAGAGGTCTTGTTCAAGAGGGAGCGGATTTTATCCTTCGACTCCACATACTCCCACGGGCCGGCGTAACTGCCGTTAATAGGATTACACTTGCCACTCGCCGACTGCACGAACCCGCCGAAACATGCCCACGTCGAGGGTATGAACTGCGCCGGACCCATGGCGCCGCCCCAGCCGTAGCCCGGCTGCTTCGACACGGGCATGGTACGCGGGTCAAGACCTAACACCTCCGTAATTTTCAAATACACGGGTACGTCGCGGGTTGGGTGCATGTCGACCACGTACGTGCCGGTGCCCAAGTACTCGCCCAGCTTAGTCTCTTGTTTTAAGACGCCTAAAATGAGGGCTGCGCGCACACCAGTCGCGGCAGACGCGCGGTTGGCATAGTCGAGCGCCTGCCCAAAAGGTATGGCAGCTGAGTCACGCAGGGTGAACAGCTCGGCACGAATTTGCGCCGCACTTTTTTGAATCGAGGTGACTATTTTCTTATACTCCTCTTCTTTGCCCTTTGTCACCTTTAAAATTTGTGACCGTTCTCTCTCTTGTTCTTCTATTTTATTCTTCTCAAGGACCTGAAGTGTACGCAAGTCTTGCTCTTCGCTCCGTTTAGCTTCGAGCAGAGTCTTTTCTTCTACCGTCTCAGCCTTGGTGCCCGCTATTTCGACAAACGACTCGCGAAGTGCCGCCTTTACTGCAGTAAACGAGTCCAGGTCTGAAAAAAAATCTGACACATCAGAGGCATTGAGCACAAACTCAACCAGCGTAGTGTCGTCTATTTCGTTGGTCTTTCGTAAAATATTAGCGAGCGACTGACGCTCGCGCAACAACTTTTCGTCAAGAGCGCTTATGGTGCTTGCTTTCGTTCCGATATCATTATTGAGACGTTGAATAGTCAAGTCGCGAGCGCGAAGCGACAACTTCGCCTTCTCTATTTGCGCATCGAGTATGGCTATGTCTCGCTCGAGCGACACGCGCTCGTTTCTCTTTTCTTCCAAAAAGACCGTCTGATTCGCTATTTCCTTCTCTATCGCAGCGAGGTTGCGTTCGAGTTCAGCACGTCGTGCTGCAACATCGTCACTGTCCGCTGCAAACAGCGCAAGGGGAAAAGAAAGCACACACAGGACTCCCAGTACGAGCCGTACCATACTCTTATTCTACTATGACGAGCGGCCTGAGTTTTACTTACTTTCTTGCTTTCCAGCTTCCCCCTCTCCTGCTGCTTCACCTCCCTCTTCCTCCTTCTTGCCGCGCTCCTCAGAGAGGCCAATAGACTCCATGTCTGGGCCTACCACCGGCTCTTCTGGTTCTTCCTCAGGCATTGACACGGTCGCCACCACTTCGTCAGGGTCGGTCTTCAGCACGACACCAGGAGGGAGAGTAATATCCTTCGCTACAATCTGACTCTCGAGAGTAGTGAGTGTGCCAATGTCCACCGTAAGGCCGTGCGGGATGTTCATTACCTCTGCCTCTATTTCCACCTCATGCAACACTTTAATAACGTTCGCACCAAACTCTTTAACTGCAGGGGACTCACCCGTAAATTCAATAGGGATTTTAATTTCAATTTTCTGGCCCTTCTGTACCGCGTAAAAGTCGGCGTGACGTGGTTCGTTGGTGATAGGGTCCACGTCAACGTCATGAATGAGTACGTTCTTCTCTTCCCCATCAATTGACAGTTGAATGACCGTGGACTCGCCGGCGTCCTTGAGGGCGCGGGCGAAGTCGCGCGCAGACAGCTCGATAGCCACCGCCTCGTCTTTGGCGCCGTACACGACGGCTGGCATGGTCCCCGCCTTGCGGAGTTTCTCAACCCCCTTGCCGAGGACAGAGCGTTTAACTGCCTTTAATTCCATGTTCAGTGAGTATAGTCGAGGAATGCGTATGGGTCAACGTCGCCACGAACGACCTTCTTCCCCGGGTTAAAGACGTCTAATGGGTCAAGCATTTCCTCGACTTGTTTAAACAGTGCCGCCATGTCGGCGCCGAACATACGCTCGACGAAGGGAGTGCGAACGTAGCCATCATTGTGCTCGCCTGAAATGGAACCATCGTACCTGATGACTAAGTCGTACACTCGTTCAGACAGCTCTTCAACCAGTTGACGGAGGTCGGTGCGCCCCGGCTCGATGAGCGGAATGATGTGGAAGTTGCCGTCGCCGATGTGCCCCGCGATGGTGTAGGTCAGCGCGTACTCCTGCAGGAGCGTGTTGAGGGCGGGCAAAAACTCGGACAGGCACTGCGGCGGGACCACGAAGTCGTCGATGAAGGGCGCCGTGCGCAGGCCCCGCACTTTCTTGCGCAGCAGGTGAAAACTCTCGCGGCGTATGGTCCAGTACTTGCGTGCAGCACGCTCGGTCGGTGCTAAAAGTGTCGAAGCTACACCTTCCTGTCCTCTAAGCTCGGCTATGATAGCCTCCGCCTTCCGCCTTGCTTCGTCCTGACTGTCACTCTGAAATTCGACCAAGACCACGAGTTTGGGGATGCCTGACGTCAATAGGCGCCACATCTCCGGCAGGAAGGAGAGCCCGAGTGAGAAAATATTCGCCTTCATTTGAAATGCAAACTCGGGGAAGTATTTGGTCGCGAGCATGAACGTGTTGTCGTCGTAGGATTCGACACTGTCGGGCTGGTGGCGAAGGATCTTCGGCACCAAGGTCCCGGTCGTCTGCAGGCCGTCGAGGAAGAGGACTGCCATCGACGTGTACTTCTTCGGCTGCACGAGGCGAAATTTAATTTTTGTAATGATGCCCATCGTGCCCTGCGCCCCAACCATGAGACGCGCAAGGTTGAGCGAGTCGACTCCGTTGCCAACATCCCACAGAGCGAGGCCTGACGAATTTTTCTCCACACCGGGCTTGGCACCTTGTATCGTGTCTTGGTTACGGGCAATGAGCGCGGCGACGTCGCGCACGAGGTTGCCCTCATACGAGCCTTCGCTCCGCTTTACCTGCAGTTCGACGCCGGAAAGATGTTTCAATGTGTGCACATTGCCGTCTTCCAAGACTACCTCAAGCTCCTCAACGTAGCGCGCGGTCTTACCATACTTCAAGTTAAGCTCGCCGCCAGAGTCGTTTGCCACCATGCCGCCGACAGTGCAGAGCTCGCGCGAGGCGGTGTACGAGGGAAGCATGAGGTCGCGCTTCTTGGTCTCGCGGTCAAAGTCGCGGAAGTAGACGCCAGGTTCGACCACGGCGTAGCCGCCTGCCTGCGTATCTAAGTTGCCTATCTCGAGGATGCGGTTGAACCCGAGCATATTGACGACGATGGACTCCGTGAGCGGGCCGCCACTCATGTCTGTCCCGGCCGCTCTCGCAGTGAGCGAGAGCGGCCGGCCCTCTGCGCGCGCTGTCTTCACGAACCTAACGAGCGCCTGGACATCCGCAGTGTCCTTGGGTGTCACCACGACCTGGGGCGTCACGTGGAAGAGGCTCGCGTCATGGCTGTACACCTCGCGGGTTTTGTCGCTGTCGTCCACCTTGCCCTTCACTATTCCTCGCAATTCATCTGCCAAACTCATACTCTTATTGTACGGTATACTTGGCTTCGATGAACCTGACTGACGACCAAACGCCGGAGGCTGCCGAGCACGAACAGCTGGTGGTGATGTTGAATGACGACACCTTTCGCGACGAGTACGAGAAAAGCTGCGCCAACCCGCGCCTCGGCGTCATCCCCACATTCTTTGGCAGCATCCTCACCGGAACCGCCAACCTCCTGTATGGCCGCAAGCCGTCGTACCTCAAGTTTCGCGCTATTGAAATAATTGCCCGCGTACCCTACCACTCGTGGGCGGCCGTTGCCCACACCCTCCTTACCCTCTTTTATTGGGACGAACAGAAGGCGCTCAAACTCTGCGCCGACAACGACTTCGCGCGCCTCTCGCAGGAAAATGAGACGATGCACGTCATCGTGATTTCCAAACTCACGCACGAAGAGCGGCGAGGCAACTTCCTGGTCCACACACTGTTTCCTATTCTCTTCGCGTTTGTCTACTACTGGGCGAGCTACCTCATGTACCTCGTGCGCCCCCGCTGGTCGCTGCAGCTGAACTACCTGTTTGAAAACCACGCGTACCACCAGTACGACCGCTTTTTACGAGAAAACGAGCAAGCCTTGAAAAATAAGATAGTCGCGAGCGAGTTCCTGCTGTGGTACGGACGCGACCCCTTGAGCCAATACGAGTTTTTCCAGTCAGTCAGGAATGATGAATTAATTCACCGCAACAAGTCTCTCCACGCCGCCAACACTGATACACTAAAGTCATGAGTCATGATTTCTTGGCCATAGGCGATGCGGTGGTAGACGACTTTATTCGACTCAAGGATGCTGAAGTGGCCTGTGATATTAACAAAGAAAATTGCACAATTTGCATGCGTTTTGGCGACAAGGTGCCGTTCGAGTCTTCGACTATTGTCTACGGCGTTGGGAACGCCGGGAACGCCGCAGTGTCTGCGGCGCGTCTTGGGTTAAAAACAGCGTTTATTACGAGTATCGGGAAAGATGACCGCGGGGACCGTATCGTAAAGTACTATCGCAGTGAAAAAATAGATACGAAACATGTTGTTCAACATAAAAACCTTCCAACAAACTACCATTACGTCTTGTGGTATGGCGATGAGCGTACTATCTTAGTACATCAGCAACGATACCCGTTTGCGGGTATGAAAAAGGCTCCTAACGTGAAGGCCGTCTACCTCTCTTCTCTGTTTGACGAAACCGGGGCATACCACGATGAGATTGCGGAGTGGCTTGAGAAGCACCCAAATATTTTCTTCGCTTTTCAGCCGGGGGTCTTTGAAATAAAAATGGGCGTTGAAAAACTTAATCGGTTATATAAGCGCGCGCATCTCTTTTTTGCAAATAAAGAAGAGTACCGGCGCATTCTTAACGATGAAACCTCTGACATTCCTGCCCTACTTACCAAAATGAATGCTCTCGGCCCGAAAAACCCTGTGCTAACCGATGCACGGAATGGCGCGTACGCGCTCGACGGCAGCGAGATTATTCATGTACCTATGTTTCCAGACCCAAAGGCTCCGGTGGAGCGCACGGGGGCGGGCGACGCCTTCTCCTCCACGACCGCGGCCTTTATGACGCTCGGCCTACCCCTCAAAGACGCTATGCTTCGCGGCACGGTCAACTCAGCTTACGTCGTGCAAGAAATAGGTGCTCAAAAGGGTCTTTTAACTCGAGCTGAGCTCGAGAGCAAGCTTACTCCCTAATGCGCCAGCCTTTGCGAAACAGGTGCACAACGAGGAACCCTAAGCTGATAATAAGCGCAGCCATAAGGACGAGACCGATCCAGAGTGGCGCCTCAGTAATGCCAGTCGTGGCGAAGCGCATGGTGTTGATAATGTAAAAGAAGGGGTTGACGAGCGTAATAGTCTTCACCGCCTGTGGAAGAAACTCGATTGAGTAAAACATTCCTCCGAGCATAGTGAGTGGAGTAATGAGAAACGTGTTCAGCACTCCCAGTTGCTCAAATCCATTAGCCCACAGACCAACCAAAATCCCGACCAATGCAAAAAGTGTCGCGACACCCGCCACCGAGACAACGAAAAGAAGCGGGTGAGTAATGCTGACTGCCCCGAATACAAGGCCAACTGCGAGTATTCCAAACGAGAGCAGTATCGCGCGCAGCACCGCGCTCCAGACGTACCCCACCACCATTTCAACGTATGAAAAAGGTGAGACTAAAATTTCGTGGATACTCCGTACCCACCGACCGAAATAGACCGTGCTTGAGGTATGCTCAAACGCACTCATGAGTACCGTCATGGTGAGGATGCCGGGGAATACGAACTGCATGTACGGGACTCCCGCAATGAAGTCTATGCGCGACCCAAGGACAAACCCGAATATAAAAATAAAAAGCGTTGCTGAGATGAGCGGCGCTGCAATGGTCTGCACCTTGACTCGCATTATGCGCTCGATTTCGCGACGAACGAATGTGTACAGTCCGATCCAATTAATGTCGTTCATGTTAAAACTTCTTGCCTTGAGTAATGGTAAGGTACGCCTGCTCTAGGCGGTCGCCGTCTTTCATGAACTCTGCCTTGTCACCCTCAGCAGCGATGACACCATTGTTAATGATTGCGATTCGCGTGCACAACTTTTCCACCTCCTCTAAGTAATGTGACGTAAGAATAATCGTTTTCCCTGCCTTATTCAGCTCAGTGAGGTGTCGCCACAGGTCGTGGCGTAACTCGACGTCAACTCCTGCAGTTGGCTCATCGAGGATCAGGAGGTCGGGGTCGTGGACCATAGCGCGGGCGAGCATAACGCGACGCTTGAGGCCGCCTGAGAGATGCTGGAACTGCTTGTCCTTGTGCGGCACCAACTCAAACTGTTCAATGAGTTCATTGACTCGCTTCTGTCGCAAGAGCTTTGGCATACCATAGTACCCACCCATGTAATCAAGGATTTGCCAGGTTTTCGCGAAAATATCGACATTAAAGTCCTGCGGAGAAAGTCCGACCTTTTTCCGCGCTTCACGGTACTGCCGCACCACGTCAATGCCAAATACCGAAAGCGTCCCCTCGCTCGGCATCGCAATGCCGGTTAAGCAGTGAATGGTCGTAGACTTCCCTGCGCCATTTGGGCCAAGAAGGCCAAAGAACTCGCCGCGCTTAATAGTGAGGTTAATGCCCTTTACCGCCTCAGTACCGGTTCGGTACTTCTTCCGAAAATCCGTAACCTCAACTGCGTTCACATTCATGAGTGGCTATTGTAGCACGGGGGATTAACGGTCTTGATGAAGAAGAATGTTGAGCTCGCGTAGTTTGAGCGCACCTTCCTTGCTGTCCTTCACTGAATCTGCAATTGGCTTGTCAGCCGAGAGCATGAGAAAGCCGAGTAACAGCGACACGGCAATGACCGTTAAAACGCCATCGATAGAGCTACGCTCTGCCATACCACTCTATTCTACCCTACCGCACTGGTGTATACGCACTGTGATTTCCTGGTTTTACCAGCGCTATTTGCCACAGATCATTTAAACCAGCACGAAATGAGCCGGCACAAGAAAGGAGGTAGTATCGCCACATACGGTAGTCAGTGTCGCCATACATTTGTTTAATAGATGATGCCCGGCCATCAAGATTTTTCATCCATGCCATAAGAGTTTTGTCATAATCCTTACCAAACCTATGCCAATCTTTGATGGCGAAAACTCCGTCAACAGCCCTCCGTATCTGTGATTCTGACGGTAGGACACCATTTGGGAAAATGTACTTATGTATCCACGGGTCAGTAGTGTTAACACTTCGCGGCCCACCGATGGTATGGAGAAGGAAAATTCCGTCATCTTTGAGGAGCTCTGCCGCCTTCTCAAAATAGGTTCGGAAGTTTTTGGGCCCTACCGCTTCGAACATGCCGATAGAAACGATGTGGTCGAACTTGCCCTTCGTGTCGCGATAGTCTTCGGAACGAATTTCTACCGGGAGTCCCCGCGTATGTTCTTTGGCAAAAGCAATTTGGCCTTTTGAAGAAATTGTGGTGCCAACTACGGAAGCGCCGTATTTTTCTGCAGCGTACTTCGCAAACGCTCCATACCCGCAGCCTATGTCAAGTATATGGTCGCCTGGCTTGAGGCCAATCTTCCGACATACCAAGTCAAGCTTTGCAATCTGCGCTTCCGGAAGGGTGCGCGCGTCTTTCCAGTACCCACACGTGTATACCACCGGCTTACCGACAAATCCCCGAATGATGGGGTCATGTTTGTCATAGTGCGCGTCGGCAACCTGCGAAGCGCGTTTCTTGCTTTGTAAATTTTTGAAACGAGAAGCGATGATGTATGTGAGAGCCTCTAGGTCAAATTGAAACGAACGATCAACTCGTGCAGCGAGAAGTCGCGCGACCAATTCGTCTATTGCCGTGCAGTCCCACAGGCCTTCCATATACGATTCACCAGCCGCAAGTGTCCCACCTGAGAGGATGCGGCCAAACACCCTCTCATCGTGTATACGCACGTCAAAAGGACGAGGGCCGTCTATAGTAACCCCCGCCCGCGAAAATAGCTGGTGTACTTTTTCTTTTGGGGTCATTTATGATCCCTTTCTTCCTAGCACTTTTTTGACTTTTTGTACAATAGCCTCTTTGTCGAGGGCGTAGTGCTTAAGTAATTCTCCCGGGTCGCCCGACTGCCCAAATTGGTCATCGACTGCCACAAACTCGTGCGGTACAGGGAAGTGCTGGGCCAGTAATTCGGCCACCGCACTCCCCAACCCTCCTGCCTTTTGGTGCTCTTCCGCCGTCACGACGGCTCCAGCCTCGAGGACTGCGGCAAGAATAGTCCCCTGGTCGAGCGGTTTAATAGTGTGCGAGTTTACTACTGACACATGAATATGTTCTTTCTCTAGGGCCTGTGCAGCCAGTAGCGCTTCGTGCAGTAAGGGGCCGGCGCCAATGATAGCCACCTGTGGCCGCTCACTTTTCCAGAGGTAGTACGCCTTACCTATTTCAAACGGCGTGTCGGGAGTGGTCATGACCGGCGTCTTCTCACGCGCGAAGCGCAAGTACGTTGGTTGATCGTTGAATGCAGCGGCATACGTTGCCTTGCGCGCCTCCTCGGCGTCGGCGGGATACAGAACCACCGTGTTGGGGAGCATGCGCATCAGCCCGAGGTCCTCCAGCATTTGGTGCGTCGCGCCATCTGGACCCACCGACACACCCGCGTGCATGCCGCAAATTTTGACCGGCACTTCGTTTAAGGCAATGGTCGTGCGTATTTGCTCATAGTTGCGGCCTGGATTAAAGGCGGCGTAGGAAGCTACGAACGGGACTTTCCCGGCAGCGGCGAAGCCGCTGCCGGTCGCGGCCAAATTTTGCTCCGCTACCCCGAGCTCGATGTAGCGGTCCGGGAATTTTTTCTTCAGCCACTCGGCGCGAGTCGACTCGGCCAAGTCAGCGCACAAAACCACGACTCGTTCGTCCTTCTCCGCAGCCTCGACAAGCCCCTTCCCAAACCCATCGCGCGTGTGCGCCTTCTCAACATCAGCATCCAAAACTTTCCTGTGTAGTTTTGCAGCATCGTTAATCATGAGTGTTTTGTGCGTATGGCGTTAAGAAATTTCTCGGCTTCGTCTTTCGATGGTGTCTTGCCATGCCAGCGGAAGTCGAACTCTAACTCGGCAACACCCTTGCCGGGGATGGTGTGGGCGAGAATCAGCGCCGGCTTTTCATAAATAGCGCGCGCTTTGTCGGTGGCGTCAACTATTTCCTCCATGTTGTGCCCATCAATTTCAAGGACGTGCCACCCAAACGCGCGGTACTTGTCGGCAAGTGGCTCCAGCGCCATAGTGTCCTCGGTCATGCCGTTAATTTGAATATTGTTGCGGTCAATAATTCCCACGAGGTTCGACAGCTTGTTGTTCCCCGCGAACATAGCCGCCTCCCATATGTTCCCCGCCTGCTGCTCGCCATCTGACATGAGGCAATACACGCGCGACTTCTTCCCGTCCATCCTGAGGGCGTAGGCCATGCCCGCGGCTTGCGAGAGGCCGGAGCCTAAGGGGCCGGACGTTGTCTCGAGACCCGGCAACTTCAGCCGCTCGGGATGGCCCTGGAGCCGCGAACCAAATTTCCGCAACGTCATGCACTCCTCGACCGGGAAGTAGCCGGCGTGCGCCATGGCAGCGTAGCGCACCGGCGTTATGTGCCCGTTCGAGAGGACCACGCGGTCGCGCCCACCCCAGAGCGGATCGTCCGGCTTGTGATTCAAAATGTGGAAGTACAGCGCGGTGAAAATATCCGCCATGCCGAGGGGCCCCGCGGTGTGTCCCGACCCCGCGGCCACCAACATGCGCACAATAGTCTCGCGAACGTCACGCGCCTTTTTTTCCAACAGCGCAATTTTTTCTTCAGTGAGAGATGTGGTCATGCACTCGTTAGTTGTTGAATCGCCCCTCGAACATCTTGAGCATTGAAAATATACGAGCCCGGCGCGAGTCGGGTCGCCCCAGCTTGAACCAGAAGCGGCGCAGTGTCAGCATTCACCGCTCCATCAACTTGCAGTATAGCATCGGGGTACAGTGCCCTGGCCTCGCGGAGCATGGGAAGAACCCGCTCGTCGAACGGCTGGCCCTGTACACCGATGGGGTTAATGCCCATGAGCTGTATCACACTGACGTGCGGCACGTAGCTCTCAATGCGCGAGAGCGGCGTCCCAATTTTTAATACAACTCCCAGCTCAATACCATACCGCTCAGCAGTGGTCCGAAGCGTTGCAAAGTCATGGCGCGACTCAACATGGAAGAGCGCGCGGACAATACCGATTTTTTCCCATTCCGGTAGCAACTTTTCAGGACTGTGGGACATGAAGTGCACTTCGAATTCCATGCTGTCCGCCCCAGGAAGCCTTTCCTTCCCGGTCACCAACCGATCAAACTGCGCATCGTCGCCCGGATTCATAGGCCATGAACGCGACGGTACGAACAGTCCGTCGCTCACATCTATTTGAAATGTCTGCACCAGACCTTTCACCATTCCCAGCTTGGTCGTGAGCTCTTGGTACGTAAGCGCAGGTAGAGAAGGAATTATTTTAATCATCGAGTTTCTTAATGCGACGGACGTGACGCTCAGCTTCAGAAAATTTTATAGTGAGCCATTTTTGAACAACATCCCATGCTTCCTCTTTCGAAATAAAACTTGCCCCAAGGGATAAAACATTTGCATCGTTATGCGCTCGAGTTGAAGTTATAAGGTCTAATTTGTTTCCTTCCGCATCGGTTTGTAAGCGGGTCGACTCACCATAGTACACAACAGCGCGCACATTTTTGAAACGGTTCGCTGCTATTGCCTCGCCCTGCCCCGAACTCCCGATGACAATTCCGCGTGCATTTGAGTCGATTGAAATGTTTTTCGCAACTATAGAAACATAATTAGGATAGTCATCATCGCCTTGTAACGTCTCAGCACCACAATCAATAATCGAATGCGGCAACTCAGACAACTTTAATTTCAAGTATTCTTTGAGCTCAAACCCCTGATGATCGGCGGCTAAAAAAATTTTAGACATACTTCCCCGCAGCGAGTATGTGGCTGACGAGCGCGTTGGTGTAGCCTGCCTCATTGTCGTACCAGGCGAGAACCTTCACTAGGTTTCCGCCAACGACCCGCGTCATGTCGAGCTGCGCAATAGACATGTGCGGGTTGCCGATTATGTCGCTCGAGACCAGCTGATCCTCGGCCACATCGAACAGGTGCTCCCAGCATACTTCGCGCGCCGCTTTAGTAAGCACGTCGTTCACCTCCTCGACACTCGTCTCTCGCTTAGTGACGAAAGTGATGTCCGAAATGGAGCCGATGGTCACCGGGACGCGGAGCGAGATGCCGTCAAATTTCCCCGCCAATCCTTCGTACGCTTTGGCAACGGCGACCGCCGAGCCGGTCGATGAGGGGACAATGTTCGCCGCGGCCGCACGGCCGCGGCGCAGGTCGCTCGTCTTGCTCGCGTGCGGCACCGGCCCATCCACCAACCCCTGCGACGCTGTGTATGCATGCGTCGTGGTCAGGAGCGCCTTGTCTATGCCTATCGCCCCGTCGATGATGGCTATGACCGGCGCGACCGAGAGCGTCGTGCACGAGCCGTTTGAGGTAATAGACACACTCGCGAGTGTGTCTTCATTAATACCAGGCAGTACGGTTGCGCCAAGGTCGAGGACCTCCGCCTTCACCGGCGCGGTAATAACCACGCGCGTGGCACCTGCATCAAGGTGCGCTTTCGCTTTTTCATAGTCGTCAAACACGCCAGTCGCCTCAACGACGACGTCAACGCCGAGTTTCTTCCACGGCAGTTCGGCGGGGTTTTTAATTGAAAAGAAGGGCACCGCGACGCCGCCGGCACTCAGTGAATCTGCGGTCGCCACCACGTCAAACGCTGCTCGACCGTACACTGTGTCGTAGTGCAGCAGATACGCGAGGTTGTCCACGCTCCCCAGGTCATTCACGGCAACCACTTCTACATCGTCTCGCCCATGCACCAGCCGAAACAGCGCGCGCCCTATCCTTCCAAACCCATTAATGGCAATTCGTACCTTTTTCATACCCTTCTAGTGTACTACACCATGATATCTACCGGGTGTGACGTGCGAAAAATTTCCATATGTATTCGTTTGCATTAAAGTCTTGATTTACGGGAACTCGCATGAGCCCAGCGCGTGTAGTTGGAGGAACACCAGGCCACGCATGTCCGTGGTTTTGAATAATGCAGCGCTCGACATCAGCCCCCAGGGGACATCCGTTGTAGACCGTGCACACTGCCCCGTCCTGGTCATACACCACATGCTCTTCATTTGTGCATTCATTATTGCTTCTCCAAAATTCCCACCCCGGCGCAACAGGTGGCCAATTGTTGATGCCATCTCCTCCTCGGCGCTCAGTACTACCGTTGAGCGGCACTCGAACGTCTTGAGCGCCGTGTATATGTAGAAGCGCGAGAGGGCCCGACGGTATACACGTTGGTTGGTCAAGTGTGCCAGCAACCGGTGCAACTGCCGCAAAAAGGTCGGTCATCTCGCAGGCAAGTCGGTACGTAAGCATCGCACCGAGTGAAAATCCAGTCGCGTACACTCGCTGCGCGTCAACGCTGTAGCGTGAAGAAATCGTGTCATACACTGCCCGCACATAGGCACCGTCATCGACCCCTCTTTGCTTTGCGACATTGTCCCCATTATTAGTCTCGGAACCTATGTTCCAGTAGCGGCTGTTCGATGATCCCGTTGCGGTGCCATTTCCGTATGCGATAAAGAACCCTTCACGATCAGCAAGTACATTAAGCCCTAGGTGGTCCGCCATACCTTGCGCAGAGCCACCACCGCCATGGAATACAAAAACGAGCGGAAGAGGGTCGGTGACAGTGTATGAACGCGGCACGTACAGGATAAAATCGCGTGGTCCATCGTCCGTATCTATGGCAATAGTCTGGAATCCGAGAACGGCCTTTTCTTGGACCGTGGGCGCCGGTGTTTTCTCTTCTTCTTTCGATGTAAGCGGCTTCATGTGGTCTGAAATTTTACCAGTAAACCCGAACAGGACTACCGCCGCCAACACAAGTAAAGCACCTTTAAAGACCAGCATACGTCTTTGAATTATCCCACGGGGAAAGCTCATTTACGAGTCGACCTCTGTCTCACCAACTCCACTGCCAGATTCAGGAGCTAGTTCCGAGTCAGATTCGGGCTCCGGATCCGCCTCTGGTTCCGGTTCCGGTTCAGGTTCTGGCGCAGGTGCTGGTT
>FRDC01003537.1_pt1 | contig 27509 bp, 44 predicted proteins | sample 1106171 | NCBI WGS metagenome assembly FRDC01 (sample SAMEA3930566, study PRJEB13176) | freshwater metagenome | biome: Drinking water system; feature: drinking water; material: water | place: Singapore | collected 2014-12-20 | reverse complement strand
AAAAAAAAAAAAAAAAAAAAAAAAAAAAAAGACGCTTCGCGCACAGAAAATTAGGTGGCTATTACATTTCCTTGAAACTTGAAAAGCATCAAACGGTGAAAACTTGAAGATGTCATGCGTTGTGTGCAATCGCGTCATCCGAGACGATGAGATTTTCTACTCAATGAAGTGCGGAAATCCCGAGCACATTGCTCACGGAGACCACAGGACTCGAGAGTGTCCTCTCATTGAGTGTCGTGTTCCTGTAGATGCCCCAGTATCTTCTTCTGCTCCGATGGGAGCACAAGCAGCGTTTCCTCCAGTGAGACAACAACAGCAGCAGCAACAACAGGTTGCTGTTCAGAGCCTGGAAGACAAGGCACTTGAGGCGAGAAGAGCAGCCTCTCAGCGCCGCTGGAAAGAACCGTTGGTGCATCGCAGGGAACGAAACTTCTCAGTGAGAGTGGCGGGCAGTCTCCTTGAGTCCATCTCTCGGGCCATGGAGGCTGGCAAGCCCGATGAAAAGTCGAGCAACCCCATGGTGCAACTCAAAGCGGGCATATCATTGCAAGAGATTGTGCATCGTGGCAATGATATCACAGAGTTTATCAATGACTACGGGGCGACGATTAATGACTTTTTCAGTCAGGGATGGACGCTTGATCAGGTGAGATTTGTTTTTTTTTTTTGTGAAATCGTCTCCTCTCTCATCCATTCGTTGAAAAAGATGTGTGACGCCTTTGGGTCGCGAATGAATCCCCATGAAGGCATGGAAGTGCTCAAACAGCTGCAGATCACGCCTGAACACTTCAAGTTTGGCCTGAAGCCCGTGATAGTGGCTGAGGATGGACAAAGTCGACAATACATGACCATTGAGTGCCTTGTCAATCGCCTGGGATATCGGCCAGAGTGTATGATCAAGGACTTTGGGTTTGAGTGGACGCCTCAGTGGAGTGTTGCCGATATGGTCAATTTGGGCATCAACATTGAGATGGCTGTCCAATCTGGCATGACGGACGCTTTTCAGTGGATGCACGTCAAGGCGGCTGCCACACCGGAACAACTAGCCGCGTTTCGGTGGACGCCCGAGTGGGACACGTTGTTATCGAGACAGCCTCATGTTCAGCCACAACAACAGCCAATCTCGGCGCCTCTCTACGCGCAACCGATGGCCCCTCAGCAGGCAACCTACACCCCTCAGCAGGCCCTCTACAGTCAGACCGTGGCCCCTCAGCAGGCAACCTACACCCCTCAGCAGGCCCCCTATGTGCAACAGATGGCACCCGCATTTGCAGCGCCTGCCACTTCAGTCGCCCTTCCTCCTTCTACATTTGTCCCGGCACTCGTGAAGCCTCCTGCACCTCCAGTGCAACAACAAAAACAGTCAATGGTGCTGCCCGTGATTCACCAAGTGGTGCCCATGCAGGACACTGGAAAGCGCCACGTAGTCCAGGCTATCCAGATGAGCGCCCCTCTGCCTGTCCCTGCAGTGCCCGTGAATGATCCGAATCAGATGAGCAGTGGCAGGCCCAAGCTACTGCCTTTTCCAGTGATCAGATACAAGTGAATGAAATTTTTTTTTTATTTTGTCAGTGTGACGGCTCGTCGGGTTAGTCCCTGCTCAATGGCGAGCGAGGCGGGCTGAACCACAAAGTAGTGCACATCGAGCGTGAACGTGATGCAAGGGCGGTACTTTTCAGCGGGCCATCCGGGTGCCGGGAGAGTCGTCGACTTGTTACCCGGACCCTTGACAAAGGGCAAATTCAGCTCCTCTGCCAGTGTCCTCACAAGATCTGTCTCCTTTTCCACAGGGTGTTTCACTGAGCGTTTCAACGAACAGTCTCGGGCAGTCGTATAGTACACCTGACGTTGTTGTCGTGTTAGGAGACAAAAAACATAATAACCCTAACTTGCCTGAGACATGATGAGAATGAAACGATCCCTGGCCTTCTCAACGAGGGCATTCTGAATCCTGAACCAGCGGCGCTTGCTGATATTCCCGCGGTCGTCATTGAGGACCTGCAGGTCATTGGGCGAGACTTCCAAATAGTCCGCGAACATGTCCACAAAACACAACAGTGGGCTGTCTGAAGGATACAGCGCAAACTCCTCCGTGCGAGATAGCACTGGCTGCCCTGAGAGATTCACCGTGGGGATTCTTCTCGCAGCCGCAGCATTGTCCACCACGAGCTTCTCCTGACCCGCAAACAATGCAATGAGCCTCTCCTTGGCACTGGACTCGTAGAGCACCAAGGGTTCAAACGACTTGCTTCTGGCCGGCGCGCTTCCCAGTGAAATGCGGTTCGTTCTCTCTTCTTCACTGCGAAACGCCGATCGGCCTCGAATGTTCATCTGGTCAATCTGGGCGTACACTTGGCGTGCAGTCGTGGCGCCATTGAAAAGCTTCTCGTCTGGGTTATCTGCGAGGGTCTCCATGATTGCAACGCTACTGCTCCATCCAGTGGGCGAGTCTGTTTCATCAGACTCCAAGCAAAAGGCCGTGTCGAATTCTCTTCCACTGCTCTGCAAGGGTTGCGGTGGCGATGGCGCACTTCTTGGTTGCATTGGAAGCACAGTTACTCTGGTGCTAGCCAGGGCGTCCGCTTGGACAGATTCATCGATGCGCCGCCGGATGGCCTGTCATAAACAAATTATTTTTTTTCTTTTTTTTTTGTCCGCCCTCTAATTACCTGTTTCTGGGGATCCTCGTCAAACACGTGAAGCAAGTCAAAATTCAAATCAAACACAGGCATCTCATTGACAACAGACACCCGCTCAATCTTTGTGATGACCGCCGTTTCGCCCTGTTCGGCCTTCAGTGACTTGTAGATGACCCCGAGGACGTTTGTGGCCTTTTCCCCGCCGACGTGCACCGTCTCAAACTCCTTGGCACACTGGAAAGCCAGCGTGGCTTCAGTCTTTCCATTCACTGTGGCGTGAACAATTTTGGGCTGCAGAGTGAACACGATGCGTTCCTTGCGTCTCGTAGAGGCTGCGTTTTCGTACTCTGACACGGAGATTTCCTCGCGTGCCATGACAGAGCCACCATTGCCCATTTGTTTTCAATTTTTTTTTAAAAAATTTTCAGGCCATTTTTTTAATCTCGAAAATTTGTTGCGTCGGAATCCACGCAAACCCTCCAAGGAACGAAGCAGCCGCCTGATTGATTTTCTTTTCTTCAAGGATTACTGTTGGCGGGACAGGAATTGGCGACGATGAACGATCCTCTACATCCCACACGGGACGAGCCCAAGGGAAAATCTCCTGAAATGCCCTGTTCAGCGTCACGAAGGACTGCTCTAGTGTCAAGCCAGTGCGCTCCTCTCCAACGATAGCTGCTGATCGCTTGTAAGCATCAGTGGGTCGCGCCCACTTTTGAATGCCAATCAAAAAATACATTCCCAGAGCTCCACTAATGTGCCACGTTCCGTGGATGTAATTGTAGACGGGAGGCCATCGCATCTGAACCACAAAACAAACCACCGACAAGACAAGAAACGCGATTCCATAGCTCATCTGCATCAGGTCGTAGTCTGGCCAATACTCGTGCGCAATGCGGTGCCAGAGTACGTAGATGACAACAAATGCAAAGGTGATGCCCGCCACCAGTGTTTGAGTGGCAATGTTGCTGTTCGTTCCAGTGACGAGAAAACCAACCGCAAAGATGGAAAAGATCACAATGAACGTCTCGACATAGCGAGCCCTGAAGCGGACAAAGAGTGTGCCACCCAATGGAATGGTCAGTTCGGCCGTCCAAAAGTCCAACACGTGCAGCTTCCAGATGTCCCATAGACAGGCCTGAAGAAAAATGAGAGAAGTGCGAGATGATCAATCAAAATCAGTCAATTTTTTTCACCTGTGCAAATCCAATGCATAAATGATACAGCGGGCTGGAAAGGAGCGCAATGACTAAGAACAGCGCTGCAAATGCCGGGTGTCCGTAATCCAGGGCTCTTGATGCTGGCAGCAGAAAGGCCAGATTGGAAAACACTGCGTACAGCCGAGAGACAGTGTCCTCGAAGATCATGAAGGACGTCTCATAGGGCGACCAGAAAGGCATCTTTTTTTTCCTGTCCGCCTAGTAGTAGTCCGATTTTCTTGGAATCAAAATGGACACCCATTATCTCATTAGAGAAACCAAAAAAAAATTCTGCATGGGAAACGCATCGTCCAAGAGAGACGGGTCTGTGATCCTGGCATCCGAGATCCACGCCAATGAGCCCCGAGTGAGCAATCGTCTTCTCACTGAGGTGTCTGATGGCAGCATCTGGGTGAACCTGGTTCGCAACTCGCACGACAGCGTCGAGGTGGACTTTTCGGCATCCAATGTTGCCGTCAATGCGTACGCTATCAATGCTCTCTACAAGCCCGACTTGACTCCTGAAAGGCTTCCTCAAGGACACCGAATGTTATTCCTGTTCCCCGAGCAGAGGTGAGTGAGTGAACGAGGTGAGTGTCACACTTCTTCTCATTGTCTACGCACGAAAAGGGATCAAAAGCTCAAGGTGTTCGACACGGAAGACAGGCGAAGCAATGCAGATATTAAGGTCATCAATGAAATAATCTACCTTCGCATGCACCGAGTGGTCCACGACAAGCCTGTTCAGATGGCCATCTGTTGGCGCGATTTTGTGTATCGCATCAGTGGCGTCAAGGGAAACTTGTACCTCTTCTGGTGCCAGTCGCTGCAGGTCATCAAACGCGAGTCGCTGAGAACCGAGCGACGCATTGACAAGGTTGCTTCATTCCCATTGCTGGTCAACACGGATAGCCGACTGAGGATCTTGGCGTACTATCCCTTGGTCATGGGTCAGATGCAGGTTGAGCGAGTCTATTTCCTGTGCCCGGCAGCAGTGAAGCCCAGCTACAACTTGACAAAGCCTCTCTATCCGCACGACAAGGAACCCCGTTCGGGCAAGGGATCTCCCAGTGGACGCCTTCAGCAGCTGCAATCGTTTCAGATTGAGAACGAGCAACGCCGTGAGATTGTGGGAGACCACGAGATCAAAGTGAGTCTTATTTTTTTGAATTCTTTTTTTTTTCTTCTGCCTTTTTTTTCTTTGCTGGTTAGGGTTACGAGCAGGCCATTGAACAGCTCAAACAGTCCAACGTTGCCATGGGGTTTGTCGATCCCGAGTCTGAAGTGGATTTCCTGGTCTATCTCCAAAACAACTGCCCCTGGTTCTTGAATGAAGACGAGTGCATCGCCATGCCTGCAGGAGAGTTCCACGACAAGATTGCCGCCGCTCGCCAGCTCTACTATGTCCGAAGGCAGTTTTCCAAGCAGCTGGATGGCCCTGGATTGATCGCGTCTGAAAGTAACAACGGCGATGGCTCAGTGACGCTCAGAGAAGGGCCGACGCAAAAGGAGATTGAAGACTCGCAAGTAGCGGCCTTTTTGTGCCCCAGTGCCGACGAGGAGCCCGTGACGCGCATGACCGAAAAGGCCATCATTGGGAATTTGGTTCAGCAGCGACAGGACGTGATCAATGAAGCCGATGCCCAGCGAGAGCGCCAATCACACATTCAGAGATTGGCACTTGCAACGAGCAGCAGCAGTGAGGAGCATGAGGCCCAACGTCCAAGGACGCCCGTGCGCCGAGGCATGGTTCCCACGGGAATGTTTCACCGGGAAACCCATCGAGGCTCCACGGCGGCCACTTACGCGCGCATCAAAAAGTCCCCCGCCAGGCAGCCAACGGACCCCAGGTTTGACTTGTTGTCATCATCAAATTCTTCATTGAGAGACGAGTCGTCTTCATCTGGAGAATCTTCTCCAGTGCTGCCTCCTGCCAAGGAAGTGACCACAACCAGGCCTCCCGCAGTTGCCCCCATTCCTATTCCCGCTGTCGTCACAAGATACAATTCCGTCGACAGCGAACCTTCCCCCATTGATGCCTCGGCAAACAGCAATTTGGTGGAACTGCATTTCATCCGTGAAGAAAAATAAAAACGAAACGGTCCAAAAGCGGATGAAACCCCGTGATCCCGGGACAGTGCATCGCAATCCCCTGGATCCTCTGGGACGTGTGATTTCTTCTCATTATCATCAAAGGCCCCCTCAACAGCAGCAACAACAACAACAGCAACAACAACAGGAACCACAATCACTGACTGCAGAAGAGCTCAAATGGACGGGATTGACTGCATTTGTTAAACAGTATCAACACGTCTTCTTCCTGGCGACTGTCGTGGTGGTTCTCTTGTGCATATTCTTGTTGATGCGGCTCGCTACTCGGTCCTTCTTCAGGCGAATTTGGGGATTCTTTGACATGCTCCGACAAAAGATTGCTTCTCCCGCAGTGTCCACGGAGAAGAAATTTGTCTGAACCCCCCTCACAAAATAAAAAAAAATTTAAAAAAAAACATCGCATGTCGTCCAACGAGCCGCTCCTCATTGATGACGAGGATGGCGGTGGCAGCAGTTATCACGGCAAAGTCGTGTCAGTCGAAGACTATGGGAAGGCCGTAGGTCAGGCCACACAAATGGGAGTGACGCTGCGTCGTGAACAGGTGGGCAATCACTCAAAAAATCTCTCCCACCTTCTCAGCTCCCCTTATCTCGCATAGGACGCCAAGCGGAACATTATCCACGTCATTGATTTGATTCGAAGGTTAGCCCAGATTGCCACCCTTGTGGTGCTGATTATCATATCAATCATTGTCTTTGTCCTTCACGATCCCTTGTCGGGCATGTATCGAGTGCACGCTCTGGCTATTCTCTGCATTGTGTGCATAGCCTACATGATAGCGCTTGAACTCTGCAAGGGAAGCCCGGAACTTGTGTTATTCTTTGTGTGTTCAGCGGTGCTAGTCTCGGGCTTCACAGGCGGGTTTGTTTCGTGCTATGCGAGGGAGCTGTTTGGCTGAGAGAGAGAGAAAGAAAGTTAGGGATGATTTTTTTTCCTCGTGGTATGGAAGAAACAAAAACTTTTTTTTTGAAAACAGTCTTTGTCAAGAAACGAAGACAATTCCTTGCTTCTGCAAGCTTTTACTGTGTGAGCTAAGTCGCAGAGAGTGCGACGCTTGGACAAACAGGATGCTCCAGCGATGGGCCCAGGCTGCAAAAGAGGCAATTGTTTCATTGACAGCGCAAGATTCAAACAGGTTATTCCTAAGAGATCAGCGAGACATTGAGAATCGAGGCGAACCTCCGTTGCCTTCTGAGGATTACTATGCAGTCCCGCAGATGAGCGCACAGGAACGCATCGATGCCATTCATGTGCAGGTAAATACGCCTTCATTGAAAAACGTATTTTCTCACAACTCTTTCTCTCTTAGGTCAAGAAAATGTTCACCCAGGTGCGCTTGTCGGCGTTGCGTCACTTTGGCATGTTGACGCCCTCGTTCTTCTTTGACGGGTCTTCTGGCACAGGTTCTTCCCAACCCCGAGAAGTGACCTGGCTGCTCGTCACACATTTGTACGTTCCAATCATGCAATACGGCCGAAATATCGGGGCGTTTAACAACACGGATTTTGTAGAATTCCAGAGCTCGATATCTGGCATGAAGACGTTTGGATATTACACAGAGTGAGTGAGTGAGTGTTGTGCTTTTTTTTGTCCGCACACTGACGCGAATCCTAGATATGTCAACATGGTAGCCGACACTGTTTGGCGTGAAATGTATCGCCAGCCCGACAAGTACGAACTTTTTGAGGAAGATGGGACGCCCTGTAACATTGAAGACAGAGAGGCAGCTTCAAGACAGTGGTTGGACGCAATGAAAAATGAGCAACAACAACAACAACAAGAGCAACCGCCACCGGTGCAATCAATGACAGAAGAAGAACATAACAACAACAATAACAACAATGAAGCAGATGAGACCCGGATAGACATGTCAACTCTGTCGCCTGAAAGGGGGGTTTCAAGACGAAGGAATGGACATCATCCGCCACCTGCACCCCCTCCGCCTCCTGCACCACAACCAGGACAGAAAAAGAACAAAGACGAATAAAAATTGGAAACAGTGCGCGACACTCATTGAAACATATCAACATCAAACCGAAGAATGAAATAACACACAATGGAAAACTGCTCTGTGCAGAGTTCCTTTGAATCAAGCGCTCCAACGATTGTGCATTTTTCGTCGGGCCTCTTCAGCCTCTACAAGGACAGGCCTCCGTCTCTCGAATCGTTCTGGGTGTACCTCTCACTGATTGTCTACCGACGCCATGACGTTGCCTCCGAGATTCGACAAAAGGTCTGGGACTACTGCAGCAAGGTCAGTGCACCTGTTTGTTTTGTTTTTTTTCCTCGTCTGCGCTTATGTTGCTTTTTCCTCTCGCACGAAAAGGTCGTCTTTGGCGTGAAGCCAGAGGACCTCATCTCCGCGAGACCGGACGCCTTGATCAATTTCATTCAAAAAACCCGGGCAGACCAGACAAGCAAACACTATGCACGTTTTGAAGATCACATGAAACGACAGCCATCTGTGGCTCGTCTGGGAGGCGTGTCTCGGGCACTGGTGGCGTCCTTCATTCGCAACGCAGTCATCAATGGACGCAAGTCTGAAAAGTTTCAGTCATTGGATGTTGTGTGCGGCCTTGCCAGCGAGCTGCTGGCGCTCAACGTTGGCATCTATCGACTCGGAAAGACGTCATCGGATGTCTCATTGGAAAAAATGTACTCTGACAATCCAGTCAGCATGCATCTGCTGTTGGAAAAGGCGGACTCGGAGTTGTCACTGATGATTCCCATCAATCCTCAACAACATCAACAAGACCCATCCGTGACCAATGACTGGACTGTTGTGCGCGTCGCTGAGCGCATGCAGCACCCGCTAGACATCTCCAAGGAGTTGGCTGTTCGAATGGGATTTCGGTACTTTTTGCACGCCTTCAACCCTCGCCTACTCGAGAATTATTGTCTCGGTTATTTAATGCCTCTGGAAGGCCCCCATGAGATTCGGCTGGATCTCACTGGCGTGCCCGCGGATATCAGGTTTCTCATTGAAGGCTGCCAGGCAAGCGAAAAGAAAAAAAAACAGATTTTTTCTTGTTCTGAACCCGCTCTCTCCCTCCTTAGGAAACCAAGATGCCTTGCCACATCTTTGCCACCCGGACGCCCAGGGGAAGTCACAAACAAGCAGTCCACGTCAACTACTGGCAGGTGGACTATGTGAGCCCCGATGTACCCCTGCGCCCAGACGACGACGGAGTTATTGTGGTGCCAGTGAACAGTCGCGCCGAAGCAGCCCAGATGGTGGTTGCTCAGTGTCACTGTGAGATGCTTGACAAGCGGCCTGCTCGGAGAGTCGTTCCAAAATGAAAAAAAAAGAAAAAAAATTTTTATTTTCCAAACTTCTTGTCAGCAAAGTCCACAAAGGCCTGTGGGAAGAACTTCCCCGCCCTAATGCACTCCTCTGCGTGAGCCCTCATGTCAGCCATTCGGTGAGAGTCTGAGCAGTAGCGAATGTTCTCGTTCTGACACGTAGGGCAGGCGAACGTCTTGGCTTTGGTGTTGTTGCACTCAATGAGGCGGCACTCCTTTGGGTGGTTGCGTGTCGCTGGCTGAACGACAACCCTATTGGGCTTGCCTTGCCCTTGATTGGTGACGTGTACAGTGAAAAGCGACCAGAGCTTGTCTGGAGGCGACTCGGGATCAACAAGATTCTCCAGCTCCATACTAGTGGCGCAGAAGATGGTAGCAGCGGTCTCATTGTCAGAACGAGGAACCTCCCGGAACTTCTGGATGGCCCTGTGTACCACATCGTCGCATTCAGGGTTTTCACAGGGCTTCTCATGGTCACAGAAGAAAAAGTTGTTCCTGTTGAAGCTGCCCCTCATCTCGCCCGTCTCTGGGTCAGGACGCTGAACCATCCCGTCCAAAAAGGCGTGAACCTTTTCAAACGACCGAATGTCCAGGCACACGACCCTCTTCAGAATGCTGAGTTCAGAGAGCATCTCATTGCTCAGCGCATTGCCCACGAACCACACTGTCACTGTGTTGAAAATGTGAAACACTCCCGTGGCCTCTTCGGGTTTCAAGCACCGTTTCTTGTCCATGGCCTGCTTGACCATGTCTCGAGCCAGTCGGAACTGATCCTTGGCCTCCTGCGCGCTTTTCACGTGACCTTGCATGCCACCCACCCTCTTCAATAAAAAAAAAATCGAGAGCAAGAAAAAAAATTCCCGCAAATTCTCGCTCGGTCCCACACTCAGTCACTTTTTCAGCATCTCGATCCCAGGGGCAGCGAGATTGACATCGGCCATTTTCTCACTGGTTTGCCACGAGAAGCTGCAGTGGGCTCCGAGCATGTCCTCGTGCGGTACATAAATGAGCAAATAGGTGCCCTGTTCCGAGGCCGCATTGGAATATCGAACCATGCACTCAAGGCCTACGTTGGTGGCCGCTCCTTGGCCCGAGTCGCAGACAAACATGTGGTTGTTGACGTGGCAACACAGGCGCGTCCAAATGAGACGGACAAAGTCAATCTGTTTGAGAACCCCCTGGCCAGAGGGCGGCCAGCGAGAGAACTTCCTCGCTTCTCCAGCTAGGTCAAAGCTGACGGTTAGAACGTGTGTGTGATTGTGCCTCTTCACTGCAGTAACAGAGCGAGGTGTCATCATCATCATTGTCGTTGATCCACTCGTCTTGTTCATCTTTGACACTTCATTGCGCGTCTCAGTGAGAAGCATCTGCATGTGTTCAAAGTGCTCCTGGCGCACCCACCGACGCTTGTCGCCATCCGTGTCCTTGACAAGAGAACAGTCAGACCTGTGTCAGAGAGAGAGGGAGGGAAGAAAAATGGAACTTACCCTGAATCCCCACACAATTGTCACAATGACAACCGTTGTGAACGCCAATATCAAAGCCAGCCAGGCAGCGATATGATACGGTTTCCATGGTTTCCGTTTTGGATACCTGTGGTTGCCCCGTGGCGTCAGTTCGCCTTCCTCCTCCTTCGAGTTGTTGTTGTTCTTTGGCTGCTGCTGCTGCTCTTGTTGCATCCTCTGCTGATCAGCAATCCCTTGCACTGGCACGTGCATGTTTGCAGCTTGTATCATGGCCAACTGCGGAGGAAATGCAGGCGCGCTCATTGGAATGCTCACATTTACCATTGCAGGCGGTGCAGGCGGTAACATGCCCAATGAAGAAAACTTTGTCGGAAAGCTGAACGCAGGTTGACGGTTCATATTTCGATTTTTTTTCTATTTTCAAATTTTGTTATCTTTCCAGGTCACCGAACATATGCAAAGCACGATAACTTTGTGTGCAACTTAATGTTTTTCGGGAGCTAGTTGGGTTCTTGAAACTTTGGCGACTCAAGCATTTGTCAAGACTGTCCAAGATTTCCCACGAAGAACATTCAAAAAAATTCCCGTGATGTCTCTTGCTCATTGCACTGGGTCGTGGGACATCTATGCAGACTCTGCGGTGGCTGCAGCAGAGATCATTCCTTGGATTCCTCCGTTCTTCTTCTTTGGGCTTGCGCTTTACTCTGGGAAAGCTGACTGGTCTACCATCTCATGGGTCTTGTTTCTCATTCTGGCGCCGCTTTATCCGACACAGGCCTACTTCAATGATTTGGCGGCTCAGAGATGCACCCCCATGGCCACTCGTTGGAACTTCCCAAACCCTACAGCCGCATGCATTGCAGCCATGGTGTTTATGGCCATTGGGTTTCGCGTGCTCCACAAGGCCCGTATTCCTTTCATTGTGTGGCTCATTTCCGTGGTTGTGTTCATTGCACCCTTTGTCATTTACGTAGCCATTGCTGGGGACTCGTGGTGGAAGGTCTTCTGGAGCCTGGTGTACGGCATGGTGATGGCAATCATTGCCGTCGTGCTTCTTTGGCAAAATCAGAAACAGTTGGCATATTTATTCAGTCAGCCTCCCTTTGTGAAATGGTATCCGTCGGACGAGTCACATCTCATTGTTCATGCCAGTGCCCGGAGAATATTTTTAAGGTAGTGTAGACAATGGTTTTTTTTCTTTTTTTCCCCCTGACACTGACGCGTCTTCTGCAGAGGCCACGCTAGATGGAGAGAACAACAGTTCGCGTTATCAGTGCAGCGATCTGGCTCGTCCTGGGCGCCCTTTTCATGGTTATCGTCCAGGTTTGGATCGACCAGTACGCCACAGACTATCACCCAGTCTTTCGGCTCTGGGACCTCGGATTTATCATTATCCCCCACAGTGTGAGTTTGAAAATTGCCTCAGTGACCCAATCATGACATTTGTTTCTTCGACAGCTCCCAAAGTGGGCCCCAGATGTCGTGGTTGCAGTCCTATTTGTCGTCGCTGCGATCAGGATCATCTTCTTCCCTCTTCCGGACAGAAAGTCTCCCTTAGAGGTCATTATTCGATTCCTGTGGGTTTGGGGAACCGTCTACTGGCTGAGGGCCTGTGTTGTGGGATTGACGCGGTTTCCTCGGCTCTATCCGACAGAGCCCGCTCCTAACAATGGATTGTGGCAAGGAATATGGGACTTTGTCACTGGGGTGCAGCCTTCTGAGGCTGATTTTATGTTTTCCGGTCACACGGCCACCATGACGCTTCTAGGGCTATTCGTGTCCTACTACACGTTTCGAAGGTTCATGTCGCAGGTCTTTTGGATTCTTGTCTTGTTTGGCTACTTTGTGGTCATTTCGGCCCGCATCCACTACACGGCGGATGTTGCTGTGGCCATTGCTTTGTCATATTTGGTGTTTTCTCTCTTTCATGCCTGGTTTGACCCAGAATGGCTCTACGGGTACCGTTCTTCACTGACAGTCGACATGGACCCAGGCACAACACTGGCTTTGCCAGTGACCATCATGGATGCAAATGGCAATCGGTGGGCGACGAATTTTTCCTCCTCTCTTGGTAGCCCGAATATGATAATTACTGTGGGTCCCTACACCAACCCCAGTCGAAGGCGAATGTACGAATGGTTCTCGGAGCTCCTCGTTGGCACTCCAGTAAAATGAAAAAAATAACAAAAACCCGGGTTGCAATTTTTCGTTTATTCACGCCACAGTGATCAAGCCACCTTGTTCTGGCTCTCGAGCTGCGAACGAATCTGTGCCTCGGCCTCAGCGGTCTCTAGCAACTCCTTGGTCTCCATTGTTGCTGCTTTAAGCACAGCACGCTTCTCGTACTCAACGGGCGTGATTCCATTGACGTTCCACAGTAACAACTGGAGGGCCCAGCCGACGAGACCAGTGGCAAATCCCCAGAGAATCGGGATGGTCCACGAGCCGCTCTCGGGGACGCCAAATCCGATGTTCGTGGCAGGTCCCAAATACGGAACCCAGTTTCCAAGGGTCCACATTCCATTGGGTTGGGTGACCAAGATTCCGGCAAACAGAGCCAAGGCAAAGTGCGAGCCAGTGGAGTGCACGGCGCGAGTGTCGGTGGACTTTTCGGCCTGTGAAGGAGGGTCAGAAACAGTGAAAGAAGAAAAAAGAATCTCACCTGGATCTCCGACTGCGGGATACTCGACGTGAGCGGCTTGTTGAACTGGTACGCAAAGACGGCCAACGATCCAAAGATAAAATCCAAGGCAAAGGCTCCCCAATACGACACTGGGCGGAATGCTGTGTCGTAGTTCTGCAGTGACCCTGCCACGGCTCCTGTAGCGCTGAGAATGGGCGCGGAGAGAAAACCGGCTCCGAGCTGAACTCCGAGGTTGCACAACGACTGAAAGACTGCACTCTTTTGGTGCAAAGTCTCAGCAAGGGTGACTCCCTGGTGGCAGTGACGAGGCGACATGTGTGCGTGTCTCCAGCTCTGATAAGAGATACAAGGATCAGTGCCAACATCAATGATGATAAGTCGTGGATAAAACTTACGTGAACAGTCAACACTGTCAAAAACGTGGCCAATCCAATGGTGACCGAGTTGAGGGCGACAGTGGGTGACGTAGACACGCTGGCGACAGTGGGGATAACAACGGCGAGCAACAAGGATCCCACAAACTCCAGTCCAATCGAGCGCAAAAAGGTCGGCCACTTGAACTCAACGTACAGGTACTGACCCCACCACAAGCGCAAGTAAAAGGGGACCTGAGAAAAGATGAAGAAAGATGAACAAAGATTGAAAACAGAAGGGGATAAAATCTGACCTCCTCAGTGTAGCCTCCCCACTTGACATTGGTAGTGGCCGGCTGCGGGTCTCCAATGGCCTTGAGCGGGTACTGCGGAGCTCCATAGGGGCTCTGAATGGGCACCTGCTGCTGCTGTTGTTGAAACTGTTGCGACACTGGTTGTTGCTGCTGTGCCTGCAATGCGGACTTTGCCGCTCCAGAGAGGTCAGGGACTTTCAAGATGACGTTGGACATGGACGCGAGAAAATTTTCTCCCAGACCAGAAACTTGATTTCATTGGTCTTTTCCCTGCATGAAAAATATGGAACCATGTCAAGTTGTTTCCACCTTAAAAAAGGGAATCACATTGTGACTGAGCAAGAAAAAAATTTAATCAGAAGAACAGGGCCCCGCAGGAAAAAAAAATAATCCAACTTGGCAACGCGTGAAGTGAATGACATTCGGTACTGAACAGAAGCGTCATCTGCTTCGAAGATATCGCAACAAGGGTGTCTGGCAGAACTCCTTCCCGACGGGCGTCAATGTCTACATTTATTCTGGTGAGACGACGATGAGCGAGAATTTTTTTTTCTTTCTTCTTACTCCCCCACAAGGCATGCGCAAGGTCAAGCAGAAAAAGGAATCAGTGAGGACTGTCCAGGACTTTGTGGACTACGTCCAGGCGCCTATCAAGGATATCCTGGAGGACAAGACAAAGAACGTGAAGCACTTCGTCTATCTGCTTGATCAGGCCGCTACGGTGGGCAACATGGTGTGCGGAAGCTTGGCTAAGAGCATGTTCACGGCATACAAACGAGACAAGGGAGTGGCACCTCTTCCATTTCCTCCCAGTGGTGTTCCGCTGATTCCAGACGACGGTTTGTTGCCACATCAGTGGGAAGCTTTGATTGCCAACAGGGACCTCACGAGGGCTTCGGTGTATCACCTGTTCTTCAAGGGGGTCATTGAGAGGTACAATCCTCCTCCGGGAAAGTGCGTCATCATGGATGGGGCTCCGAACCACCAGCTATCCAAGGAGGAATACGACCGGACCAAGTCAGAGGCTTTTTCCAGGCCCTACTATGTCGAGACAACTGACCCCGGAGCACAACCTGGTGGCCCCCAAGTAACCATGTCGAGCCGGGAGATCTTGGCCACTCCCGTGCGCCAGGTTCCTGTGACCATCAGAGGCGCCTGTGGGGACCATTATGTGCATCACTGCGCAGAAGATGACTTGAGCGCGATTCGCTATCTCAATCACTACAGAGAACCCGGGGCTAACATTGTGATTGACGGAGGGGATGGAGATTTGATCTTCACTGCGTTGCTCCACACCAAGGACCGAGTGGACCCCGAAACGTACAAGTTCATCAATCGTGTCTGGGTCAAGCTGGAGGGCAAGAAGGAGACCCGCGATGCCTTCCAACGTAAGTTGCTCATCTACAATCAGTACAAAAAAGACTGTGAGGCTGCCATTGCTGCTCGTAAGCCCGAGCCCAAGGAGCCCAAGGAAATTAAGGGCTTTGACCCCGAAGATCCCATCAATGGAGAGGATGTCTACATTAACATTAACGCCCTCTACAAGGTAAAAAGATGCGTGGCCCCGCTCAAAAAAACTTTTTTTTCTCTCTCTTCTCTCCTCTGCAGGCCATTGAACATCCCAGCGATGAACTGAGCTGTGCTCAATATCCTCAAGGCATGTTCACGCTGCTCTACATTCTCGCGGGCACTGATTTCTTTGGAGAAGTGTCGCCTGAAGATCCTTACAAGATTTTCTACGGTTTTGGAGGCACTGGCTGGGAGCCCTGTGTGTTCAACACGTGGTGCAAGTACAAGGAACACTTCTCACACATGTTGATGGTCTTCTTCTCTCAAGGGGCCACTTTTGGGCAACCAGATATGCTGCGAGAGGTCCACCTTGACGAGGATATGGCCCTTCGGTTCTTCTATCACTGCTACGCAGCCAAGTACGGCGACGACATTCGCAAGTGCAACCCTGGGCTTGACAAGATCACGCCGTCGCTGCTGCGAGAGTTCACAAGCAAATTCATGCTCAACGTTGAGCGAAAGCTTCCTGAGACGGATGAAGAGTTTGCCCTTCGTGTGTCCCGCATGCGCAAGGGTAAGAATGAGACGCCAGAGCAACTGGAAGAACGCAAGGCGAACGCCAAGCGCAAGGAAGGAGAGACTGAGGAAAACTACAAGAAGCGCCTCAAGCAGGCCAAGAAGAAGCGCATGCCTCCCGATCACATTCTCAGGCGTTATGCCAGGCTCTGGAAGCTGGCCTGGATCTACTGGGCCATGGATGGCCGTCCAGGGTCCCAAAAGGTTTGTTTGGCCTTCTCATTGAGAGTCAGTAAGAATTTCATGTCTCATATCTTTCACTCATTCACTCCAGGTGTGCGACCCCTTGGAGCGCTACAAGAACTTACCCTACTACGGCTTCATGATTGATCCCAACAGCCCGACTCCCAAGGACCCCAACAGTAGGCCCAAGGTCATTTTGTCGCCAGTGGTATCCCCTCCCAAGCCGGTGCCAGATTTTTATGCCAGACACGTGACTGCAAAGCGGGCAAGACGCGCCGAAGACGGAGAACAAGACCATGAAGAGGTTGCCAAGCGTCTTGATGAACAGGCCGCTGAGAAGCACGCCGCTGAGGTCCGCCAGGCTGAACGAGAGGAGCGCCGCCGTCAGCGAGATAAAAAGGCTCTTCATTTGTCCAAAGCGGCCGCTGTGGAGAGGACCCCCGAAGATGAGGCAGTTCTCAAGCGAGCCTTGTTGAAGCAGAACATTCCCAAGCTTGTTAGAGGTCCTCCTTCGACGACGACTGTCAATGTGTTTTTGTAGTAATTCATTCAAAAAAATTCTTTTTTTTTAATTCTCTTTCTCTTTTTCTCCCGAAGAGAGGGGGTTAGAACGACTCCAAAAAGTGGCCAATCAAAACGTCCACTCTCTGGCCCTTCTTGGCGTACGAGAGAGCTGTTGCAAAGCGCTTACGTGCCACAGCGTGAACAGCGCGGGCGTAGCCAACGTGTTCGTACGTGTGAAGATTCGTGGCCACCTGCAAGAATCTGGAGGTCGTGTCTGGGCGACGTTGGACGCGTCTCAAGTTGTCAAAGTAGGTCGTGTAGCGTCTTCTCAGATCCTCAGAGTAGAAATTGGAACCACTGCGATTAACCCCGAGACCCAAGTACCACCCATTGATGAGCTTGATAAATGTTTGTCTCTCAGCGGGGGCCGTCTTGAACACACCAATGGCATCACACAATGCAACTTCAAGGTCATTTCGTCCGAGATTGGAGGTGATAAGATTTGGATTGATATCTTGCAGCACCTTGATGCCTCGAACGAGCGACACAACCTTGGTCACCCCCACGGACATGGCAAACTCCTGTGAAAAAAACAGACAAACAGTGAGACAGAGAAAATGCAACGTTTTTTTTCCCCAACTCACATCCATGGGCGTCGGCTTGGGCTTGTCTCCCAGGCTGACATCACTGAACAAGTGCTCAAACGGTCTGTCAGCCACTCCACCCAGCTCCATGGGCTTGAAGAGTTTGCTGAGCATGCCCTCAAAGGAGGGACGCATGTCATTGAAGCGCGACGGGTTGATGATGAAGCGCAACTTTCCGCGGGGTGTTCCAATGCGAGGATTTCCCTGGCGGGATCCCGGACCATTGTCTCCCCACTGGCCACCTTCAAACCCTCGGAGAGTTAGATCAAAAAAGGGAGATTTTTCTCTTTTTACCTGGCAAGGGGGCCTCCTGAAAGGGATTCGACGTGCGCAAGGGACGGGGCACCACTGACCAGTACAACTTGTCTCCAGGGAAGATATCCTCGTCTCCCGTGTGGTAAGTAGTTCCTGATCCGACGCCAATGGCGGTGAAACCGTGCTTCAGCTGATAGGCATTCTCAAACAAATAAGGCGTCTTCGCCAGACCCACGAAGCGAATGCGCATCTCAAGCTCTGCATCAGTGCTGGTGTCTCCCCACTTGACACCATTGAGTGAAGAAAACCCAATGTGATTGGGATGCCCAGGGATTTGGTTGCGGCCTTGTCTGAGATTAGGCAAGTCAACACACGCACTCTCAATGAAAAATTTTTCTCACCTGTTGATCCACCCAAAGACCAACTCAAAAGGCATAATCTGTAGGTTATCCAGGACCTCTCCTCCAGGATACGAACGAGCACGCTTATCATTGCTCTCCATGTTGCGGCGACGGGTCTGAATTTCTCCCGATTCCGAGCGACAGTTCAGCGTCACCTCACCCTGGGTGGTGATGGGAGAGCCCACCTGGGACAGATAGGGGTTGTCCCCAGGCCTGAACGCCATATTTCCTCCAGTGAGACCAGACATTACGCTTCGGTGTGCTCTCTTTGTCTCTTTTCTTTTTTTCTTGCTTGAAGAAAAGATCGACGCTTTCCCCCGTTTTGAGATCGAAACAATGAGTGAAACGGATGTTCACTGCATTATGGCAAATCCGCGCAAAATGATAAATGTTTGTTTCCGCTGAAAGGAAAAGCGTTTGACAATGAGTGAAAAGCCAAAGGAGCCCGAAAAGTGCCTGTGCAAGAGCGACTGGAGTAGCTGCGCAGTTTGCACCAGGGAATATCTCGATTACCACGCGAAACTCGAGCAACAAACGGCTGAAAAGGCCACGATTAACGCCTACTATGCCGAGCAGGACAGAAAGGAGCGAGACTGGTCCAACAAGGAAAAGAATAAATCAAGCATTGGCTAGACAAAACCGTTTTTATTTCTCGATGGTTAGACGAGGAATCTCATTTTCATTGAAGCCCTCGATGTACTGCCTGGCAACACTGATGTCGATGGCTAGAATGCCATCTTTATCCTTCGGAACCCCCTTGATTATCCCTGCATCATGTAAACCTTTTCCAACGGGGCTTTGGTTGACGACAAAAACAGTGCGTCCGTCCTTGCTAAGAAGCATTCCATTCATCTTGAATTTTATTTTCCCGTCTTCTCTCATCATCTTAGACCCCAATCTGGACACTAATCTTTGGCAGCGTGCCCAGCGCATCAAAGACAGTCGCCTTGGTCTGTCCCAAGTTTCCAATGGCTTGACGACGCTTCTGCTCTGCGGGCACCAAACCGTCAATCTCTGAGCACGTTCCAACGTAGTGAAAATATCCCAGCTGTTCGCGTCCTCGGTTGTCAAGGTAACCTCTGTCACACATGGCGGGCGTCTCGCGGTCCATCTCGGCCCAGGGGAGGATTTGAGGGTGGCTCACTCTGTCGGCGTTTTTCCCATCCTTGCGATTGACAATCCATCCAATCTTGGCACCCTCAGTGAGGCGTCGCGTGTCTCCCCATACGTTGGACAAGAAGACCTGCGCGGACACAAAAAAGTCATGAACAAAAAAATAAACCACACAAAAAAATCTCTCCATCACCTGTTTGGCCATGACCGTGTTCACCACGGGCGTGCGAGGGGTGTTCTTGTCCATGCGATTCGCGGGGCCCGTCGGCCAGGAGACATTATTGACTCCTCCAATGGGATTCCAAACCATCTGCGCTGTGCCAGGGTACAGATAGTGAAACGGGCTCACTTTGACCAGCTTGATGGCTTGTTGAATCATCAGGAGATCCTTTGAGGGTTCCGTTAAAACATTTCAATAAGAAGCACTTGATTTTCTTACCTGCTGAACCAAACCATCTGGCGTCTTCTCAATCATCTGGGCCAACTCAAGTTCGCGTGCGGGGCTGCCCATCCAGTCCATGATGGTCTGCTCAGAGATGGAATCAAATTGCTCAGGAGTGAGCGTTACGCCGCTCGGCAAGTTGCCAGTTTCGACGGCTCTTCTAGCCCTTGCATAGCCTTCCCTGAAAATCTCATTGAGATGCTGTGTGTTGACCAGGGTTGTCTGGTCATCAAACTGTTGCTTGTTTTCCACAGGCGGGCCACGGGTTCGCTTGCACCAGACGTACTGAAGAAAAAGTTTCAAAAATGAGCCCACGAAAAAAAAACGAAAAAAAACTCACCTGCCCCTCGTGGATAAACTCGTGGTCTCCCTCGCGCCACGGGGTTGTCACAAAGCTCTGCACAATCTTGGAGTTGCTGGGAAAGTTAACGTGCGTCTTAATCACGCGCGGTCTGGGCGCATTCACAAGTCCCTTGGCGGCGCCGTCCCATCGAGCACCGGGAACGCCCTGATAGACGGGCATTTGCTGTCCCGGTCCAGCGGGACGTCCGGGCTCTGGGCGAACGCTTCTAGTTGCCGCTCCAACGATTGCAGCAAGACTCATGATGTGTTTCGGCTGGCGAGAGACTTTTTCTTCTCAATGAAAAAGATGATCTCTTTTTCGCCCCTTGATTTGCCGTTCGTTCAACGACTAGGTTGTTTCAATAACAAAGCCATTCAAATTTGCAAACTTTTCTTTTTTTTTCGCCTCAATAAGAGTTGCGATTGCGGTTGTCAGCCGCTGTTCGCATTCGCTTGTCCTTTTGGAAGAACTTGTAGACTGGCCGAGTCTTGGTGTAGATGCCCTTGTTTGTGACGCTCTCCTTGTCCAGCATGCGCCCCTCTGAGTAAAAGGACATTTTCCTAGGCTCCATTCGCGTGATGGTGTACCACATTCGCATGGCATCTCTGCGTGTGACACAGGGTTAGTGATCAGTCACAAAAAGAAAAGTTCTCTCAGTCACCTGTAGATGGCCCATTGTTCTCGGTCGTGAATTTCCGTGCCAGTGAAACGGTTGCGTTTTTCAAGGCAAGACGACCGGATCTTCTGCATTGTGTAGCGCAGATGGCACAGGTCCAGCCACTGCTGAATCTCGGGATCTTGTGTGTGATTGTACCAGTGATCGAGAATCGAAGACGGGGACCACTTGGGCAGCTTGTCTCGCTCTCCGCGGGTCTTGTTCACAATGGCTCGCCAGCTTTCAAATTGTCTCGAAACCTAGATTTGTGTGTTAGGGGAGGGGAGGGTTTCATAGGGTCACACTTACCTGCACTGCCAGAGCAGCTGGCCAGCAAACACCAATGCCATCTGCCATCGTCTGGAAGACTTCCTTGAGTCTTGTGTCAGGGATCAGAGCGGCCAGATTCATTCCCACATAGTTGCACCCAAAGCACTCGTGGCGTGGACCCGGGCGGCCCAGTTCTCGAAACACTTCAGCAATGTCAGTGGTTGGAACGTGATAATAGATTGGGATCTACAAGGGGAGAGAGAGATACTTTTTCATTGAGCAAGCAACTCATCGAGCATTAACAAAAGTTCATCACGGTGACTTGCCTCATCTGGCTCCGCGTCAGGCATGTCTTCATTTCTCGTTCTGCCCAAATCATCGTCCATGTCGGCGCCCTCAAAATCGTCCTGACCACGGGGCATCATTGGTCGTCCGGGGATTCTTGCATTGTTGCCATCTGGTTCAGACTCGGATCCTCCTCCTCCTCCTGCATGGTCATCGTTATCGTTGTTTGCCTGGTCTCCCATGGAGGGATTGCTGAACGCATTCTGCATTCTCGCATAAAAGTTTCTCGGAACAGGGTTTCGTAGCACTGCTCTGGCGCCCAAAGGATGTGCCGTGGGCAAGTCGTCCAAATTTAATTCGTCGTCGTTGTTATTGTTGTTGTTGTCGTCATAATTGTTGCCATCGTCATCTGGCAGTGGTTGGGCCAGACTCCTCCACCGTTTGGCAGTCACTGCGCGAGCTCTTTGAATTTCTTCTTGTTCTTCCTCTTCGTCATCAGAACGCTGCCTCCTCAGTCCATGTCCGTGACCATATCCATCGTCCTCTTCGCTCATGAAGAAACTTTTCCCTTCATGGAAATGGAGAAAGAAGGGTCTTCCGTATCTTCTTCTTCCTCTTCTTCTCCTTCAAAGGAGAACAAATCCCGGCGGATAATAAGAAAGCCCTTCTCATTTTCTTTGGCAGAAAGAGAAGAAGAAGAACGGCCCAGAACATGGAAAGCGTCAGCGCCAGTGACGGGGATGAGGCCGAGGCCAACTTTGACGAAGATATTGAAGTGATCGACGACGATGACATGGGCCTTGAAGAAGCCACTGCGCGCAGCGTGAGACGACGACTGAATGCGTCAGGACCGAGGCACCCTCAACAAAGAGACGATGTCGATGAAGAAGATGATGAGCTGGCCCTGGACGACATTGATGCGGGTGAAAATATCGAGACTAGAACTGAGCGCATTCGGAGGTTCGACAGAGAGACCAAGGATTACTACGAAGATAGATTTGGAGAGTCTCGGCCTGAGCTCATTAGGCTCCGATTCACTGATCTCCCCAAGACGTACCTGGATGAAGCTCGCATCATTGATGTGGACGCGGAAGATGACCCTGGAGACGGCGGTGACAGTTATGCAGGGATGAAGCTGCCCAAGGTTATCATTCGCAGCAAGGAGGAACGCAATTTGTACTTTCGGCAGTTCTTCAGGACCATGTGCAGGTGCGGAGACGAAACCTATCGCCTGCTCGAGAAGGTCATCGTGCACAAGCAACAACTGAGTCCCACTGAACGTCACAACCTCCAGACGTGGTCCACGTACTTTCATTCTTATCTCGTGGAGCACTACTACGACATTCTTGGGTCCGTTGAAGAGACTCCCACTGGGCCAGGGGGTGCTAAGGAACAGTCAACGGGGGCAATGTGTTTGTCAGTGGAAATTTGGCGCATGAAGCTGCTGCTGAACTATCATCGCCTCGCCTCCCTCAAGGACTGGAAGATTCGCGACAGTCCGTTTCTTGTCGAGTGGCTCCTTGAGACACCTGGGGTGCGCCTCGATCATCCTCCCAAGGAGCCCATTCTCAAGACCCAAAAGGACGGCAGCACGACCCAGAAGCAGAGAGATGACCACAAGGAAGCGGTGAACAAGTTTCGCCAGGCCATGGCCATTTTTGAGGCGCAAAAGAAGATTGACACGATCCCCGTGCTGCAGCTCAAGCAGACCCAGGTGAGACACACAACGGTTAAAGAGAATTTTCCTCCCCCGCCTCTGACATAATTTTGTCTTCAAAGGTCATGCGGCTTGTCCAACACATTACATCTCGGCTTCGCATCTTGCCCTACCACGAAGATTTGAAAAAACTCTTTGAGCTCTGCGAACTGCGCGTGGCCATGTTCTTCTGCCAGACGATGCCCGACACAATTCTCAATCATGAAAAGATGCGCGTGAGCCTGCAGAAGGAGATTGATGCCATCAAGACGCTGATTGAAGAAGAAGCCAATGCTCGAGACAGGTCGATTCAAGGAGAGTTCCAGGACGCCCTGCGGGTGGCCTCAGCCTTGGACAAGGAGCGCCGCTTGAAGGCCCCGGAGATTAACATGGGAAACAGACACACGTGCCACAGGGACTTTTGGATATTCATGTCGAGCTACTGGTAAGTCGCAACCCCTAACGCATGCATTCTCTCAAACGTTTCTCCATCACAGGTACCCCATATGGCGATCTCAATATTTCATTGAAGTGTTCCCGCTGCTCAAGCTTCAGAGAGCACACGATTTGCAATCTTACCTGCCCCCAGGTGCCACTGATCGCTTGCGTAAGTGGTGTCTTGCCAAGGCCAAGTCTCAGGGCGACAAGTACGACGAACGCTTGGCCGACGTTGCAGCTGAAGCCCATCTACACCCCGGAGACATGGACTGGCAGAACTTTCGTTATCCCGACGAGTCCACGCATGTCGCTGTTGTGGCCCGCAAGACCCGTGGAGAGGACGCATATGAAGAGCATTATGCGCAGATGAAGATGGGATACGAATCAGTGCTTGCCCAGACGAACCGTAACTGGCTCTCGACAGTCTACGTCATCTCACTGTTTGATCGCTACCTCACTTCCCACAAGAATTGCCACTGGAGGGACGGCTATGTCATCAACAACAGCACCATTGACGACCCTGAAGTGTGGAATAAAATCAAGACGACTCGAGAGCCGCTTTTGGTGAATATTTTCAGCAACTACTGGCTCATGATGGATTGCAAGGTAAGATAGAGAGAGAGAGAGAGAGACAGAGAGAGACACACAGAGAGAGAGAGAGAGAGAGAGAGAGAGAGAGAGAGAGAGAGAGAGAGACAGAGAGACAGAGAGAGACAGAGAGAGACCTCTTCCATGAAAAAAAAATCTTCCTGACCCCTAACCACAACAGGTTCTACCTTGCAATGACATCTACACATCCATCTGCATGTGGATGTACGCAGTGCGCAAGACTCGTCACCTTGTGGGCGTGCCACCAAACTGTCTCAATGACAACGTCGACATTTCCGATTTGCTGGAAGAAATTCTCGACGGAAAAGTGAATGAGACTTACATAAGAAACCCCGCTGCACAGGAAGACTACATTAACAGGCTCAAAGGGGGAGGAACGGTTTACTCGACGCGAATTCACATCTGAGTGAAAAAAGAGGAAAAGAAGAAAAAAAAGTCGTTGAGAACGAATCCGAATGTCATCACGGGCAAAGTTTTCCAACGCCGCCAAGGGTAACGGAGGTAGGATGACCAGTGAGGGTCAGGGCTTGCCCAGGACCATGGTCAAATATCGGGCAGGCAAGCGATCCTTTGGGGGAAAAGCTAGAGGATTTGGGGGAGGCCCCAGGGACCGTGCAATGGCTCGAACCAGTGCCGTATCGAATGCCGCGTACAAGTCCTATTTGAACTCCCGTGCGGCCGCGTCAATGGGCCTGCCGGTGGGCGCAAACGGGATATCGGCGCCTCAGTCGTTGAACCGGCGCCAGGAAAAGGCGATTGCGAAAATGTTCAGAAGCGTGACGTCGCTCGTGGCAGGCATGGAGGCCACAAAAGGTTGGGCCTTTTGTCACCCTCCGAATGTCATTTGGAAGCAGATGGGGCAGCAAGCCAATGAGGAGTTTAAGTACATTTTGCAGAGATACTACAAGGTAAGAACGAGATCCCTTGAAGAGGCAAGAACCTGAAACACTCGTCCTCCAAAAGGAATTTCGGTGGCAAGCTTACCTGAGAAAGAAACAGTACGGAGTGTGTCCCTACAAGCCGCGCCAAGTGGGATCATGGAGAGTGCCTGTGATCCCGCCCCTTGGAAAGGGTCAAATCAAACGCTATTGGGATGTTGAAGAGGAAATGTGGGTCTATCAATGGTTCTGGTTGAATCGCCCCAACATGCCTGGGCCAGACCCTGATATGAGATTTAAAATCTGGTAAGAAAAAAAACACATAGGTACTCACCCGGCTCACTCTTTCATGACCCTTGAAAAGGTACGAGCCCGACGAAGATGGCAACTTCACGAGCCCCGCCGTGTCAGCGTTGAGATGGTTCAAGATGCTTCAAATCACCCAGACGGCTGGCGAGAGGGCCATCTATCAGGCATCGCACATGCCCTACTTTGCGACACATCAAACGCCCAAGATGAGGCCCGGAGATGAAAAGGTTGAGATCCACTTTGGTGACGATGAAGAATACGCATGGGAGCGCGCTCAGACGAATAAGCAGATTGAAAAGGCATTCATGCATCGCCAAGCAGCCAAGGCAACGTTTGGCCAAGCGCGTGCTGAAAACAGAAAGAGAAACAGGCAGTGGGTAGAAGGTGAAGAGGGTCTCATTGGAGACGAGAGCCCAGACGACAGAGATGCCCGCGAGGAGGATGGCATCTTGGACAATATTGTGTGGATGGAAGACAACTGGACTGTGGCCAAGGCAACTCCTCCGGCGCTGTTGGTGAACCCTCTGGAGTACGAACAACGAATGGATCAAATTGCGGCATCAATTGGTAAGTTTTTTTTCCTCGCTGAGCCTCAAACATGGTTCCTGAATTCCTATCTCAATCAGTGGACTTCCCCCTAAGCATGGTCATTGAACAACATGCTCAGCATGCAGGAAATTATGACGCTCAACGAACCTATGCTCGGGATCGCATGAAGGAACAGATCGAGGACATGAACGAGTTCCTCAGGGAAGTCATCTTGGACATTGAAAGAGACCGCCTTCGGGACATGTACGATGAAACTTGGAGGGGCAAGCACGCAGAGCTCAAGCGTCCCCTAACCGAAGAAGAACTGGTCGAAGTCTACACCTCCGTGCATGACCTCGAAGTGGAGCAGCCGTGCACGCCTCTCATCACTTATGAAGAGCTCAAAATGTTGTGGGAGGACGGCTTGATGAGTGCGCAGAAACTGGCCGAGCATGCGTTCCACTTGTTTGGCATTCCACAGGAAGACATTGAAATCACTGAACTCATGCGCCCTGCTGAGATTGAAGAGGAGAAACTCAAGATGGAGAAGCAGCAGATGAAGCAGCAGCACGAGGAGACGATGAAGCAGATCAGCATTGAGAAGCAGAGCGTCGACTCGACTCACGAATTGGGAACGAAAAAGCTACAACAGGAGGCTAAGAAGACCACTGGCGATCACGAATTGGGCAAGGAGAAGCTCAAGATTGACGCCAAGAAGGCCACTGCGAAACCTGCTGGTGCCTCTAAGAAGAAACCCGCTGCAAAGAAAAAGAAAACATAATTTTTTTCAATGAAAGGCTCGTGTCGTCATTGTGGCCTCGAGACGACCAACCTGTGCTCTCGCTGTGACGGTGTGTGGGCCTGTAATTATCGGTGTCTGCTGGCCGTCATGCCGGTGCACCTCAAGGAGACGAGTTGCGCAACGGCCACAGCAGCTGTGCCACTGGCAAGCCTAGAGACGAGGCGAAAAGTGGTGAAATTGTTGAGCTTCTTCACTGTGGAGTCTGTGGCGACTGCCCTGAAGCTTGTCTACAAGAGCGAGCGAGTGCCTCCACCCAGGGGGTTTGAAGTGCATTTGGTGCCCACAGTGACGCCTTGCTTGAACAAGCGACGTGCCTGCACTGACGGCCGTGAATTGTGGGTTTCTACAGAGATGTACGAGGGCCCTTGGCCACTCACGCGGAATGAAGTCGGGTTCCCGTTTCCTCAGTGGATTCGACCTCATGTCATGGTCATTTTGCACGAGTTTGGCCACTTGATGATGGGCCATCCGTTTAACGACTCAATGACTCAGGAGGCCAAGGAGCTGCGAGCTGACTGCTGGGCAGCGCGGTACGTTGAGGATCTCAAGGAGTGATTTTGGTTGAGCGAGAATTTAAAAAAAATCGCACGGAGTGAGAACAAAAAAATACCCAAATAACTTTTTTTGGACAAAGAGGGGGAACACAAATCACGCATGGAAGCTTACAATGAATCTCTGAGCAATTACCATAGGACTCTGGATTTTGTGTCTGGTACAGGAGCAAGAGGCCAGGGGTACATTGACGCTGCTTACGAGAAGCTTTCACAGGCTCACTCTGCGTTGACTGCTGAGGAAAAGAAGACAGTCAAACTGCCAGCCTGTGCCAAGTCTTATGATGACGGGTATCATGGTGTGGGTGGAGCAATGGCGAGCTTGAATCGACGTGGTTGGTGATGAGAATTTTTGAAAAATAAAATTTGGCGCAAAAAAAATAATTTTTGAAATTTTTTTTCCAAGTCCGGACCCCCAGGGTGTCGACCCCTCGGGACCTCATGGGGTCGACCCGGACCAAAAACCAAAGTTGCGATTTGCTCGATT